>WNEY01000533.1_pt1 | contig 24106 bp, 23 predicted proteins | sample 5400531 | NCBI WGS metagenome assembly WNEY01 (sample SAMN13153338, study PRJNA577476) | soil metagenome | isolation source: 200 cm saprolite under Douglas fir tree site 1 | place: USA:California | collected 2015-04-18
GCACGCTCGACCCGCTGGCGTCGGGCCTGCTCCCGATCGCGCTCGGCGAAGCCACCAAGACCGTTCCCTTCGTGATGGACGGCCGCAAGATCTATTGCTTCACCGTGCGCTGGGGCGAGGAACGCGATACCGACGACGCCGAGGGCCGCGTCGTCGCGTCGAGCGCCGAACGCCCGAGCGCGGAATCAATCCGCATGCTGCTGCCGCGCTTCACCGGATTGATCGAGCAGGTGCCGCCGCGTTTTTCCGCGGTGAAGATCGAGGGCGAGCGCGCCTATGACCTCGCGCGTGACGGCGAAGTGGTGGAGCTCGCGCCGCGCCCCGTCGATATCCATCGCCTCGAGCTGGTCGAGAATTCCGACGGCGACCATAGCGTGCTCGCCGCCGAATGCGGCAAGGGCACCTATGTGCGGGCGCTCGCCCGCGACTTGGGTCGCACGCTCGGCTGCTTCGGCCATGTCGCGGCCTTGCGCCGTACGGCGGTCGGCCCCTTCAGCGAGGACGTCGCCGTGAGCCTCGATGCGCTGCCACTGGGGAGCGCGGAGGCGGCTGAGCCGCCGCCGCTGCTCCCGGTCGCGGCTGCGCTCGCGGCGTTGCCGGCGTTGCGGGTGAGCAGCGCCGATGCCGGCCGGCTCGCCCGCGGGCAGGCCGTGCTGCTGCGCGGCCGCGACGCGCCGGTCATGGAGGGCTGGGTATCGGTGTCCGCACAGGGGTCGCTGATCGCGCTCGCGGAGGTCGAGAAGGGCGAATTGCGTCCCCGGCGCATCTTCAACCTGCCGCGACCCTGACCGCGAAGAGCGTGACGGAACAATGGCTTATGCCGGCGATTGCCGATTCCTGCACCCGCCCCACAGGCACAATTTCCACTGGCCTCCGGAGTTGTTTTGCTTTATTGCCCCGTTGCGCGGGCGAATGGCCCCCGCCTACGACATGTGGTGACCGCGCTGGACGACATCCCGGCCCGGCCGCCGACCGTGAAACCAGAGCAGAAAAGGACCACCCGATGTCGATCACGTCCGGCCGCAAGGCCGAAGTCATCAAGACCTATGCGACCAAGGCCGGCGACACCGGTTCGCCGGAGGTGCAGGTAGCGATCCTCTCGGAGCGCATCAACAGCCTCACCGAGCATTTCAAGACCCACGTCAAGGACAACCATTCCCGGCGTGGTCTGCTCAAGCTCGTGTCTCAGCGTCGCCAGCTGCTCGATTACCTCGCCCGTATCGACGGTGCGCGTTACAAATCGTTGATCGAGCGGCTGGGCATACGCCGCTGAGCGTTTGCGCGCAGCGTGCTTGCGCGTTTTGAAGCGGATACCGGATTTGTCCGCTGTTCATCCGGCAGCGAGGCCGCTGCCGATTCGAGACGGGCAATGACGCCCGTCCATTCCATGGAAGGCTCGAAGGCCATGGCAGGATCGCTGGATGCTGATGGAGAGCGCGGCTTCGCGCGGATCAGCCTCTCGCCGTCTTGCTCATGGCTTTCGTCCTTTCGCAAGAACCATGAAAGACAATCGCAATGTTCGATATCCATCGTGTTGAGCTCGACTGGGGAGGGCGCAAGCTCGTCCTAGAGACCGGCAAGATCGCGCGCCAGGCGGACGGCGCCGTCGTCGCCACGTACGGCGAATCGAAGGTGCTGGCGACCGTGGTCGCCGCCAAGGAGCCGCGGGAAGGCGTCGACTTTCTGCCGCTCACCGTCGACTACCAGGAGAAGTTCTACGCCGCGGGCCGCATTCCCGGCGGCTATTTCAAGCGCGAAGGCCGCCCGACGGAAAAAGAGACGCTGGTCTCGCGGCTGATCGATCGCCCGGTGCGGCCGCTGTTCGCAGAAGGCTGGCGCAACGAGACCCAGGTGATCGTGACGACGCTGTCGCACGACCTCGAGAACGATCCCGACGTTCTGGCCTTGGTCGCGGCCTCGGCCGCGCTCACGCTCTCCGGCGCGCCCTTCATGGGTCCGCTCGGCGCCGCCCGTGTCGGCTTCATCAACAGCGAATACGTGCTCAACCCGGTGCTCGACGAGATGGCGGAGAGCCAGCTCGACCTCGTCGTCGCCGGCACGCAGGACGCGGTGCTGATGGTGGAATCGGAAGCCAAGGAGCTGTCCGAGGACGTGATGCTCGGCGCGGTGATGTTCGGCCACCGCCATTTCCAGCCGGTGATCGACGCCATCATCAAGCTCGCGGAAAAGGCGGCGAAGGAGCCGCGCGACCACAAGCTCGCCGACAATGCCGCGCTCGAAAAGGATATGCTCGGCCTGATCGAGAAGGAGGTGCGGGCGGCCTACGCGATCCCGGACAAGATGGAGCGCCACAAGGCGGTCGATGCCGCCAAGGCCAAGGTGGTGGGCCATTTCTGCCCGGAGGACGCGGAGAACCCGACCTATTCCAAGCAGCAGGTCGGCGGCGTCTTCAAGGAGATCGAAGCCAAGATCGTGCGCTGGAACATCCTCGATACCGGCCATCGCATCGATGGCCGCGACGTGAAGACCGTGCGTCCGATCGTCTCCGAGGTCGGCGTGCTGCCGCGCGCCCACGGCTCGGCGCTGTTCACCCGCGGCGAGACCCAGGCGCTCGTCATCGCGACGCTGGGCACCGGCGAGGACGAGCAGTGGATCGACGCGCTGCAGGGGACGTACAAGGAGACGTTCCTCCTGCACTACAACTTCCCGCCGTTCTCGGTCGGCGAGACCGGACGCATGGCCGGGCCGCGCCGGCGCGAGATCGGCCACGGCAAGCTCGCCTGGCGCGCCATCCATCCCGTGCTGCCGGCGCACCACGAGTTCCCCTACACGCTGCGCGTGGTCTCGGAGATCACGGAATCGAACGGCTCGTCCTCGATGGCGACCGTCTGCGGCACCTCGCTCGCGCTGATGGATGCCGGCGTCCCGCTCAAGCGCCCGACCGCCGGCATCGCCATGGGCCTGATCCTCGAGGACAAGCGCTATGCGGTGCTTTCCGACATTCTCGGCGACGAGGACCATCTCGGCGACATGGACTTCAAGGTGGCCGGCACCGAGCGGGGCGTGACCTCGCTGCAGATGGACATCAAGATCGCCGGCATCACCGAGGAGATCATGCGGATCGCGCTCGGCCAGGCTAAAGATGGCCGCATGCACATTCTGGGCGAAATGGCCAAGGCTCTGACCCAGCACCGCGACCAGCTCGGCGAGCACGCGCCGCGCATCGAGGTGTTCAACATCGCGGTCGACAAGATCCGCGAGGTGATCGGCTCCGGCGGCAAGGTCATCCGCGAGATCGTGGAGAAGACCGGCGCCAAGATCGACATTTCCGACGACGGCACGGTGAAGGTCGCCTCCGCCAACGGCGACGCCATGAAGGCGGCGATCAACTGGATCAAGTCGATCGCCTCCGATCCCGAGGTCGGCCACATCTACGAGGGCACGGTGGTCAAGGTGATGGACTTCGGCGCCTTCGTGAACTTCTTCGGCGCCAAGGACGGCCTCGTGCATATCAGCCAGCTGGCGCCGCATCGGGTGCAGAAGGTCACCGACGTGGTCAAGGAAGGCGACAAGGTGAAGGTGAAGCTTTTGGGCTTCGACGAGCGCGGCAAGGTGCGCCTCTCCATGAAGGTCGTGGACCAGGCGACCGGCGAGGACATCGAGGCCAAGCAGAAGGCCGAAGGCGGCCAGCAGCGCGAGGCGGCGGGCGGGGCGGAATAGCCGGGCGTTCTTCGCGATCGCGGATCTTGGACAGGGGCGGCCCGCGGGCCGCCTCTTTCTTTTCGGACGCGCGCTTGACCATGGCATGCGCGGCGATATCGTCGCGTGCATTCGCGGGAGCAGCCCATGGCCATCGACCCGGCGCAAACCCTGGCACGCTTCCCCGGCCCGGTAACGATCTACCCGTCGCGCAAGAAATGGCTGCTGGTCTTTGCCGGCGGCGCCCTCTTCACCGCCGGCGGGGCGTGGATGATCGCGAGCGGCGACGCATCGGGATGGTTCGTGCTGATCTTTTTCGCTCTGGTGGCGATCGTTGCGGCCGCCGCCTTGCTGCCGGGCGCGGGCGCGCTCATGCTCGACGGCGACGGTTTCGAGGTAACGAACCTGTTCCGGCACCATCGCAGCCGCTGGCCGGACACCGCCGGCTTCACCGCGGCCCGCATCCCGCCCGCCCGACAAACGATGGTGGTCTACAACGACGCGACGCAGACCGCGAAGAGCCTTGCGAAAATCAACGTCGCGATCGTCGGCCGCAACTCCGCCCTGCCCGACACCTACGGGCTCTCGGCCGACCAGCTCGCAGGCATGATGGCGCAGTGGCGTGAGCGCGCATTGGGGCCCAACGTCCCGCGCTAATTCCTCACGACCAGCGCCACACGATCCAGATCGCGGCGATGATGGCGAGCGCCGCCAGTCCGCTCGCGAGCTTGAGCCATTGCACGCGCCGCAGCGCCGGCGCGGCATCGGGATCGGCGATCAACCGCTCGCGCCCACCGTCACCGTGATAGAGCGGATCACCCACGGTGCGTCTCGCGTCGCGGCCCGAGCAGGAAGAACGTCCTGGTCGCGCCGATCCCCTTGATCTCGGTCGCGCCGCGCTCCTCGAACGAGAACGCCTCGCTGGTGAGATCGCGGAACGCCGCGCTCACCTGGATGCGGCCGGGCTCGCCGTAGGACTCCATGCGCGAGGCGGTATTCACGGCATCGCCCCAGACGTCATAGGAGAAGCGGGTGTCGCCGATGACGCCGGCGGTCGCCGGCCCGCAGTGGATGCCGACGCGCAATCGGAGCTTGCGGCGGCCAAGCGGTCGCTGGCGCTCGATCACCTCCATCATGGCGAGCGCAAGGCGTCCGACCGCGACCGCGCCGGCCGCGGCCCGCCCGTCGAAGCCGCCCGCTGCCATGTAGCTGTCGCCGATGGTCTTGATCTTGTCGACCTGATGCTGCTCGCACAGCGCATCGAGCGAGCGTACGAGAGCGTCGAGAAAATCGACGACCTCCTCCGGCGTGAGGTCGTGCGCCGCCTCGGTGAAGCCGGCGAGGTCCGCGAACATGACGCTCAGCATGTCGATGCGGTCGGCGATGCGCGCCTCGCGACCCGACTTCAGCCGCGCGGCGATCGCTTGCGGCATGACGGTCGCAATCAAGGCCTCGGAGCGCTCGTGCTCGTCGCGCAGCGCCGTCTTGGTACGGTCGCGGTCCCACAGCGCGTAGAACAGGATGGCGGCGATGATCGCGGTCGCGTTGATCATGGCCTGGTTCGACAGCAGGTTGCGGAATTCCTGATCCTCGGGCACGGCGAGGCCGGCGACCGGCGCGAAGTTGAGCGCGATCATTAGCGCGGCGACGTAGGAGCTGAAAAAGATCAGGAACAAACGCCAGTTCGCCACCCCGAAGAACAGCAACATGGCGCCGGCGAGCGTGTAGTAGATGTGCAGTCCGCTGGCGAGGCCGAGCATCCACGCGAAGAACATCTGGTTAAACAGCTCCGCCAGCACCAGCGTTACAGCCCCGGCATAGTCGCCGAATCGATGCAGCCACGGGACCATGAGCGAAACGGCCAGCATGAACACGTTGCCGGCCTGGACCAGCATCAGCCCCCGAAAATCGTGGATGCCATTGATGATCAGGTGCGACACCACGGTCGCCGCCACCGCAAAGGCGGCGACATTGACGCACCGCTGGCGCTCGACGACATCCTCGTCGGTCGACACGATCCCGAGCGAGACCAGACGCTCCAGCCATGCCGGCACGCGCAGGCCTAGCTTCGGCTCGCGTCCAACCAGATCGCGCAGTCGCGTGGCCGGCATCCGTACCATGTCCTGATCCGCGCAACCGAACCCCGGAAGGGCTCGGCTTGGGCTGCCCCGTTTCTTTAATACCTAAACCGGTTGACGCTGGCTTGGGCCGCACCGGGTTGAGCAAACTAAGCCAACGCGCGCAATCCGGGAAATAGCCTCGCTCGATGACGGCGCCGGACACGATCGTCCAATTCGTGATGGCCGTCACGACAATATGGCGGAGCATTTTACATATTGGTTCCAACGACGATGCGCCGGAATGCCGGCCTCGCAACAGGAGACAACCATGTCGTTCCTCGCGCGTCTGAAGACATCGACGCGCTTTGCCGGCTTGCTGCTCGCCGCCGCGATCGCGCTGTCGGTTCCGTATGGTCTCGCCGTATTATCCCGCTCGGGCGCATTTTGTGCCCTGCTCGCGAAGGCCGGCGCGCTCTTTTCCTGAGCGGAAATTGGTACCGCTAGTGTGGCGGATTTGACGTTCCTACCAGTCTTGCGGCAAGTCCTTCGTAGGAACGTCAAATCCAAAGCCACACTAGAATCATAGAGTGGCTAGTGTCCCTTTAGTTCCGACGTTCGTAAAAGCGCGTGCTGCAAAGTGATACGAACGTCGGAACCGGGACACTAGCGCCTCAAGCCCCACGCGCGTTTCGGCGGCCGGTTTGCGTCCGCTTTTCCTTTGCGCCCGGCTCTTTTTCGCCCAGCTCTTTTTCGCCTGAGCCCTGGCCTAAGCCGAGCGTTTCGGTGACGACCTGCCCGAGCGCGACGAAATCGACCTTGCGCGGCGAGGTGTGGCGCCACGCGAGCCCGATGGTGCGGCCGGGCTCCGGCGGCGCAAAGCGCAGGAGCTTCACCCGTTCATCGCGCACCTCGACATCGATGGCGACCTCCGGCACCAAGGTGACGCCATAGCCGTTGGCAACCATCTGCATCACCGTGGCAAGGCTGGTGGCGCCGAGACCAAGCGAGCCCGAGCCGGCGCCCGCGCGCCGGCGGTCGGCGCAATAGGCGAGCGCCTGGTCGCGCAGGCAATGGCCCTCCTCCAGCAGGATCAGCTGCTCGGGGTCGATGTCGTAGGCGCAGACGCGGGATGTTTCCGGCCGCGGATCGCCGGCCGGCACCGCGAACACGAAGGGATCGTCGAACAGCCGGATGGTCTCGACCTCGGCCTCGGTGACCGGCAGCGCCAGCATCACCACATCCAGCGTTCCCCGCACCAGCTCGTCGACCAGCACCTTGGTCTGGGTTTCCCGCAGCTCCACCCGCAAATCCGGGTACCGCTTCTGCAATGCAGGAAGAATCTTCGGCAGCACGTAGGGCGCGAGCGAGGGGATGATCCCCAGCATCAGCCGCCCGCTCAGCACGCGGCCGCGGTGGCGGGCAAGATCGACGAGATCGCGCGAAGCAGCGAGCATGCGCTCGCCGCGCCGGGCGACCTCGATGCCGACCTCGGTGAGCACGACGTCGCCCTGGCGCCGCTCTACCAGCTCGACACCGAGGAACCTTTCCAGGTCGCGAATCTGCATGGACAGCGCCGGCTGCGTGACCGCGCAGGCCTCGGCGGCGCGGCCGAAGTGGCGGTGCTCGGCCAAGGCGTCGAGATATCGCAGCTGCCGCAAGGTGATCATCACCATAAGATATTCTTATCGAAAGCCTTAGGCAATACGATTAGACCTGATCCAGACAGAGGACCATGGTGGCGCCCCTACCCGCAAAAGAGGAGGACCACCCATGGCCGAACGGCCCACCTTGACCACATCGAGCGGCATGCCCGTTGCCGACAACCAGAACAGCATCACCGCCGGCCCGCGTGGCCCCGTCCTGATGCAGGACTTTCATCTGCTGGAGAAGCTCGCCCACCAGAACCGCGAGCGCATCCCCGAGCGCACCGTCCACGCCAAGGGCTCCGGCGCCTACGGCACGCTCACCGTCACCAAGGACATCACCAAATACACCAAGGTGAAGGCGCTCTCACAGATCGGCAAGAAGACCGAGGCGTTCCTGCGCTTCTCGACCGTGGCGGGCGAGCGCGGCGCCGCCGACGCCGAGCGCGACGTGCGCGGCTTCGCGCTGCGCTTCTATACCGAGGAGGGCAACTGGGACATCGTCGGCAACAATACGCCGGTGTTCTTCGTGCGCGACCCGCTCAAGTTTCCAGATTTCATCCACACGCAGAAGCGCCATCCCAAGAGCAACCTGCGCTCCAATACGGCGATGTGGGATTTCTGGTCGCTGTCGCCGGAGAGCCTGCACCAGGTCACGATCCTGATGTCGGACCGCGGACTGCCGCAGAGCTATCGCAATGTCGACGGCTTCGGCTCGCACACCTATTCGTTCCTCAACGCCAAGAACGAGCGCTTTTGGGTCAAGTTCCACTTCAAGACCCTGCAGGGCATCAAGAACTGGACCAACGCCGAAGCGTCGCAGAAGGTCGCCAACGACCGCGAGACCCATCAGCGCGACCTCTACGAGGCGATCGAGCACGGCGATTTCCCCAAATGGAAATTTTCCGTGCAGATCATGCCCGAGAGCGACGCCGGCAAGCATTGGTACAACCCGTTCGACCTCACGAAGGTGTGGCCGCACAAGGATTACCCGCTGATCGAGGTCGGGATGCTCGAGCTCAACCGCAATCCCGAGAACTACTTCGCGGAGGTCGAGCAGGCCGCGCTCTCGCCCGCCAACATCGTCTCCGGCGTCAGCCATTCGCCGGACAAGATGCTGCAGGCGCGCGTGTTCTCCTATGCCGACGCCCACCGCTATCGCGTCGGCGTCAACGCCGAGCAGCTCTCGGTCAACAAGCCGCGCTGCCCCGTGCACACGTATCATGCCGACGGCGTGATGCGGCTCGCCGGCAACGCCAACCCGGACGCCTTCTACGAGCCGAACTCGTTCAACGGCCCGCTGCAGGACGACCGCTTGCGCGAGCCGCCGCTGAAGATCTCCGGCGACGCGGATCGCTACAACCATCGCGACGGCAACGACGACTATCGCCAGCCCGGCGACCTGTTCCGCCTGATGTCGCCGGAGCAGAAGAACCAGCTGTTCAACAACATCAAGGCGGCGATGGACGGCGTGCCGGTCGAAATCGTCAAGCGGCAGATCGTGCACTTCTATCGCGCCGATCCCGACTACGGCATCGGCGTCGCCACCCGGATGGGGCTCTCGGTCGCCGACCTGCCGTCGGTGTCGGCGGCGGCGGAATGAGGGAGGACCCTTCCATGAACGTGCACGCTCCCGTCCGGGAAGTCGTCGTGGCCGCCACCGAAGAGGCGCTCAACACCGCGATCACGGAGAACCAGATCCAGCCGGAAAAGATCATCTCGGTGATGCTGCAGCCGGCGAAGCACCTGGCGGTCGGCGACTACGAGGCGAAGTACCGCGTATTGTATCGGTTGTGAGTGTACCCTGTCGCCGCAGACTCGGTGCGCTCCCTCTCCCCACCAAACCCCGGCTTGCCGGGGTTTGGTCACTTTAAGCTCACCGGAAGCGGGCAGGCCCGCCGCCGGTTGGGAGAGGGTTGGGGTGAGGGGTTTTCTTCGTAAGAAGGCCTATTGCGAAGCAAACCCCTCACCCGCTCGTCTCCGCGAAGCTACGCTTCGCTACGACGAGCGACCTCTCCCGCAAGGGGAGAGGTGGGAGCTCGCGGCACGTCCGGCGGCCCAAAGACAATTCCAATTTGATTGAACCAGTTACTGCGCCGCGTCCTTGGCGGTATCGCCGTTGCCGTTCTGCACCTCGTCGCCGTTCTTGAGCGAGGAGGGTTGCGGCATGGTGATGATGTTGTAGCCGGAATCCACGAAGTGGATGTCGCCGGTCACGCCGGTGGACAGATCGGAGAGCAGATAGAGCGCCGCACCGCCGATCTCGTCCAGCGTCACGCCACGCCGCAGCGGCGAGTGCCGCTGCTGGAACGCGAACATCTGCCGCGCATCGCTGATGCCGGCACCGGCGAGCGTGCGGATCGGTCCGGCCGAGATGGCATTGACGCGGATGGCGGAGGGCCCGAAATCGACCGCGAGATAGCGCACCGAGGCCTCCAACGCGGCCTTGGCGACGCCCATGACGTTGTAGTTCGGCATCGCCCGCTGCCCGCCGTTGTAGGTCAGCGTCAGCATCGCGCCGCCCGCCGGCATCAGCGCCGCCGCGCGCTTGGCCACCTCGGTGAAGGAGAAGCAGGAAATGATCATGGTGCGCGCGAAATTCTCGCGCGTGGTATCAGCGTAGCGGCCCTTGAGCTCGTTCTTGTCGGAAAAGGCAATGGCGTGGACGAGGAAGTCGAGCGAGCCCCATTTCTCCGCGATCGTGGCAAAGGCTCCATCGACCGATGCAATCTGTTCGACATCGCAAGGGAGCAACAACGAGGCGCCCACCGACTGCGCCAGCGGCTTGACGCGGCGGCCGAGCGCCTCGCCCTGATAGGTGAAGGCAAGCGTGGCGCCATGCGCGGCGAGCGTGCGCGCGATTCCCCAGGCGATCGAATGGTCGTTGGCGACCCCCATGATCAGCCCGCGCTTGCCCTGCATCAGCTGCGACATGCCACCGGAACTTACCACGCTACCGCCCCGCCCCTCACACATCGAGCCGCTTGAACACCACGGAGGCATTGGTGCCCCCGAAGCCGAACGAATTCGACAGCACGCAGCCGAGCTTCACGTCGTCGCGACGTTCCCGCACGATCGGCATGTCGGCAAAAGCGGGATCCAGCGTCGCGATATTGGCGCTTTCGCAGATGAAGCCGTTGTTCATCATCAACAGCGAGTAGATCGCCTCCTGCGCACCGGCGGCGCCGAGCGAATGTCCGGTGAGCGATTTCGTCGCCGCGATCGGCGGGCATTTGTCGCCGAAGACCTCGCGAATCGCCTCGATCTCCTTGAGGTCGCCGATCGGCGTCGAGGTCGCATGCGGATTGATGTAGTCGACCGGCGCCTTCACGTCCTTGAGCGCCATTTTCATGCAGCGCACCGCGCCCTCGCCCGAGGGCGCCACCATGTCGAAGCCGTCGGAGGTGGCGCCGTAGCCCGCCAGCTCGGTGTAGATGCGGGCGCCGCGCGCCTTGGCGTGCTCGAGCTCCTCCAGCACCAGCACGCCCGCGCCGCCCGCGATCACGAAACCGTCGCGATCGACGTCATACGCGCGCGAGGCCTTGTCCGGCGTCTGGTTGAAGCCCGAGGACATGGCGCCCATGGCGTCGAACAGCACCGACAGCGTCCAGTCGAGCTCCTCGCAGCCGCCGGCGAAGATCACGTCCTGCTTGCCCATCTGGATCACCTCCATTGCGTTGCCGATGCAATGATTGGAGGTGGCGCAGGCCGACGAGATCGAATAGTTGACGCCCTTGATCTTGAACCAGGTGGCAAGCGTCGCGGAGGCGGTGGACGACATCGCCTTGGGCACGGCGAACGGCCCGACCCGCTTGGGGCTCTTGTTGCGCGCGGTGTCGGCGGCCTCGACCAGGGTGCGCGTGGACGGCCCGCCCGAGCCCATGATGATGCCGGTCATCTCGTGGGAGATTTCACCCTCCTCGAGGCCGGCATCGCGGATCGCCTGCTCCATGGCGACATGGTTCCAAGCCGCGCCCCCGCCGAGGAAGCGCATGGCGCGCCGATCGATCATTTCTTCCGGGTTGAGCGTGGGCGCGCCGTGCACCTGGCAGCGGAAGCCGAGCTCGGCGTATTTGTCCGCGCGCGAAATGCCCGACTTGGCCTCGCGCAGGCTCGCCAGAACCTCTTGGGTGTTGTTGCCGATCGATGAGACGATGCCCATCCCGGTGACGACGACCCGCCTCATGAATGCCTCGTCCGCACCTTGACCGCACCAAGGCCGCGCGGTCAGCCGCCGCTCGGCGCCATCAGCTCGTCGCGGAACAGACCGACCTTGAGGTCCATCGCCCGATAGATGATCGAGCCGTCCGCGGAAAGCCAGCCGTCGGCGACGCCGAGCACGAGCTTGGAGCGCATCACTCGCTTGACGTCGATGCCGTAGACGACGTTCTTGACGGTCGGGAGAACCTGGCCGGAGAATTTGAGCTCGCCGAGGCCGAGCGCGCGGCCCTTGCCGGGAGCGCCGAGCCAACCCAGGAAGAAGCCGAGCAGCTGCCACAGCGCATCGAGGCCGAGGCAGCCCGGCATCACTGGATCGCCCTTGAAATGGCAGGGAAAGAACCAGAGGTCCGGCTTGAGCTCGAGCACCGCCCGCACCAGGCCTTTGCCATATTCGCCGCCGGCTTCCGCGATCTCGGAAATGCGGTCGAACATGAGCATGGGCGGGAGCGGGAGCTGGGCGTTGCCCGCGCCGAACAATTCGCCCCGCGCGCAGGCCAATAGATCATCGTATCCGAAGCTCGTGCGCCGGGTGTCCATCAATATCGTATCCTTGGCCGTCTGATCGGTCCCCATAGCGAAGTCCTAACATAGGCGGTCCGGGGGGCAAAGTCAGGGGACCGGCAGTTTCGGTTCTAGTGCCACGAACCCGAAGTTCGCACGATCGCGCGGCAAGTGCGTTTGCGAACTTCGGGTTCAAAAGCGGCACTAGAATCATAGAGTTGCTAGTGTCCGTTGATTCCGAAGTTCGCATCAGGGGGTGCCGCAAGGGTTTGCGAACTTCGGAATCGGAACACTAGCCGCCCTTCCGCCGGAAAACGCTATAATCTCTGCCGAAAGCGGTCAGATTAGAATTGCCCCAGTCTTGTTGCGAGGGAGTTGCATCTTCGGACCAATATGTTACAAATGAAACAATCGTTGCGGAGTAGGGTAGCAGAAGGTTCGAGTGTGCCTATGACACCGTCGCGCACCATCGTTTTCACCAATGCGGTGGAGGAAGCCGAGCACCGCGCGGCCGCGGCGTCGCGCTCCGGGGCCGCTCCGCGTTCGGCGCTGACCGGCTGTCCATGGCACGACGTGAAATCCATGCTGCGCGACGTGGGGCTGCGGCCGACCCGCCAGCGCATGGCGCTCGGCTGGATCCTGTTCGGCAAGGGCGACCGGCACATCACCGCCGAGATGCTCTACGAGGAGGCGACCAAGGCCAAGGTGCCGGTGTCGCTGGCCACGGTGTACAACACGCTCCACCAGTTCACCGATGTCGGGCTGCTGCGCCAGGTCGCGGTCGACGGCTCGAAGACCTATTTCGACACCAACGTATCTCAGCACCACCACTTCTTCGTCGAGGGTGAGAACGACCTGCTCGACATCCCCAATACCGACGTGATCGTCGGCAAGACGCCGATCCCGCCCGAAGGCTACGAGGTCGCGCGCATCGACGTGGTGGTGCGGCTGCGCCGCAAGTCGCGCACCTGACGCTAGTGCCGCGAACCCGAAGTTCGCACGATCTCGCGGCAAGGCGTGTTTGCGAACCTCGGGTTCAAAAGCGGCACTAGAGTCATAGAGTTGCTAGTGTCCATCGATTCCGAAGTTCGCATCCGACCGTGCTGCAAACTCGTGCGAACTTCGGAATCGGGACACTAGCCCGATCACTCGACCTTCTCGTTGGGATAGACGCCCCAGAGCTGCTCCTGTACGGCCCAACCGTCGAAGCCGGCTCCTGCGATGTGGCACCAGCTCCCGGTGCAGCGCTTCACCGACGCCATCACGCCGGCCTGCAATTTCGCGACCATGGTGCCGTTGGCGTCGTCCCGGTCGTAGAGCGGCACGAGCTCGCGCTTATCCTTGGGCGTAACGACTGCCGTGCGGCGGCCCGACAGCAGCGAGTGGTAGACCCAGCCTTCCGATCCTTCCCAATCCCGGATGCGCCGCCAGTTGTCGGATTCCGCGGTGATCTCCACCGGCAAGCCGGCGCGGGTATAGACGAAGGTGACCTCGTGGTCGCGGGTGGGCCCGCCGCGCACATTGACGCGATCGGGCTTGAGGCTGACGAAGCGCGGCACCGGCAGGCCGCTCTTGGAACCGGCGGGCGCTTCCCCGGCGGCATGGGACGCCGCCGCGCCGCTCAACACCGCCGCGACGACGGCGAGGGCCGTCACCCACGACCGCGACAGCCGGCCGAGCTGCGAACTGCGCTTTGAAGTCATCCGTCCCCGGCGGCGGAACTTGAATGAAGGTCTCGATCGAGGCGCGGGAACAGCCCCGTGGCGATTGCGGCGCGGGCGCTTGTCTTCAGACGTCCATCTGTTACAGAGGAACCTCTGCCACAGGTAAGGACCTGCGACGCGCCCACGTCGCCAACGAGGCCAGTGTCGGGCACGGTGGTTAAGGAGACCTGAACGGAGGAGCGCACCAGCGGTCCGCGTATCACGGACCGGCGGGCTCGAACCATGGCGAACCGCAAGAAGCCCTTGGTCGTCGTCACGCGCAAGCTGCCGGACAGCATCGAGACCCGCATGCGCGAATTGTTCGACGCGCAGCTCAACCTCGACGACAAGCCGATGACGGCGGCGGCGCTCGCTGAAACGGTGAAGACGGCCGACGTGCTGGTGCCAACGGTTACCGACCGCATCGATTCCTCGGTGCTGAGCAAGGCCGGCGACAAGCTCAAGCTGATCGCCAACTACGGCAACGGCGTCGATCACATCGACGTCGCAACTGCGCTGAGCCGCGGCATCACCGTGACCAACACGCCCGGCGTCCTCACCGAGGACACCGCCGACATGACCATGGCGCTCATCCTCGCCGTCCCGCGCCGGCTCGCCGAAGGCGCCGCCGTGCTCAGCGACGACAAGCCCTGGAACGGCTGGTCGCCGACCTGGATGCTCGGCCACCGCATCTGGGGCAAGCGGCTGGGCATCATCGGCATGGGGCGAATCGGCCAGGCGGTGGCGCGCCGCGCCCACGCCTTCGGCCTGCAAATCCACTATCACAACCGCCGCCGGCTCCCGCCGAAGATCGAGGACGAGCTCACCGCGACCTATTGGGAGAGCCTGGACCAGATGCTCGCCCGCATGGACATCGTCTCGATCAATTGCCCGCACACGCCGGCGACCTATCACCTGCTGTCGGCGCGCCGGCTCAAGCTCGTGCGCTCCGAGGCCTATATCGTCAACACCGCGCGCGGCGAGGTGATCGACGAGAACGCGCTGGTGCGGCTGATCGCAGCGGGCGAGATCGCGGGCGCCGGCCTCGACGTGTTCGAGCACGAGCCGGCGGTGAACCCGAAGCTCGTCAAGCTCGCGCGCGCGGGTAAGGTGGTGCTGCTGCCGCATATGGGCTCGGCCACGCTCGAAGGCCGCATCGACATGGGCGAGAAGGTCATCGTCAACATCAGGACCTTCCTCGACGGCCACCGGCCGCCGGACCGCGTGCTGCCGTCGATGCTGTGAACACCCCGCATCAAGTGCGGGGCAGGCTCTTTCTGGAACATGCGCCAGAGCGCATAACGCGCTCTGGCCTCTTCGACTTTGCGCATGTTCTATTCGGAAAATCGGTACCCATTTTTCTGGAACATGCGCTGCTGCGGCTCGCGGCAATCTGCGCTATGATGCCGGCGCTCGTAAATCTCTGGGAGGAGCCACCGATGCGCGTTTTGCTCATTGCCGGCGCGGCACTCGTTGCCGCGATCGGACCAGCCCTTGCCGCGGTGCTCGCGCCGAATGAAATCCAAGCGACCTTCTTCACCGGCCAGGCCTTCACCGCCGCCACGCCGTCGAACACCAAATTCAAAATGGTGTTCTCCGCCGACGGCAAGATGACGCGCGAGCCGGTGGCCCAGTCCGGCGCCAAGAGCGAAGGCACCTGGAAGCTGACCAAGGACGGCTTCTGCACGACCTGGAAGGGCTCCAAGGCCAACTGCTTCCGCATCCTCACCGCCGGCGACAACAAATGGTCGGTGATGAAGGGAACGACAGTCGTCGCAACCTGGACGAAGTGAGCCGCCGTATTGCTCCAGGCGGGCGATAGTCGGTCGTCAGGTTCGTTCTGATGAGCGACTACTGATCCCTGTGCGCCGACAAGTCCCGCATCGTCGGGTGGTCGCCCGACAGCGGATTGGACGGGTCCCACGCATAGTGCAGCGTTTCGAAGCGCATGGACCGGGCATCGAACATCACGAGACGCCCGGTGAGGCCCTCGCCGAAACCAACGATCTCCCGGATCACTTCGAGCGCCATCATCGAGCCCAGCACGCCGGTGAGCGCACCCAGGATGCCGGCCTCCGCGCAGGCGGGGACCGTGCCGGGCGGCGGCGGTTCGGGGAAGAGACAGCGATAGGTCGGGTTGGACGTGCCGTCCGCCTTGCGCTCGTGGGCGCGGATGGTGGTGAGCGTGCCGTCGAACATGCCGACCGCCGCGGTGACGAGCGGTTTCTGCGCGAAGAAGCAGGCGTCGGACACGAGGTAGCGGGTCGCGAAATTGTCGGACCCGTCGACGACGATGTCGTAACGGTCGACGAGATCGAGCGCGTTCTCGGCCGAGAGCCGCTCCGCGTGGGTCTCGACCGCCACATGCGGGTTGAGGCGGGCGATCGCGGCCGCCGCGCTCGCGGTCTTGGGCGCGCCGATCTCGGGGGTGCCGTGAATCACCTGGCGCTGCAGGTTGGAGAGCGCGACGGTGTCGTCATCGATGACGCCGAGCGTGCCGACCCCGGCGGCAGCGAGATAAAGCAGCGCCGGCGCGCCTAGCCCGCCCGCGCCGATCACCAGCACCCGCGCGCGCTTGAGCGCGGCCTGCCCCGGCCCGCCGACCTCGCGCAAGACGATGTGGCGGGCGTAGCGTTCGAGCTCATCCGGGCCGAGCATGGGCGTTTCCAGCATAGCCGGTACTTATGTCTTGTGGCGCACTTTGGCCATCATCGGCGAACGCAGGGGCCTTGCAAATGTCAACACCCTTGCGGCCAGACCACATTGGCGGCCATGCGCCGATCGGCTAAATTACTAGTGTGGCGGATTTGACGTTCCTACCAGTCTTGCGGCAAGTCCTTCGTAGGAACGTCAAATCCATAGCCACACTAGAATCATAGAATAGAGTTGCTAGTGTCCCTTTGGTTCCGACGTTCGTAGAAATGCGTGCTGCAAGGTGGTACGAACGTCGGAACCGGGACACTAGCGGGGGGAGACGGGTTAGGCGCGCTGGAGTTCCTATGCGGATTCCCATGCGGATTTTGGGCGCAGCGCTCATGCTCGTGCCTGCCGTGCTGCCGGCCGCCGCCCAGAACGACGACGCCCAACCGGGCGTGACCGCCAAGCCCGCCGGGCCAATCACCAAATTCCACCGGCCGGCAGTCCGCGCCGCGACCTTGCGCGCTCGCGCCGCCGCCCGCCGGGCGCAGACCGCCGCCCAGCCCTCGGATTCCGCTTCGTCGGCGACCGGCGAAGGCACCATCCGTATGGCTGCCGCGGCCGTGCGCAAGCGCGCGCCGACGCCGCCGACCGGAACGTCCACGCCGAGCCGCGACACCGCCTCGCCGGTGCCGCTCGCCGACCGCATGGCCGTCCAGTTCGATCTGGCGTGGACCGGGGAGTATAACGGCCTGATCAACGGCGAGGTCAACGACAAGACCGCCGCCGCCATCAAGGCGTTCCAGCACAATCGCAAGTTCAAGGAAACCGGCGTGCTCAATACGCAGGAGCGCGCCCTGCTGGCGGCCTCCGCCAAGGCCAAACAGGCCCAGGTGGGCTGGACCATGGTCGATGACGCCGTCACCGGCGCGCGGCTCGGAATCCCGGTGAAGCAGGTCCCGAACAAGAACCAAAGCAAGACCGGCACCCGCTGGTCCTCGCCGCAAGGGCAAGTGCAGGTCGAAACCTTCCGCACCCGAGAACCCGGCACGACGCTCGCAAGCGTCTACGAGCAGCAGAAGAAGGAGCCGTCGACGCGCAAGCTCGAGGTCAATTTCGTGCGCCCGGAGTTCTTCATCCTGTCGGGCATGCAGAACTTGAAGCGATTCTACGTGCGCGCCGAGTTCAAGGACGGCGAGGTTCGCGGCATGACGGTGCTCTACGACCAGGCGACCGAAACCATCATGGATCCGGTCGCCGTGGTGATGTCGAGCGCGTTCACGCCGTTCCCCGGCATCACCGGCGCCACCGGCGTGGCGCAGATCGGCCCGCCGCCCAAGCGCAAGGTGGAATACGGCACCGGCATCGTCGTCAGCGCGGCCGGCCACATCCTCACCGACCGCCAGGTGACCGACGGCTGCAACGTGATCGTGGTGAGCGGCTATGGCGACGCCGACCGCCAGGCCGAGGACAAGACCTTCGATCTCGCGCTGCTGCGGGTCTATGGCGCGCCCGATCTCGTTCCCGCAGCTTTCGCCGGCGACGCGCCCAAAGGGACGGACAAGGGCACCGACAAGGGGACGGACCTCACGCTGATCGGCATCGTCGATCCGCAAGGCCAGGGCGGCGGCAGCGCGATCTCGACGGTTGCCGTGAAGCTCAGGGGCGATGCGGTCGAGCCTTCGCCGCAGCTCGGCTTCTCCGGTGGAGCCGTGCTCGATGCCGCCGGCCGCGTGGTCGGCATGGTCGAGCTCAAGACGGCGGTCGTCGCCAATGTCGGCGCAACCAGCGCGCAGCCGCAAGCAACCGTGGTGCCGGCGCAGGCGATCCGCGCCTTCCTCGACGGCCAGAAGCTTCCACCCGCGACCGGCCGGGCCGGCCTCGACGCCGCCAAGGGCTCGGTGGTGCGGGTGATTTGCGTGCGGAAGTGACCGGCGAAGCCGGTCATCCCGGAAGCCGCGAAGCGGCTATCCGGGATCGCCACGGACCGTGACGGGCAACTATCGATTCTTGAATCTCGCCGGCCGCTTCTCCAGGAACGCGGCCATGCCTTCCTTCTGATCTTCAGTCGCGAACAGCGCGTGGAACACGCGGCGCTCGAAACGCACGCCTTCGGCCAGCGACGTCTCGAACGAGCGGTTGACCGCCTCCTTCGCCGCCAGCACCGACGGCAGCGACATCGCGGCGATGGTCTGCGCCGCCTTCATCGCTTCGTCCATGAGGCTCGCCGCCGGCACCACGCGCGCGACCAGGCCCGAGCGCTCAGCCTCGGCGGCGTCCATCATGCGTCCGGTCAGGATCAAGTCCATGGCCTTGGCCTTGCCGACGGCGCGGGTGAGGCGCTGGGTGCCGCCGATGCCGGGAATGACGCCGAGCTTGATCTCGGGCTGGCCGAACCTGGCGGTATCGGCGGCGATGATGAGGTCGCACATCATCGCCAGCTCGCAGCCGCCGCCGAGCGCGAATCCTGCGACCGCGGCGATGATCGGCTTGCGAATGCGCACCAGCCGCTCGTAGTCGGCGGCGTAGTCGATGGTGAAAATGTCGATATAGGATTTGTCCGCCATCTCCTTGATGTCGGCACCGGCGGCGAAGGCCTTGTCGGAGCCGGCGATCAAGATGCAGCCGATCACGGGGTCGGCGTCGAAAGCCTCGGCCGCGGCCAACAGCTCGTTCTTCAGCATGACGTTGAGCGCGTTGAGGACCTGCGGCCGGTTGAGGCGGATGAGGCCGACCCGGCCGTTGCTTTCGATAATGATGGTTTCGGTGCTCATGGCTGTCCTTGGGTAATCCGCGTGGTCGGTCATGGCTTGGCTTGCGGGTGCATGTAAGATAACAGCTCGACGCCTACTTCAAGTTAGACAAAAAGCGCAGGGAGGACCCGCTGATGCCAGGGGATCAAAGCACCACGGCACGCAAGTCAGCGCTGATCGCCGCGGCCGCAGTGCTGCTGACCGCGCTCACAGCCGGAGCGGCACAGGCCGCCGACGATCCACCCTATACGCTCGCGCGCGAGGGCTTTTTCTACGTGGGCGGCAAGCCCACCACCGTCAACGGCCGCACCTACATCGCCGGCCAGATGTACGTGGATTTCCGCCTCCCCGCGAAGCAAACGCATCCATATCCCATCATCATGGTCCATGGCGGCACCCGTTCCGCCACCACCTATCTCGGCACGCCCGACGGGCGCGAGGGTTGGGCGCAATATTTCGTGCGCCAAGGCTACGCCGTTTACGTGGTGGACCAGCCCGGGCGCGGACGCTCCGGCTATCTCGCCGAGAGCTACGGGCCCTGGAAGGTGCCGGACGGCGACGGCGGCCAGCGCCGCTACCTCGCGCAGGCGAAATACAAGCTCTGGCCGCAGGCGCGCCTGCACACGCAATGGCCGGGCAGCGGCGCGCCCGACGACGCGATCACGCTGCAGATGATCTCCGGCTACTTGCCGGAGATCGAGGATTTCACCAAGCAGCAGTTCCTCAACCGCGACGCATTGGTGGCGCTCATCGACAGAATTGGGCCGGCCGTCCTCATGGTGCATTCGCAGGCCGGCGCCTTCGGCTGGCCGGTGGCGGATGCGCGACCCGACCAGGTCAAGGCGATCCTCGCGGTCGAGCCGAACGGGCCGCCGTTCTACCAGGTCGATTTCGTCGGGGCGCCCGACTACTTCAAGCAAGGCGCGCTGGCGCTGCCCTACGGGCTGAGCGCGGTGCCGCTGACCTATTCGCCCGCGGTCGCCGACGCCAAGGAGCTCGCGATCGTGCAGCAGGACAAGGCCGACGGGCCCGATCTGGTCAAATGCCACCTGCAGAAAGAGCCGGCGCGCAAGCTTCCCAACCTCAAAATGCCGATCCTGGTGGTGATGTCGGAGGCGTCCTACCACGCGCCCTACGACCACTGCACCGTGAAATATCTGCAGCAGGCCGGAGTCGAGCCGAGCTTCATGCGGCTCGCCGAGCTCGGCATCAGGGGCAACAGCCACGTGATGATGAACGAGAAGAACAACAAGGAGATCGCCGCGGTCATCGCGGAGTGGCTCGGCAAGACGCTGCCGGCGAAGGAATAGCGGGCTTCCTCGCGACTACTTCTGGCAGACCGGACAGAAAAACGTCGAGCGGCCGGTCTGCACGATGCGCCTGATGATGCCGTTGCAGCCCGGCGTCGGGCACGGATTGCCGACGCGGTCGTAGACGCGGAAATTGTGCTGGAACAGCCCTAGCTCGCCGTCGGTCCGGCGGTGGTCGCGCAGCGACGAGCCGCCGGCCGCTATCGCATCTTGCAACACGGCCTTGATGGCTTCGACCAGCTTTTCCGCGCGCTCGTTCGGCGCGCCGGATTTGGTCGCGATCGTGGATGCTCGCCGCTTGGGTGAAAGGCGCGCGCGGTGCAGCGCCTCGCAGACATAGATGTTGCCGAGCCCGGCGACGATCTTCTGATCGGAGAGCGCGGCCTTGAGCGAGGTCTTCTTGCCCTTGCAGACGCGCGCCAGCATCGCCGCGTCGAATTCATTGCCGAGCGGCTCGGGCCCGAGCGCACGCAGCAGCGGCTCCTGGTCCAGCTCGGCGCGCGGGACGAGCTTCATCGACCCGAAACGGCGCGGATCGTTGAACGAGATGCGGGCGCCGGAGGACATGTGAAAGACGACGTGGTCGTGGGCGGTGTCTTTCGAGCGCTCGTGGTAGTAGTCGCCGGGCGTATGCTCGTCACGGTCCCGTGCCACGCGGAACGAGCCCGACATGCCGAGATGCATGACCAACACGTCGCCGGAGGACAGATCGGCGAGGAGATACTTGGCGCGGCGGCCCAGCCCTTCGACCGTCTTGCCCTCGAGCCGGGCGGCGAAATCCCTCGGCAGCGGCCAGCGCAAGTCGCGACGGCGGGCCTCGACCTTGGTGAAGCGCGCGCCTTCCATGACCGGCTGCAGTCCGCGGCGGACGGTCTCGACTTCCGGCAATTCGGGCATGATGAACGCTTCCCCCAACTCGGTAACCGAGTTTAGACGCGAGACATAGCGTCCCCGGTGCCGACGCGCTATGGTCCTGCTGAAAAAGGACTATTTTGTCATGCCGCGGCCCGGCGAAGAGACCGATTTCGGCTTCCGAAGGGTGCCGCTTGCGGACAAGCAGGCGCTGGTCGACGACGTCTTTCACAGCGTGGCGCGCCGCTATGACCTCATGAACGACCTGATGTCGGGCGGGCTGCACCGTGCCTGGAAGAGCGCGCTCGTCACCGCGGTCAACCCGCCGCCAAAAGGCCGTCGCGGCCGTCTTGACGAGACGAAAGGCCGCCCCGGCCGTCTTGACGAAAAAGCCGAGCGGGCATTTGCCCTGCTCGACCTCGCCGGCGGCACCGGCGACATCGCCTTCCGGGTGATCGGCGCCGCCGGCAGCGGCACCCGCGCCACCGTGGCCGACATCAACGCCGACATGCTCGCGGTCGGACGCGCGCGGGCGGCCGACCGCGGGCTCGACCATGCCGTCGACTTCGCCGAAGCGAACGCCGAGGCCTTGCCGTTCGCCGATCGAAGCTACGACGCCGTCACCATCGCCTTCGGCATCCGCAACGTGCCGCGCATCGCGGCAGCGCTGAGCGAAGCGCATCGCGTGCTGCGCCCGGGCGGCCGCTTCCTCTGCCTCGAATTCTCCACCGTCGACGTGCCGGGGCTCGACGCGCTCTACGATTTCTATTCATTCAACGTGATCCCTGCGCTCGGCGGCGCCGTCGCCAGCGACGCCGAGGCCTATCGTTATCTCGTCGAATCGATCCGCCGCTTCCCGCCGCCCGAGGCGTTCGCCGAGTTGATGCGGACGGCCGGCTTTGCCCGCGTTTCGTTCCAGCGCATGACCGGCGGCATCGTCGCGCTGCATTCGGGCTGGCGGTTGTGATCGCGGGTCTCGCCCACCTCGCCCGTCTCGCCCGCGCAGGATTCGTTTTCGCGCACGAGGGCGTGTTCGCTCTCGTCGACACGACGCGGCTGCCGCTTCCGGCGCGTGCCGCGGTCCGGCTCGCACGGCTCATCGAACGGCCGGCCTCGGGCGCGGCCGCCAACCGCCTCGCCACCGCGCTCACTCGGCTCGGCCCCACTTATGTGAAGCTCGGCCAGTTCTTGGCCACGCGCCCGGACGTGGTCGGCGTCACGTTGGCGCGCGACCTCGAGACATTGCAGGACAAGATGGCGCCGTTCCCGCAGGCGGCGGCCGAACGCGCGGTCGCGGCCGCCTTGGGCAAGCCGCTCCCCGACCTGTTCACGTCGTTCGGCCCGGCGGTCGCGGCCGCCTCGATCGCCCAGGTGCACCGTGCGAGAATCGACGGCCGCACGGTGGCGGTGAAAGTGCTGCGGCCCGGGGTCGAGCGCCGCTTCAAGACCGATATCGACGCCGTCGCCTTCGTCGCCCGCCGCGCCGAGGTCATGTCCGCGGAGGCGCGCCGGCTGCGGCTCATCGAGACGGTCGAGACGCTCGCGCGCTCGGTCGCGATCGAGATGGATCTGCGCTTCGAGGCCGCCGCGCTCTCGGAGATGGCGGAGAATACCAAGGACGACCCCGACTTCCGCGTTCCGGCGGTCGATTGGGATCGCACCGCGCGCGACGTCCTGACGCTCGAATGGATCGACGCAACGCCCCTGTCCGACCGCGCCCGGCTGGAAGCCAAGGGCCTCGATCTCAAGCACCTCGCCCGGGCGGTGATCCAGACCTTCCTGCGCCACGCGCTACGCGACGGCTTCTTTCATGCCGACATGCATCCGGGAAATCTGTTCGCCGACGATGCCGGCGAGCTGGTCGCGGTCGACTTCGGCATCATGGGCCGGCTCGGGCCGAAGGAGCGGCGCTTCCTCGCCGAGATCCTGCTTGGTTTCATCACCCGCAACTACTGCCGGACCGCCGAGGTGCATTTCGAGGCCGGCTACGTGCCGCCGCACCACTCGGTCGCGAGCTTCGCGCAGGCGATACGCGCCATCGGCGAGCCGATCCACAATCGCACGGCTGAAGAAATCTCGATGGCCAAGCTGTTCATGCTGCTGTTCGAGGTCACCGGGCTGTTCGATATGCGAACCCGGCCCGAGCTCTTGCTGCTGCAGAAGACCATGGTCGTGGTCGAGGGGGTGGCACGCTCGCTCGATCCCAAGCTCGACATGTGGACGGTCGCCGAGCCGGTGGTGCGGGAATGGATCGAGCGCCATCTCGGCCCGGCAGGCCGGATCGAAGGGGCGGCGGAAGGCGCGGTCGAGATCGGCCGCTTCCTCGGCGACGTGCCCGGCATCCTCTCGCGCGGCGCGGTCCTCCTGGAGCAGCTCGACGCCATCACCCGCGACGGCCTGGTGCTGGCGCCGGCGACGGTCGCCGCCATCGGCCGCGCCGAGGCGCGGCGCAACCGCTGGACCGCCATCGCGCTGTGGACCATCGCTGCGCTGCTTGCATGGCTGATCTACCGGTTGGCATAGCAAAGCAAGACTATGATTGCATTGATTGCAATGCAATCATACCATATGCTGAGCCCCGGGCAGCACGCCATGGCCAGCATCACCATCCGTCAACTCGACGACGACCTGAAGAAGCGCCTGCGGCTGCGGGCGGCGCGCAACGGCCGCTCGATGGAGGACGAGGCGCGCACGATTCTGCGCACCGCCGCCGCGGGCGACGACACCGACGCCCGCAGCGGCGGGCGGACCTCCGAGCGCGCCGAA
>WNEY01000535.1_pt1 | contig 24085 bp, 28 predicted proteins | sample 5400531 | NCBI WGS metagenome assembly WNEY01 (sample SAMN13153338, study PRJNA577476) | soil metagenome | isolation source: 200 cm saprolite under Douglas fir tree site 1 | place: USA:California | collected 2015-04-18
ACCGTCCCGACAACAAGGCGACGATCGCCAGGATCGAGGTGAGCGCATCCGCCAGCACGTGCATATAGGCGGCGCGGATGTTGCTGTCATGTCGATGACCGGCGTGCCGATGACCATGGTCATCGTGGGCATGCTCGGCATGATCGTGCGCATGCCCACTGCCATGATGATCCTCGTCGAACAGCAGCCAGGCGCTGAGGATGTTCACGCCCAACCCGACGACCGCGACCACCGTCGCCTCGGTGAACCGGATGGGAACGGGAGCGAGCAGCCGCGCCACGCTCTCATAACCGATGAAGAGCGCGATCAGCGCCAGAATGACGGCGCTGGAAAAACCCGCGAGCTCGCCCAGCTTGCCGGTCCCGAAGGCAAACCGAGGATCACGCGCGTGCGTGCGCGCAAAGCCATAGGCGAGCGCCGCAATTGTGAGGGCGGCCGCGTGCGTCGACATGTGCCAGCCGTCGGCCACCAGCGCCATCGAACCGAAGATCGTTCCGGCGACGATCTCGGCGACCATCATGGTCGCGGTCAATGCCACCACGAGCCAGGTGCGCCGCTCGTGCGTCTCGTGCTTGTCGCCGAGAAAGACGTGCTCGTGTTGCCATGCGTCGAGCGATCGGGTGTGCATTGATTTCTCCTTAGCGGCTCGAATTCACCCGAAAGATAAGGCCGAGCTATGCCAGGTCCAAGGGCCAAGAAGGTCCCAAAGTCGTCATTTGAGCGCCAACCGCTAGCTCAGCATCGATGTGAGATGAAGGCGCTGATCTCATCAGGAGACGCGAAGATCACGTCGGCGCGGTCTCCCATCATCCCGGCCGGCACCAAGGCCGGGGCACCCTTCTGCGGGCCGTCGTCGCTGACATCGGTCTTGAAGCGCAAATTCCGTTCCCAAAAATCGTGGACCTTCCCGTCGGCGGTGGCGACCTTGTAGGTATCCCCGCATTGATCAATCGACTGGACCCGGTCCTCCGGATCGAGTGTCTTGAGATTCGGTACCGCGCCGCCGCCTTGCGCGGTTGCAGCCGGCGCGCGCCCGGGCTGCGTTGCGTCCTTGAGAAACGCCAGCAGGTCGGCGCGTTGCCGCGCGTCCTTCATGCCCGGAAAGGTCATCGTGTTGCCGGGAATGAAGTGCTGCGGGTCCTTGATCCATTCATCGAGCGTGGCATCGTTCCAGACGATGCCGGCCGATTTGAGCGCGGGAGAGTAGCGCGGGAAGCTCGGCAACGAGCCGGCCTGCCGATTCCAGATTTCAGCGAGGCTCGGGCCGCTCATGTTCCGATTGGGCTCGAGCGCGTGACAGGCGACGCAGGCGCGGTACAGGCGCTCGCCGCGCGCGGAATCCCCGGGCTCCGCCATGGCTCGGTATGCGGTCAGCACGAGCAGCGCGATCGCAACGGCAGGGATTCGGTTCATCGTCGACCTCCATCGATCTGCTTGATTGTCAGCCCCCGCGTGATGGCGAATGCGGCACTCGGCACGACGATCCACTGCAGCAGCGGCGAAAGACCGATTTGCAGGCCGGCAATGGGAACAACCGGCATCCAGGTGGAGTAGCCCCAAGTTGCGCGAACCTCGACGTTCAGCCACTCGCTGAAAACGGTGTAGGCGAGGCCGAAGATCAGCGCCAATCCGGCAATTTGCCGGAAGCGACCGCGGGGCCAGCTTTTGTCACCGACGGTCACGAGTGCCAGCGTCAGCGCGCTCAGCGAGATCAATATGTCGCCGCCGGTGCAGTGGATGACGGCAAAGGCCTGCTCACCGACAGTGCCGGTGCTCCAGATGGTGTAGAGCGGAAGCTGCAGGCTCTCCCAGAGCAGATTTCCGACGGCAATGATCCCGAGATAGGTTAGCACCCCTTGTCGCAAGCTCGACGAGGTCATGTTCGAAATCGGTTCGGATCGCACCTATGAGAGCCTCTGGCGCTTGATGCGCAGACTGTTTCCAACGACGCTGAGGCTCGATCCCGCCATGGCGGCGGCGGAGATCATCGGGTTCAATAGCCCCAGCGCTGCCAAGGGAATCGCGGCGACGTTGTAGAAGAACGCCCAGAACATGTTCTGCTTGATCGTCCTGAAGGTGAGGCGGGAGAGCATGAGCGCTTCGACGACTTTCAACGGACTGCCTTTGACCAGCACGATGTTCCCGGCTTCGATGGCGATGTCCGTGCCAGTGCCGATGGCGATGCCCAGATCGGCCTGGACAAGGGCAGGCGCGTCATTGATGCCGTCGCCGACAAAGGCGACGCGTTGCCCTTCCCTTTGAAGCTCTCGGACATGCTCAGCCTTCTGCTGCGGCAGAACTTCCGCGAACACCATTTCAATTCCAATCTGCTCGGCTATGGCTTCAGCGGTCCTGCGATTGTCGCCCGTGATCATCGCGATCTCGATGCCTTTCGCCCGTAACCGTTCGACGGCCTCCTTTGCATCCTCCTTCACGGTATCGGCAACCGCGATCATGCCGACGAGCTCGTGATCGTGCGCGACGGCAATGACCGTCCTTGCTTGCGCCTCGTGTTTCTCGACCCTTTCGAGATGCTGGGTCAGCGGGATGCAATACTCCAGCAGCAAGCGGACACTCCCGACCATCACGGGAACCTTTCCAATATGCCCGCGTACGCCCTTCCCTTCGAGATTTTGAAAGTCGTGAACGTTCATCAGCGGCAAGTTCTTCTCCCGCGCCGCAAGCACGACCGCCTGCGCCAAGGGATGCTCCGACAGCCTTTCGATGCTGGCGGCGAGCGCGAGAACCTCGTCCGCGTTCGGGTGCGCCTTGCACGTGACAACGTCGACGACCTTGGGCTTTCCCTCCGTGAGGGTGCCCGTCTTGTCGAAGACCACCACGTGGATCTTCTTGCCCCTTTCGAGCGCCTCTCCGTTCTTGATCAGAATTCCACGTCTCGCCCCCAACCCGGTTCCGACCATGATGGCCGTCGGCGTCGCGAGACCAAGCGAGCACGGGCAGGCAATGACGAGCACGGCCACCGCCGGGACGAAGCTCTGATAGATGTCGCCTGTGAAGAGAAGCCAGCCTGCGGCGGTGAGAACGGCAATGCCGAGCACGGCCGGGACGAAAACTCCGGAAATCCGGTCAGCGAGCCTTTGGATCGGCGCCTTGTTCACTTGCGCTTCGGCCACCATCTTGACGATCTGAGCGAGCGTCGTGTCCTGCCCGACCTTCGTCGCTTGCATCTGGAACGCGCCGCTGAGATTGACCGTCGCGCCAAATACGTCATCGCCTTTCACTTTGCTGACAGGCATGCTTTCGCCCGTGAGCATCGACTCGTCGACGCTGGAGCTGCCGTCGGCGACCTTTCCGTCCACCGGGACCTTCTCGCCGGGCTTGACCAGAAGAATGTCGCCGACCTCGACCTCGTCGATGGGAACGTCTTCGTCCTTGCCTGCCCTGAGGACGTGAGCGGTCTTGGCCCCGAGCTCGACCAGCTTCTCGATCGCCTCGCTGGCCTGACCGCGGCTCCTCGCCTCGAAGTACCTTCCAAGCAGAATGAGCGCGGCAATCACGGCGCCGGTTTCGAAATACAAGTGGTGCCCGCCGGCGATCATGATCCAGATGCTGTAAAAAAGCGCCGCGAGCGTGCCTAACGAAATGAGCGTATCCATGTTGGCGGCCCCATTTCGAGCCTGCCGCAGCATGCCGACATGAAACTCCCTCCCGAGAACGAGAATGACAATCGCGCTCAGGATGGCCTCGATCCAAACGCTCGCGTTGCGACCGAGGAAGGCCCAGGGCAGCTCGATGTCGAGCATCGCCAGCGCCACGACGGGAACCGCAAGAAGCAGGGCAAGAAAGGCGCGTCCCCGTGCCGATTGCAGTTCTCGCTGCGCCTGTTCCTTGTGCTGGCCGGCGAACTCGGCAGTGAGGACCTGGTAGCCATTCTCGATGACGAGGTCGTGGAGCGTGCGCTCGGAAACGACGGACTCGTCGAAGACCACGCGCGCGCTGTGCGTGGCGAAATTGACGGTCGCGTCGCGCACGCCCTGCAGTTTCTTGAGGGTTCGCTCGTTGCGCGCCGAGCAGGAGGCACAATGCATCCCAGCAATGTTGAATGTTGCCGTTTTCATGGAGTGACTCCTAATCGTGTCATATTGGGAGCACGATGGCGCGCGTTCGGCGCGTGGCGCCCTCTCACCGTCGCGCCGCATTGACCTTTTCCTTGAGGGCCGCGAGCCCGACCGCCCCGACCACGACCTCGGTCCCCACCACGTAGCTCGGCGTGCCAGTGAGACCGATGGACTCGGCAAGCTTGAGGCTCTCCTCGATCGTCGCCTTCACTTCCGGGCTCGCCATGTCGCGCTCGAGCCGCGACATGTCGAGGCCGACCTCCTTGGCCACCGCGAGCGCGCGCACACGGTCGGCTTGGCCGCGACCGCCGAGCAGCTTTTGGTGGAACTGAAGATATTTTCCGCCGCTCTCGTCCTGCATGCGCACGGCGGCGGCGACGGTCGCGGCCTCCACCGAAGCGTCGCCGAGCACGGGAAATTCCTTGAGCACGACCCTGAGCTTGGGATCGGTCTTCAAAAGCTCGAGCATATCGGCGAGGGCGTGCTTGCAGTATCCGCAGTTGTAGTCGAAGAACTCGACCATGGTGACGTCGCCCTGCGGATTGCCGAGCACGACCTGGCGCGGGGAGCTGAATATGGCAGCGGCATTCTCCTTGACCGCCGCCCGATGCTGCTCGGCATCGGCCGTCTGCTGGCGCTTTTCCATCTCGGCAATCACGTCCTGCAGCAGCTCGGGGTTGCGGAGGAGGTATTCCCTGAGGATGCGCTCGATCTCCCCGCGCTGATCCGAGGAAAACGGTTGTGCCCGCGACGCCGGCGCAGACGCAGCCGGCGCAACGCTTGCCGGCAGCACGGCCGCCGACTTGTTGGTCGTGTTGGGCAGCACGGCGATCCGGGAGCCGCGCGTCATCATGCCCATGCTGCAATTGAAGCCGATGTCACCAGTCTCTTCAGGCGTGAAAGTGATCACGGTAGTACCGAATGGAAGCAGCTTGCGGACGCCGGCCTTGGGTGCAATGAGAATGCGCCCACACCCGGCGGCCTGCCGGGCGTCGATCCGCCACTCGACTGGAACCCCTTGCACCACGGCGAACCGATTCGGTTGATAGCTGTAGCCGACGATCGCCATGTCGACGACCTGCTTGCCGTCAACGATCGGCACCGGTTGCTCGCTCGGCAGGCTCGCTTGCTTTGGTTGGCTGAACGCTTGCTTTGCTTCCCTGAAAGAAGGCGTGGAAGCGCCAGTATTCACCGCGCTGAGCGTGAGCCCGCTCTGGATGTTGAAGAACCCGAGCATCACCACGGCGACACCCGCGAACTTCAGGAAGTATCGCTGGAAAGCGCCTCTCGCAAAGCTCGATAGCGCCGAAAGGGACACCAGCGCGGGCAGCGTGCCGAGCGAGAACGCCAGCATGGTCAGCGCGCCGGTCGCGAAGCTGCCCTTGGCGAGGACGTAGAGCTGGAGCGCCTGGGTGAACCCGCACGGAAGAAAGAAGGTGGATGCCCCGAGAGCGAAGGCCCCGCCCTTCACTTCCTTCTCGCTGAGGTCGTGAATCTTGTGGGCGAGGAACTTCGGCATTCTGGGCTGGAATGACTTGAGCCAAGGGAAGAGCTTGAGCATCTGCAGCCCGAGCACGATCATGATGAGGCTCGCCAGGATCATCAGCACGCCGCCCGCCTGCGGAGACAGGGTGAACGTCGAACCCAACGCGCCGATGGCACCGCCCAGAAGCGTGTACGAAGCGATCCGCCCGGCATTGAAAAAGAGATGCGGCTTGAATCTTTGCGCGCCGCTGAGGTTCGCGGTCGCCTCGTTGTACTTGGCGGCGACCGCCACCAGCAGCCCGCCCGTCACCGCGATGCAGGTCGACATCGAGGCCACGACGCCGATCAACAGCGCGAGGCCGTAGCTTATGTTGTTGGGAACGGCGAGATTCTGCGGCAAGGCATCGAATTGATCGAGCACGAGATAAAGCCCGACGAGAATCAGAAACACCGCGCCGATCTCGACGTAATCGCGTCCGGTGTTCTCGGTAACGGGCGCCTTGTTGGCCTGCTCCTGCAAGCGCGAGACGGTGTACCCGTCGTCCCCTATCGTGCTTTGCAGCGCCGCCATGTCGAGCTCGCCGTGGCAGGTGATCTCTGCCATGCCGTTGACGTGGCTGGCCTTGACGCGCCGAACGCCGACGATTTTCTTGAACCTCCGCTCGATCAAGACCTCGCAATTCGGACAATGCATGCCGTCAATTTTGACGTGAAGCGTTTTCCAGCCGTGGTTTCCGCGCTTGTCGGTCATTTGAGTCCTCGAGATGATTGTGACGGGATAGAGCAGAAGCATTGCATCTTGCAGAAGTACGCGCCGATCGTCGGCGCCGCCGCGTCGTGCGTGGCGGTGCCAGGGACCGGCGATCGAAAGAGCGCTTTCATATCAAAACCACCCCTTCAGCCGGTCCCACAGGCTCGGCGTGGGATGCGCGTGGGGTCTCTCGACGTCGTTGACTAACGCATTCACGAACACGATGAGATTGGTCGGCTCGAACTTGAGGCCGTGGAAGTTGGCTCGCCAGCGCCCTTGCTTGTCGACGACGTGCGTCACGATACCGTGGACCTGATAGCCGTCTTCGGTCTTGTCGAACCGGTGACCGAACTGTTCCGCGAGCTTGCGGGTCGCGTCCTCCGCCTGGTCCGCAGCCGTCGTCAGGAACACCCAATTGACGGGATCGAGACCATGCGCGCGACCGTAATCCCGCAGGATCGCCGGCGCGTCGCTGCTGGGATCGGTGGTGATGCTGACGAACTGCACCTGCTCCTTCATCAGCGATTGATTGATCAAGTGCTGGACCTCGGCGAGGCGATCCGAGTGCAAGGGACAGACATCGGGGCAGCTCGCGTAGATGAAGTGAAGGACGACGACCTTGCCGCGGAAGCTCGCGAGACTGACGGTACGACCATCCGCGTCGCGCAAGGTGAAGGCGGGCGCGTCCTTGTCGATCGCCTGGAAATATTTCTCGCGGTCGCCAAGCGCGCTCTCGAGCTCCTTGAGCGAGTGCGCCGACACCGCCGGCGCAACAGCTGCCAGCGCCGTCGCGAGCGCGAGCGTTCGCAACAACGGCATCTGCGATCTGCCCGATCCGATGCTTGCCCGTCGCCAGAGCGGCCTGCGAACCACGCTCAGTCCTTCTCAGGCTTGTTGGGCGAACCCTTCCGCCACTGGTCGTTGGGGCGGTCGCCGCGGGAGCTGCCTTGCATCATCGCGCCGCAGTGATCCATCATCCCGCTCATCCGTCCCATCATGCCGCCCCCGCCCATCATTCCTCGCATCATGGAGCCGACCGCGCCGTTGGTTTCCTGGGCATAGAGGGTCGGTGCGGCGACAACGACCGCGATGGATGCGGCAGCAAGCGCGAGCGTTCGCTTGGGATTACGCATGGTGGACTCTCCTTCCTTCGAGTGACTGAATTTGACTGAGTGGACTTCGACTCACTTGGAACCGCCCATCATTTTCATGCTGCACAGACCCACCGCGCACATGATCGCGCAGGGCGCCACAGCAATGAGGATGGGCGCGATGCCAACGGCAACGAGCCAGCTCCAGTTGAGAGCGGCGCCGGTGACGAGCACGCCGCCGCCGAGCGCCAGCAGCACCCATCGGTTGCCGAGATAGAAGCGGGCGAATGGCAGCCAACCGCGCCTTGGCGACGCGTCGGCCATTTCGGTCGTTTCAGATGTCGTCATGGCTCTCTCCATCCATGGATAGTCACTTCCTGAAGAACGCCGTCAGCGATTGGAACCAGCGCCGCAGCGAGTTGGGCTGTGCGGCCTGCTCCTCCACATCTCGACCAAGGCTTGCGGCCGTGTCGCGCTGCTTCGAGATGGCGGGCTTGAGCAGCTCCGCAATTTCCGGACTGTCCCATTCGGCCGGCCCGACGATGCGGCCGATTTCGCGTTCGGCGCGATCGATCAGCAGCGTCGTAGGCAGGCCCATGGCGCCGACTGTGCGTAGCGCCTGGCCCGAGGCATCGACGTACATCGCAAGATTGCGCACCCCGATCTCGGAGTAGAACTTGCGGACGGTCTCAAGCCCGCCGCGGTCGATGGAAACCGGCACGACTTCGAAATCCGGTCCCCCCAATGCGGCTTGCAGCCGATCGAGCGCGGGCATTTCGCGACGGCACGGCCCGCACCACGTTGCCCAAATGTTGAGAAGCACGACCTTGCCTTTGAAATCGGCAAGACTTCGGGTCTGCCCCCGGTCATCCCGGAAAGCGATCGCCCCCACCGCCTTGGGCGCCTCGTGCATGACGAAGCTCTTCGCGATTTCCTGCGCAGCCGCGAAGTGCCAGGTCGCAACAACGACGAACGCCGCGGACAACCCGGCAATCACACGATGCGAAGGTAAGCGCGGAACGGACGTCATTGTTGCCGAAGCCTCCGGATCAGCGGGAGGATCGTGTCGTCGAGCGCCTGCGGCGTGATCGGGCCGATATGCTTGTGGGCGATGCGGCCGTCCTTCGCGATCACGAAGGTCTCCGGGACGCCGTACACGCCCCAGTCGATGGCGACGCGGCCATTGCGGTCGGCACCGGTCCGCGTGTAGGGATCGCCCAACGTATCGAGCCACTTGGCGGCGGCGTCCGGCGGGTCCTTGTAGTCGAGGCCGTGAATCGGGACGGTGCCCGCGGCCTTCAACCGCATGAACAGCGGATGCTCCTCCCTGCAGGCGACGCACCATGACGCGAACACGTTGACGAGAGAGACCTCGCCGACGAGATCGAGATCAGACAAGCCGAGAGCTCGACCTTGCACCGGCGGCAGGCTGAACTGCGGCACCGGCTTGTCGATCAACGCCGAAGGAATCGTGCGCGGATCGCGGTTGAGCGCCCAGGCGAAAGCCATCACCAGGGCGACGAAAGCCGCGATCGGGAAAAGATAGCGCAGTCGAGCGGCACGGCGGCCGGTCGTTGCCGGCGTCTGCAAACCCAATGTCGTCTCGGCGTTCATGTCATCTTCGCCCGTTGAATCCGCCGCTCCCGCCAGCGCATCGATCATTCGGTGGCGTAGACCGTCGGCCCAGCGCCATCCTTGGTGACCGCGTAGATCGTGAACGGTGCCGTCTTTTCGCCGGTCATGCCGGGCGACCCCGTAGGCATGCCGGGAAGCGTGATGCCGGCGATCGCGGGGCGCTCCGACAACAGCTTTCGGATCACGTTCACCGGCACGTGACCGTCGACGACGTAGCCGTCCATGAACGTCGTGTGGCAACCCTGCAGGTTTTCGGGCACACCGGCCTTCTGGCTGATCTCGGCGAGATCATTGGTGGGCTTCACATCGACCACGAAGCCGTTCTGGCGCAGATAGGCGGCGTAACCCTCGCAACAGCTGCATTGCGGATTCTTGTAGAGGGTCGCACGTATCGGCGCCGCTGCGCGCACTGACGTCGGAACGGCGACCGTGGCGAGGATGACACCCTGGCAGAAAGTCCGTCGGTTCATTTCGTCTTCTCCTTCGGTAAGTCGATGCAGATTCGGTTCAGGCGACGCGGAGCACGGTCATCATTCCAGACACCTGGTGGTCCGTGACGTGGCAATGCAGCATCCAGTCGCCCGGGTTGTCGGCGACGAAGGCGATGTCGACCGTTTCTTTCGGCGGCACGAGGACGGTGTCGGCCCACTGCCGATACGGGACCGGCGAGTCGTTACGGCTCAGCACTCGGAAGCTGAAGCCGTGCAGATGCATCGGATGCCACCAGGCGGTCTCGTTGCGCAGCGTCAACACGTAGCTGCGTCCGCGTTGGAGCGTCAGGAGCGGCGGCATGCCTGCGTGACCGTCGCCGGTCATCGAGTGGCCGTTGATGCCCCAGCTCGCGCCATGGCCCATGCCCTGCATGCCGCCCATTCCCATCATGGCGCCGCCGCCCATCATGCCGCCCTGCAATCTCAACACATGCCGTTCGGCGGTTGCTACATCCGGCTCCGGCACGGGATTGCGCGGCAAGGACAGCGGAGCATCGAGCGGGTGCGCGCGCATCGGCGGTCCCGCGTCGTAGGCAAGCTGGGTGAGCCAATAGGAAAGGCCGTCGTAGAAATCGTCGATCACCCGATAGCGCCGTCCGGGATCGCCCTGCATGTCGAGCACGACGTCGACGCGCATGGCGGGGCCAAGGAGCAGGCGGCCCCCCGGCGCTTCGTGCGGCTCGCAGGGCTGCCCGTCGATCGCGACCACCACGGGACGATGGCCCTCGAAGCGAAGCGCCATCATGCGCGCGAGCGCGCAGTTGACGAGCCGCAGGCGGATGCGCTCGCCCGAGCGTACGGAAACTTGCTCGGAAACGCCGCCATTGACCGTGATCGTGTTACCGACCCGGCCGGACATCGCGGCTTCCATGGCGTTGCCGAACCCGGATGCGATCTGGGCGAGGGAGGTCAGGCGCCAGTCCGACAGCATCCAGAGCAGGTCGCGGTCGACGGCGACGGGCTCCGGCTCCTCCACGATCAGCGCGCCGGCCATTCCCCGTCCGAGTTGCTTCAGGCTATCCGCGTGCGGGTGATACCAGAACGTTCCCGCATCCGGCGGCGTGAACTCGTAGACGAATTGCTCGCCGGGCTTGATCGGCGGCTGGCTCAATCCGGGCACGCCATCCATGGCGTTCGGCAGTCGTATGCCGTGCCAGTGCACCGTGGTGTCTTCCGGCAGCTCGTTGCGGACCACGACGCGAACCGGCTGGCCCTGGCGGACGCGGAGCTCGGGGCCGGGAATGCGGTTGCCGTAACACCACACTTCGGTCGCCGGATAGGATTCGCCGACAAGCGGCACACGGCCCGGCGCCGCAGTGAGGCCGAATTCTTGCATCCGCGAGCTATCGGCCGCGCTTGGAAGCGACGCCGCTACGCCGACGCTGGCCGCGCCTGCGAGGAGCGAACGGCGAGTGATCGCCGAAGGGACAATGACGGACATGGGAGCCATCCTGGGCCGGAAATCGAGGTGCAGTGCGAGTTCGTGAAATCGCACGCAACTCAGGCTTAGAGGCGCACGCGATGCTTTCGCGCCGCACGCGCACCAAGACGCCGCCGCCGAGCAGGCGACGCGCCTCAGCTCAGGATGATGGGTCTAGGAGGGTAAGGGTCGGGGGGAGCAGCGTGCCCAGTCGCAGCTGGCGCGCGGGAGGGCCCCAAGATGTCGACGGCCATGAGGTCGACCAAGACAGTGACCGCGGGCAGCGCAACCACGCTGCTGCAATACGCCGCGCAGGCCGCGGAGGTCATGCTATTCTGATCGTCGCCGCACCCGTCGCAATCGCCGGGCATATCGCCAGACATGGGCATGGCGCTGGCAGCAGCGACAGCGGATCGGATGCCCATGTCCGGGCCTCCGACGCCATGGGTCACGAGCCCCACGACCAAAGCGAGGGACAGCACCAGAGCCGATATGCGACGAATCTTCCGGGACCGCATGGAACTAAGCCAGCAAAGGACGGAGGCGAAAACGAGGCCGCGGTGGTCGCCGCGATCGACTAGTGCCCCGAACCCGAAGTTCGCGCACACCGTGCGGCAAATGCGATCGCGAACTTCGGGTTCAAAAGGGGCACTAGAATCATAGAGTTGCTAGTGGTCCTAGATTCCGAAGTTCGTATCTGAACGTGCCGCGAGTGCTTACGAACTTCGGAATCGGACCACTAGTGCCAACCTGCACCGCAACGCATCTGGTTGAAATTCCGTCATCAACTCACGAATTCGTGACAATTGCCCGGGGGCATCGCCGCGGAATGTGCCGAATGATTCGGAAATTCGCTCTCATGGTCGCCGCGTTCGCGGTTGGCGGGAGCCTGACCGGCATCGCGTTGGCCGGCGCCGACAACTATGCATTCGAGGCGGTGAAATCCGAGATCAAGACGAGTAACGTCGCCACTATTGCCGTGCGTCTGCTGCACAAGCCCAGCGGAAAGCCGGTCACTGGCGCGGTTATCATCCAGACGCGCCTCCTCATGCCGCACGAAGGCTCCGAAATGACTTCGGCGATCGCTCCGCTGCCCAGCCCCGAACCCGGCGTGTACGCTTTCATGGCGCCCATGACGATGGCGGGGCGCTGGGTATTGTCGATTACAGCGAGGGTGGAGGGCGAGTCCGAGATGGTGACGGGCACGATCGCCTTCCGCGCGGCTCAATAGTCGTATGCGCAGTTCCGGGTGAATCGTCATGGCGTTGTATCGCGACCACGTCCTGCCGTGCCTGACCCATCTGGCGATGTCGAACCGCTGGCTCGACGAATACCGGCGGCGGGTCGTCTCGCAGGCCCGCGGCCGTGTGCTGGAGATCGGAATCGGGTCCGGCTTGAATCTACCGCTCTATGGCAACCGAGTTGCGAGCATCCATGGCATCGATCCGTCGGCCGGATTGCTTCGACGAGCGGTCGGGCGACGGGCGACCGAAGCAATATTTGTGCAGGCGTCCGCTGAGACAATTCCGTTCGATCAAAGCGCCTTCGACACGGTGCTGACGACCTGGACCCTGTGCACGATACCCGACGTCATCTCCGCGCTGCGGGAGATGGGGCGCGTCCTGCGTCCTGACGGCCGCCTGCTATTCGTCGAGCACGGTCTGGCGCCCGACCGCGCCGTCGCGCGCTGGCAGCGCCGTCTCACGCCTTGCTGGAAATGCCTCGGCGGCGGTTGTCATCTCGACCGCAAGATCGATGACCTCATCGCGGCGGGAGGATTTCACATCGAGCGGCTCGATGTCGGATACATGCGAAGACGCAACCCGTTCGCCTTCATGTATGAAGGCGTCGCTCGTCCCCCGAATTGAACCGGCACCGCGCGGTGAACGACGTCGCTCGCTCGGCCTCATCGGCTTCGACTCTCGGAAGGTTCCAATGGCCATGAAGGACTGGCTTCCCGCAACGGTTCAGGCGGCAGGGGTGGAGCGCGCCCTGGCGCCGGGACAATCGTTGTTCCGCTCGGGAGATCGGACGGCGGGAATCTATGAGGTGTTGCGGGGCGAGGTACAGATGGTCCGCGTCGATGCGAGCGGGCGGGAGATCATCCTGTATGCGGCCTCGGCAGGCGAGATATTCGCTGAAGCTGCATTGTTCTCTCCGGTCTATCGTTGCGATGCCAAGACAAGGACCGGGGCCACCGTTCGCCTCTATCCGAAAGCGAAAGTCCTGTCCGCGTTCCGACAAAACCCGCAAGCCGCGCAAGCGTTCATGGCGATCCTGGCACACGAGATCATGAATCTGCGGGCGCGGCTCGAACAGCGCAATATTCGCTCCGCCCGCGATCGGGTGCGCCACTTCCTCGCCCTCAACGCCGGCGCGGACGGGCGCACCGTCCTGCTGCATGGAACGCTCAAGGATCTCGCCGCCGAGCTGGGATTGACCCACGAAGCGTTCTACCGGGCGCTGGCGGATTTGGCCGCCGACGGAGAGATCAAGCGGTTCAAGAGCAAGATTCTCCTCCGAGCTGCCGCCGTATGATCGCAATCATAGGGCGGACCGCCCTTCGGTCGTATGCTGCTACGAACCAACCAAGGAGGTACGTCATGCGCCTATTCTCTCGGATAGCCAGCCTTGCTGGTGCTGCGCTCATCCTCACGACCGTCCATGCGGCTGCGCAAATGACCCCTGGACACATGCCGCAGGGGCACATGTCGCCGGAGCAGATGACGGGAATGATGAAGCAAATGAGCCAGATGATGGATCGCTGCAACAACATGATGCAGGGTGGCCCGACCGAGCGCCGGGATGCGCCCGCCACGCCGGAGAAGAAGGACTGAGGTCGGCCCGGTTCGCCGCGCAGCACAAAGCGTTGCGGCGGACCGGTCTTCTCTTTCGAACTTCGAAGAACCGAGAGTAGCAAACGTGAATCGTCTCTTTGCCATTTTGATTGTGTTCGTTCTCGCGCCAGGCATTGCGCATGCGCAGCACCGGCAGCCCTATGCGGGTCTCGAGGTGCGGTCCATCAAGGCTCTGTCCGAGCAACAAATCGCCGACCTGAAAGCGGGCCGCGGCTTGGGCTTGGCGCTCGCCGCCGAGCTCAACGGATATCCCGGCCCGATGCACGTGCTGGAGCTGGCCGATCGCCTGGGCCTATCCGACGAGCAACGTACAAAAGTCCAGGAACTGTTTTCGGCCATGAAGGCCGAGGCGGTTCCGCTCGGCGAGAAGCTCATCGCGCAGGAAGCGGACCTGGACAGGCAGCTCGCCGACAAGACGATGACGCCGGCGCGCCTGGAGGCCGCGACCAATGCGATCGGCAGCACCAACGCCGCGCTGCGGCACGCCCATCTCAGGTACCACTTGTCGACCCTCGGCGTGCTGACCGCAGCCCAAGCCCAACGCTACGGCGAGCTCCGCGGCTACGGAGCGCCGATGCAACATCAGCACGGACGGCACTAACGTTTCAGGCGGATTCGCGTGGGCTACCTGCAGCGCTGCCCGGCCTGGACCAGCGGGCAAGCCGCCGTGCCGTAGGAACAGAACACGCAGCAGTCGCCCGGATCACGTCCGTGTGACCTGCACCAAGCATCGAGTCGTCAAGCCAATCGTTGCGGATGCGCTAAGGTCGGCGCGGCGATAACTGCGACGCCCGCATCCATGAACAGCAATATTCCCGGGTTCTTCCAAGGCACCGAGATGCCGACCGCCGGCTGGTGGGAAGCGCTCTGGCCGGACCCGGCCGGCGTGCTCGCCGCCGTCGGGGTCGAGCCGGGGATGGAGGTGGTGGACCTGTGCTCCGGCGACGGCTGGTTCACCTTGCAGATCGCGAAGATCGCGCGGCACGTGATTGCAATCGACATCGACGCAAGCCTGCTGGAGGTGGCCCGTCATCGCCTGACCGAAAGCGGCGTGAAGAATTGCGAGTTCGTGGCCGGCGATGCCTACGAGCTCGCCAAGCTGGTTCCCGCTCCCGCCGACTTCGTGTTCATGGCCAATGCGTTTCATGGCGTTCCCGACCAGCCGCGCCTCGCCCGTGCCGTGCGCGCCACGCTTGGCCCAGCCGGTCGTTTTGCCATCGTCAACTGGCACCAGCGCCCGCGCAAGGAAACGATGATCCTGGGCGAGCCGCGCGGACCAAAAGACCGAATTGCGACTGTCGCCGCAACAGACCATCGCGGACGTCGAGCCGAGCGGCCTGAAGCTCGCCCAGCTGGTCGAGCTGCCGCCCTATCACTATGGCGTCGTATTCGCGCAACCCTAGTGTGGCGGATTTGACGTTCCTACCAGTCTCGCGGCGAGTGCTTCGTAGGAACGTCAAATCCAAAGCCACACTAGACTCATAGAGTTGGTAGTGTCCCTTTGCTTTCGACGTTCGTAAAAGTGCGTGCTGCAAAGTGGTACGAACGTCGGAAGCGGGACACTAGCCCCGGGAGCAATGATGCCTTCCATTCTCGACAACAAGGATACGTCGGCGCCATCCGTGTTCGTGCCTGCGGCCTTGCTGCGCGAGGCTCGGCGGCAAAAGGGCCTTGCGGATGTCGATGTGCCGCCGGCCTGCATCCTGGACCCGGACGGCGACATCGTTCGGCGCCTGCGGCAAACAGGGCAGGCCCAGCCGTTCGAGGGCTGGCCCTGCTATCACACCAGGCTCGATACGTTCACGCTCGCGGGCCGAACCGTGGGGATCGTCGGCTGTGCCGTCGGTGCACCATTTGCCGTTCTCATCGCGGAAGAATTGTTCGCGTCCGGCTGCCGATTGCTGCTGAGTGTTACCTCCGCCGGCCAAATCACTCCGGCCGGTCGGCCTCCCTATTTTGTGATCATCCAGCGCGCGCTGCGCGACGAGGGCACCAGCTATCATTACGCGGCACCCTCGGAATACGCGGAAGCAGACCCGCGCCTGGTGGCCATGGCTACTGAAGCACTGGCCGTTGAAGCACTGAAGGACAAGAGCCGACAGGTTATCGTCGGATCGAGCTGGACGACCGATGCCCCGTTTCGCGAAACGGCAGAGGCGATCGAAGCCGCGCGATCGAAAGGCGTGCTCGCGGTCGAGATGGAGGCAGCAGCCCTCTATGCCTTTGCACGGGCGGCGGGCGTGCAGGTGCTCTGCCTCGCGCACGTGACGAACACGATGGGGCAGACGGAGCAAGACTTCGAAAAGGGAGAAGCGGATGGCACCGCTGACGCCCTGCGCGTGCTCGAGACGATCCTCGGGACTGCCGGTTAGACTTTTCCAGCTGCCCACGCCTCATTGGCAGGCCGGCCGCGCTCGGCTACGATGTCAGCGACCCTCCGGCCGGCATCCTCCCCGCAGGAAAATCCGCCCAATGCCCGCGGCTTTGCGTGACAGGTTGCGCGAATTGCGGAGCGAGGGCCTGCCGTCGGGATCGCCGGCGTCCTACCTTTTCGCCGTCGCCTGCGTCGCCGGGGCAGGCTTGGCCCACTTCGCGTTCGCCTCGTTCATCAGCGACCTGACGCCGTCCGTTCCTTATTACCCCGCGATATTCGTCGCGGCGCTGTTCGGCGGCATCCGCGCCGGCATCGCCGCCGCGGTGCTGAGCGCCGTCGTGGTCTGGTGGGCGGTCGATACCCACTATTTCGGCCACCAGGTGGCCGCGCTGACCCAGGCGGTCAATCGCGCCCTGTTCGTGGCTGCCGCCGTTCTGATCGTCTGGGTCGCCGAATCCTACCGGCGCAGCGGACACGGTTACGAGCCGGCGGCATCTTCGCCGGCCACGATGGACGCGCCGGCGACGAGCGGTGCGAATCGATGGTGGCGTCGGCGCCCGGGGCCGAATTCGCCGGCCGCCTACGGCTTCGCGCTGGCCTGCGTGGCCGTGGCCACGCTCGTCCGCTTCGCCGTCGGATGGCTCGGCGGCGACGTATTGCCGTTTGCATCCTATTTCCCGGCCATTCTCATTGCGTCGCTGATCGGCGGAGCGGAGGCCGGCCTGTTCGCGATGATCCTGAGCCTGGTCATCGCCTGGTGGGCATTTCTTCCGCACCACGTGACCCCCGGCCTGCCGACGCGCGACGAGTTCGTCAGCTTTGCCCTCTACCTGTTCGCGTCGCTGCTGACGGTCTGGCTGGCCGAGAGCTATCGGCGCGTGCTTCGCAGCCTCCATGCGCAGGAGGCGCCGCTGGTGGAGTTCATTGCGCCGGTGGTGGCGTCCTTGGCCGCGGTGCTGGTCACCACGGTGATCCTGTTCATGATCGACTCCTACCTCGCGGCCCAGCATCTGGTGCTCGGCTATCTTTTGCCGACCGTCATCATCGCGATCTATTACGGCAGCACGTTTGCGGTGCTGACCTCGTTCGCCGGCGGGATCGCCGCGGCCTATATTCTGTTTCCGCCGAAATTCAGCTTTTATGTCGCCAGCCCCAGGCACATGGCGGAACTGGGATTTTTCATGCTGCTGGCGGCGATCGCGAGCAAGGCGGTCTCGGTGCTCACCGACGACATTCGCGCGCGCAAGCGCTCGTCGTTCCGCAATCGGTCCTGACACACGGGACAGCGCCGCTCAGACGTGATCGCTTCCCGCCTCGCGCCGCAGCGGGAGGCGGACATGGAAATCCGGATTTGTCAGACAGGATCGACGTTCACGCTGATCCATTGTCCGGGACCAAAGACCACCATGCATGTCTCTCTCCCGTTGCCCGCGCGCTTCAGGAGCAGCAGCGAACCGTCGCGCACATCGATGTCGTCGACGTCGTTCACGGTGGTGACTATGTTCTTCGGACGCGAGACCCGCACGAGCTGCAACTGCGGCTGCAGACTGATCGGTGGTGCTTCCTTCGAGCTCGGCTTCAACGGGCTCTTGTTCAGCGGGCTCTTGGCCATCACGTCCTCTTGCTAGCGACCGGAGTCAGTCGAGCTGCGGCTCGCGGATCTTGGAGCGCGGCGAACGCAGCTTCGAGGTCGCAGGCTCGTTCTTGACCTCATGCCCCATCTCGGCCGCCTCCTTGGCCAATCGAAGCGCTTTCAGCCGTGCGGTTTTTTCACGAACGGCGAGCGCCGCAGCCTGATACTCCGCAATCGCTTTTGCGCCGTCGCGAGCGCGTTGCTCGCTCTTCTTGGCGCTTGCTTCCGCGCGCTCCTGAGCAGCCTTCGAATTGTTTGCCAATGGCCACATCCTTTCGTCGTGCCTGTGCAGTGAAATACATGACCCGCTTCAATATGTCGAAAGAATAATCAACCGTTTGATTGGTATTTTTGCGATATTTCCGGCACAGGGCTAGTTTTTATGCGTTTGATTATTATATGTTTTTTGTCGTTTGAATGATGGCCATTCAAAGGATTGTTCGTCTCTATTTTGGGGGAGCTTACGTGACACCGCAGCACAGCCTCGAGAACGTTAATGATCAACGCGACGTCGAGGCGGTGTCGAAGCGTCGCCGGATTTGAATGTGCGCCTCATCGACCCGAGACCGCCCGCGTTGGCGGCTCCGGTCTTCACCTCGACCAAGACGAACTCGATGCGCCGGTGACGGAGACGCGAATGGCTGCGTTCGACTACGGTAGCGTTGCTGAATTGTTTCCGACCAGAAACGAGGCGGAGTTGTTCCCCGCAAGGAGCCGAAAGCTCAGGCGAGAACCCGTCGGGTACCGGCGGTTTGCCCGCGCCGCGGATGCCATCCGTTTCGCGGTCGAGGAGCTCCCGCCCGAGCTTCTTTCGGACGCCTGCCTGGAAGTCGATGAGGAATTATTCGACCGCAACGGAATTCTCCGATTGTACGAAAGCGACGAATATCCGCTGGTCCGACGCGCCGCGATCCGGTGAGTGGATCGGCCGGTCGCCTGTAGCGCTCCGCCACGCGCTATAGAGTTGCCGCGCTGGCCGCTCGCTTCGCTCGGATAAAGCGCGTTCACGCGCGTCTTCCGACGCGCTATGCGCGGCGGCGCATGTTCCGTTGGCGCCGAAAATTCGGCCGCTACGCCGCCTGCTGCAAGGGCGTCAGCGTGACCACCCGCCGCGGCTCCGGCACATAGTATTTGCCGATCTGCACCATCGGTCGGGGCTTGACCAGAATGGACACCAGGCGGTCCCGCAGCGCCTTGGGCGAGGTCGGCTTGAGCAGGAACTCGTTCACGCCGAACCGCATCGCCGCATAGACCTGCGAGCGCAGCGCGCAACCCGTGAGCATGATGACCGGCAGCCCCGGTTTCGCGAACACGCCGGGGGAGCGGACGATGTGCATGATCTGCGGGCCGCTGAGCAGCGGCATGTCCCAATCGAGCAGCATCACGTCGGGATTGGCGTGGCGAATGACGTCGAGGGCGGCGAGCCCGTCGATCGCCTCGTAGACCGACTTGGCGCCGATGGTCGTGAGCATCATGCGCGTGAGCTTGCGCATGTGCGGATTCTTGTCCGCGACCAGGATGCCGAGCCCCTCGATCAGCTTGCCGATCTCTTTCTCTTTGGCCGACATCGCCTCAGGTCCAGTTTCGTCTCCCTCCTCCTAAGGCGGCGGCGCTGCCAGTTCGTAAGGTGAGCCGTTCAACTTTTTCTCAAATTCCGCCGACTTGAGCCAGCAACGATCCGCGCTCCCGCGGCGCGGCGCGGGAGAATCCATGCATTGCAACGACCAAAATGGCTGGCCGGTCATGCCGGCACGGAATGCCGGCGGCAGGCGTGCCGTGCAATAACTCCGCCAACCATGGATTGGCGAACCAGCAGCTCCGAGCGCGACGGCCTGGGCCAGGTGATGACCGCCGAGCCGGTCGCGGCACAGGAACGGACGGCGCCGGCCAGGAAAGAGCACGTTCCGCTCGCCATCCTCTACATGATCGGCGCCACGATCGTGTTCTCGACCTCGAGCGCGGCCTCGAAGTGGCTGGTGGCGAGCTATCCGATCGGCGAGGTGCTGTTCACCCGCACCGCGGTCGCGCTCATCACCCTTGCGCTGTTCATCCTGCCGCAGATGGGGCTCGCGGTGTACCGCACCTCCCGCCTGCGTCACCACGTGATGCGCTCGGTGTCGCAGGGCTTCTCGCAGACCTTTCTGCTCATCGCCTTCAGCATGATGCCGCTCGCGGGCGCCACCGCAATCAATTTCTCCGCGCCATTATTCGCGACCTTGGTTTCAGCGCTGCTGCTCAAGGAGACCGTGGGGCTCAGGCGCTGGGCGGCGCTGCTCGTGGGCTTTTGCGGCGTGCTCGTCGTCACCAATCCGGGAGCGGAGACCTTTCAGATCGGCGCGCTGTTCGCCTTGGCCAATGCCATGCTCTACGGCTCGGTGACGGCCGCCGTGCGTGGCATGACCGCGACCGAATCGGCGGAGACGCTGACGCTCTACCAGCTCACGCTGCTGACCGCGTTCTTCGCGCTGCTGCTGCCCTTGGGATGGATCACACCCACGCCGGGCGACGCCGCCTGGATCGTGTTCAACGGCGCGGCTAACGCGGTCGGGCAATATTGGTGGACGCGCGCGCTGCACCTGGCACCGGCGTCGGCGGTGAGCCCGTTCATCTATCTCTCGCTGATTTGGGCGAGCATTCTGGGATTCGCGATCTGGGGCGAGGTGCCGACGATCTCGCTGGTGATCGGCTCGGCCGTCGTGGTCGCGTCCGGGATGTTCCTGTTGTGGCGCGAGGCCAATGCCCGACAGGCCGTCGCCGAGGTCGCCCGCGAGTGAGCTCTTGAGTGGCGCATGTCCTATTCGGAAAACCGGTTCCCACTTTTCCGGGACATGCGCTACGCTCCGCCCATCCTGGCCTTGAGGAACTCCCTTGTCCACGTCGCGTAGTCGGCCTGGCGCGTGACGCGCTTGAGGAGCTCGGACGGCGGCGAGATGTTCTCGAGCTCCCAGGCCGGCTTGCCCGCGCGCAGCGCCTGCAAGGTGGCATGCACCGCGTTGATCGCGGCCATGATCGGCGTGTGGCCCTGCAGGCAGACGCGGACGTTGCGTGCGGAGAGATAGGACAGGTCGTAGATGTCCTTGCCGGCGCTGCCCAGGAACAGCGGCAGCTTCACCGCCGCCGCGACGGCGTCGAGCTCGGCGTGCGATTTCAGGCCGGCCATGAAAAGCATGTCCACTCCGGCCGCCTCATAAGCCTTGAGCCGCGCGATGGTGTCGTCGAGGCCGGCGATGGATAGCGCGCTGGTGCGCCCGACGATGACCAGACGCGGGTCCGTGCGGCCGGCGAGCGCAGCGCGCATCTTGCCCACGCCTTCCTCGATCGGAAGCAGCTTCGTCTCGGTCGCGCCGTAGGGCGTGGGCAGCAGCGTATCCTCGATGGTGAGGCCGGCGACGCCCGCGGTCTCGAGCTCCTCGACCGTGCGCTTGACGCTCAATGCGTTGCCGTAGCCGTGGTCGGCATCGACCAGTAGCGGCAGCTCGCCGGCGCGGTTGATGCGATAGGCCTGGGCGGCGAATTCGGTGAGCGTGAGCACCACGACATCGGGCGCGCCCAACACCGTGAGCGAGGCCACCGAGCCGGCGAACATCCCGGTTTCGAATCCGAGGTCCTGCGCAATCCGCGCCGAGATCGGATCGAACACCGAGGCCGGCAGGATGCAACGGCCTCCGCTCAGGATGGCGCGCAAGCGCTCGCGTCGTTTGGTCCAGTTCATCGTTTTTCCAGCTCCCGCTCGTTGGTCCCAGCTTTCTCCGTGTCGATCCGACCGCGAATCATCTGCGCGCGCAACGCGCACGTCCACTACACGACGTAACACTACAGAATGTAAAGCTGACGTCGAATCAGTTCACGCGGTTGCCTGCGCTCGATCGCGAAAGTCCTGCGCGCATTTTCGCAAAGGACGAATCAATTATGCGACTATTTGCCACCTACCCTTCACCATGCTCTACCTTCACCGTTCGATTCGATTCTCTCCACGATGACGGCGTGGAGCAAACAAGCGATGCAGCAAGCACGGCGCGAACAAGAAACAAATATAGAATCCGTGCCGAGGGGCGAAGCGCGTGACCTACCAGTGGGTGGACTGTGAACGTGCGTTCATCGCACAGCGGTATGATCGCATTGCCGGCTTGATCGGCTTGTTCGACTGGTTGTTCTTTTTCCCGCCTCACCTGCGCAGACACGCGGCTACCCGTCTCGCCCTCGAGCCCGGCGACCGCGTGCTTGAAATCGGGTGTGGCACCGGCCGCAATTTTCCCTTCCTGCGCGAGGCGGTCGGCGCGACCGGCAAAATCTACGGGGTGGATCTCTCCGCCGGCATGCTGCGCAGGGCGCGCGAGTTGTGCGAGCACGAGCAGTGGAGCAATGTCGAGCTGACCCAGTGCGACGCCGCCGAATACATTCCGCCCGAGCCGCTCGACGGCATCATCTTCGGTCTGTCCTACAACACCATGCCGCATCACCTGACCGTGCTGCGTCACGCCTGGAAGCAGCTGCGCCCAGGCGGGCGTCTCGTCATCATGGACGGCAAGCTTCCGTCCGGGCTCGGCGGCAAGCTGGTCCTGCCGTTCGGCCTCTGGCTGATGAAGCACACCATGCTGGGCAATCCGTTCATCAAGCCGTGGAACGATCTCGCCGCCATCGCCGAAAGCTTCGAGATGGAGGAGTTCCTGTTCGGCTCATGGTACGTATGCTGGGGGACGAAATCCGCTCTTGCGCAAACCGATTACGCGCACGCGGTCGAGCACTTGATCGCCGCCGAGTAACCGCGCCGAGCCGGCCGCCCGCGCAATTTCCGCCGGCACCATCACGATACGATCCATCCTGCCGTCTCGGGAAGACGTGCTACGCGGTTATTTAGTTTGCGCATGTCCTTTTCGGAAAACCGGTTCCCACCCGAACTCGGGTATACCGAGTTCGGCACGTTAGATCGCAAGTCGGATAAATCCGACTTGCGTGCATCAAGTGCGGGGCAGGCTTTTTCCGGGACATGCGCTAGGGCTTGCCCGACCGCGCAAATGGATCGAAGATGGCGCGATGAAACGCATTGCTGCATCGCTGGTGGCGTGCTGGGCGGCGTATTGCGGATTGCAGTCCAACACCTTCCCCCTCGCCTTCGGCATGACCCCCGACCAGGCCGCGGTCGCGCTCGGCGTGCCGCTCGTCTACCACTCCGGACCGCCCGGCTCGGAGATCCTCCTCGCCTTCGGAACGCCGGCCATCCCCGGATTCTATCCGAGCGATTCCGCGCTCGCGCTGCAGTTCCGCAGGGGGCACCTCACCGGTTGGAAGAAGGACTGGCGCATGCGCCGCCCGTTCTGAAGCCCGCATCCGGCGCATCGCGTGACCCCGCTCTCCATCCTCGATCTTTCGCCCGTAGCCGCCGGCTCCTCCGGTGCGCAATCCTTGCGCAATTCGATCGAGCTGGCCCGTTTCGCCGACCGCCTCGGCTTCACGCGCTACTGGGTCGCCGAGCACCACAATCTGCCGTCGATCGCGAGCTCGGCCCCCGACATCATGATCGGGCAGATCGCGGCGGCCACGACGCGCATGCGGGTGGGCTCGGGCGGCGTGATGCTGCCGAACCATGCCCCGCTCATGGTGGCGGAGCGCTTCAAGGTGCTGGAGGCGCTGTTCCCCGGGCGCATCGATCTCGGGCTGGGCCGGGCGCCCGGCACCGATCCCGTCACGTCCTACGCGCTGCGGCGCCGCCAGGACGGCGGCGGCGACGACCATTTCTTGCAGCGCTTCCAGGAGCTGATTCTGTTCGAGAACAGCGCCTTCCCGGAAGGCCATCCGTTCCGCGCCGTGCGCGCGATGCCGCAAGACGTGGCGTTGCCGCCGATCTGGCTGCTCGGATCGAGCGGCTACAGCGCGCAGCTCGCCGCCATGGTCGGGGCCGGATTTGCCTTCGCCCACCATTTCGCCGAGCACGACGCGGTCGACGCGATGCTGAGCTACCGCGCGCAATTCAAGCCATCGGCCGCGCGATCCGAGCCGTACGCCATCCTCGCCTGCGCGGCGGTGTGCGCCGACAGCGACGCCGAGGCGGAGCGGCTCGCCGCGACCATCGATCTCAATTTCGTGCGCCGGCGACGTGGAGAATATCTGCCGCTCGCGAGCCCGGAGGAGGCGCTGGCCTATCCCTATTCCCCGGCCGAGCGCGGGCTGATTGCGCACAATCGCGGGCGCCTGTTCGTGGGCGCGAAGGCAACCGTGCTGGAACGGCTCGAGCCGATGATCGCGGCGACCAAGGCGGACGAGGTGATGG
>WNEY01000536.1_pt1 | contig 24074 bp, 23 predicted proteins | sample 5400531 | NCBI WGS metagenome assembly WNEY01 (sample SAMN13153338, study PRJNA577476) | soil metagenome | isolation source: 200 cm saprolite under Douglas fir tree site 1 | place: USA:California | collected 2015-04-18
TGTCGATGGGTGCCGTCATCCTCGCGGGCGGGGCGAGAGGAAAGCGGGTGGCCCTGCCGAACGCCAAGATCCTGATCCACCAGGTCTCGGGCGGCTTCCAGGGCCAGGCGACCGATATCGAGATCCAGGCCCGCGAGACGATCAATCTCAAGCGGCGCCTGGAGGAGATTTTGGCCGAGCACACCGGGAAACCAACCGAGCAGGTGGCCAAGGACATGGAAAGGGACTATTTCCTCACTTCGCAAGAAGCGCAGGACTACGGCATCATCGATAACGTCATCGCTCATCGGTAGACGACGGAGCGTTGACCGGCTAAAAGGAGAGACGTGGCCCGAGCATCCGACGGAAACGAGCAGCTCCTCTGCAGCTTCTGCGGAAAGAGCCAGCGTCAGGTCAAGAAGCTGATCGCCGGGCCCGGCGTCTATATCTGCGACGAGTGCATCGATCTCTGCAATGAGATCATCGACGAGGAGCTCACCGCTCCCGCGGCGCTCGACCTCGACAACCTCCCGCGGCCGAAGGACATCTACGTCGTCCTAAACGACTACGTCGTCTCCCAGGAAGAGGCGAAGCGCACGCTTGCGGTGGCCGTCTACAACCACTACAAGCGCGTGCAGATGGGCACCGAGGAAGGCGATGTCGAGCTGCAGAAGTCGAACATCCTCCTGCTCGGTCCGACCGGCTGTGGGAAGACACTGCTCGCCCAAACGCTCGCGCGCATCCTCAACGTTCCGTTCGCGATCGCCGACGCGACCGCACTCACCGAGGCCGGCTACGTCGGCGAGGACGTCGAGAACATCCTCCTCAAGCTGATCCAGGCCGCCGACTTCGACATCAAGAAGGCGGAGACCGGGATCATCTACATCGACGAGGTCGACAAGATCGCGCGGAAGGCGGACAACCCGTCGATCACGCGCGACGTGTCGGGCGAGGGTGTCCAGCAGGCGCTGCTGAAGATCCTCGAAGGGACGGTCGCCTCCGTGCCGCCGCAGGGTGGACGGAAGCATCCGCACCAGGAGTTCCTCTCGATCGACACGACGAACATCCTCTTCATCTGCGGCGGGGCGTTCGCAGGACTCGACAAGATCATCGGGAAGCGCATCGGGAAGAGCGCCGTCGGCTTCGGGGCCCAGGTGCGCTCGAAGAGCTCGATCGAGTCGTCGGAGTTGCTCGCCAAGGTGATGCCGGAGGACCTCCTCAACTTCGGGCTGATCCCGGAGTTCATCGGGCGTCTACCCGTGATCTCCGCCGTGCACCAGTTGAAGCGCGAGGACCTCGTGCAGATCTTGATGGAGCCGAAGAACGCGCTCGTTAAGCAGTACCAGCGTTTCTTCGGCTACGACAACATCGAGCTGGTCTTCACCGACGACGCGCTGTGGGAGATCGCCGACAAGGCGCTCGAGCGGGAGACCGGTGCACGCGGCCTGCGCTCGATCATCGAGACCGCGCTGCTCGACGTGATGTTCGAGCTGCCGTCGCGCCGTGACGTCTCCAAGTGCGTGATCACGAAGGAGACGATCGAGAAGCACCTCAAGCCGACGCTCGTGACGAGCGCCGAAGGCGTCGTGGACGACGACGACGCCGACCCGATCGAAGAATCCGCGTAGGGCTGGTGATGAACTACTGGGTCGCGCGCTAGCGCGGCGGGCCGTGCCGTACGAGCGCCAACACCTCGTCAATCGAGCCGCGCTCGTCGTGCAGGTTCTCGAGCCACCACGTCGCACCGGCCTGCGCGTAGGCCGCAGGTTCGCCGCGGTCATGTTGGCCGAGTACCGCGACGTCGTAGTCGCCCGAGCGGCCGATGGTCGCGATGCTGGTCGCGATGTCGTCGGGAGAGAGCGTCATGCCCGTCGGGTCGGCGCTGTCGGCGAGCCAGCCGTCCCAGCGCGCGGCGCGGCGTAGCGACGCGGGGCGGTTCCCGCCGATCCAGATCGGCAGCCGTTCTTGAACGGGCGTCGGCGCGAGTTTCACGCCCTCGACGGTGTAGTGCTCGCCGCGATGTGTGACCTCTTCCCCGGACCAGAGTCGCCGTAGGAGCTCGAGCCCTTCGTCGAGCATGGCGGCGCGCACCTTCGCGTCGGTCGGCTCGCCGAACTTGCCGAACTCGGACGTCGAGCCGCCGAGGCCGGCGCCGAACGTCACGCGGCCGCCGCTGAGTTTGTCCAGCGTGGCGACCTGGTGTGCCAGCACGTGCGGGCGCCGCCGCGCGACCGGCGTTACCGCAGGGCCCAGCCGCACATGCTCGGTCGAGGTCGCGATAGCGGCGAGCACGGTCCAGGGATCTGCCGCCGGTACTTCCCAGGCGAACGCGAGGTGGTCCCAGATGAAGACTCCGTCCCAGCCGTTCGCATCCGCAGCCTGCGCGAGCCGCACAGGCACATGGGGATCGGAGTAGGTCCCGATGTTCGCCAGGCAGATTCCGTAGCGCACACGGCGCAGACTAGAGTCCCGCGACGTGGAGTTCACGACCCGACCGGAGCTGCGGGGGACGTTCGGCATGGTCGCGTCGACGCACTGGCTCGCCTCGGCCGCCGGCATGGCGGTTCTGGAGCGCGGCGGGAATGCGTTCGACGCCGCGATCGCAGCCGGCTTCACGCTCCAGGTAGTCGAGCCGCACCTGAACGGCCCGGGCGGGGAGGTTCCCGCGCTCTTCTACTCGGTCGAGCGAGGCGAGCCGTTGACACTCTGCGGTCAGGGCGTCGCTCCCGCCGCGGCGACGATCGAGCGCTTCCGCGAGCTCGGGCACGAGTTGATTCCCGGCACGGGCGTGCTCGCCGCCTGCGTGCCCGGAGCCTTCGGAGGCTGGCTGCTGTTGCTGCAGGAGTTCGGCACCTGGCCGCTCGAGGACGTGCTCGCATTCGCGATCGACTACGCGGAGAACGGCTTCCCGGTCGTCGGCGGCATGCACCTGTCCATCGAACGCCAGGCAGACCTGATCGCAGGTTGGCCGACCTCGAGAGATCTCTACCTGCCGGTGCCCGAGGTCGGAACGCAGTTCCGTAATCCCGTGCTTGCCGCGACCTATCGGCGGATCGTCGAAGAGTCGGCCGGCGGCTCTCGCGACGCGCAGATCGAACGCGCCCGCGAGCTCTTCTACGAGGACTTCGTCGCCGACGAGATTCACCGCTTCTGCGAAGCGGAGGGAGGCTTGCTGACGCGCGACGACCTGGCCGCGTGGCGTGCGACCCTCGAGCCGGTCGTCTCGTTCGACTACGGCGAGACGACGGTCTGCAAGACCGGCGCGTGGGGCGCCGGACCGGTGGCGCTGCAACAGCTCGCGCTGCTCGATGGCTTCGACGTCGCCGGCCTCTCCGAAGTGGAGTTCGTCCACGTCGTGACCGAGTGCGCCAAGCTCGCCTTCGCGGACCGCGATGCGCTCTACGGTGACGCTGACGTTCCGCTCGAGACACTGCTCTCGCGCGACTACAACGACGCGCGTCGTGCGCTGATCGGCGCTGAGGCGTCGTCGGCCTACGAGCCCGGGCTGGGGCGTCTCCCCACGCTCGTGCACGCCGAGCAAATGGCGGGCGCCGGTGAGCCCACCCGCGGCGACACGGTGCACGTCGACGTCGTCGACCGCTGGGGGAACATGATCTCTGCGACCCCGAGCGGGGGCTGGCTGTACGGCTCCCCGGTGATTCCGGCCCTCGGCTGGCCGCTGGGAACGCGGGCGCAGATGTTCTGGCTGGAGGAAGGCCTACCGTCGTCGCTGCGTCCGGGCGCACGTCCGCGCACGACTCTCTCGCCTGGTCTCGCCCTACGCGACGGCAAGCCGTGGCTCGCCTGGGGGACGCCGGGCGGCGACCAGCAGGAGCAGTGGGCGTTCCACGTCTTCCTGCGGCACGTCGATCGCGGGCTGAACCTGCAGGAGGCGATCGACGCGCCCGAGTTCCACACCGACCATCTGATCTCGTCCTTCTACCCGCGCGGCTTCGTGCCGCGGTCGCTGGCTGTCGAGTCCCGGTTCCCGCGCGGCGTGATCGACGAGCTTCGCGCGCGCGGCCACGAGGTCACGGTCGAGCCCGACTGGTCGCTTGGGCGAGTCACCGCCGTCCAGAGAGCGGACGGCCAGCTGCGGGCCGCCGCTAATCCGCGTGGCATGCAGGGTTACGCGGCCGGGCGATAAACTGCTGCCCATAGTCGCAGCGTGATCTCACCGGCCCCCTGAGTCGCCACGGAAGCGAGGCTAGGATCGCGCGCGGGATGGAATCTCTCTACAAGCCGGAAGGCGTCGAGGAGCGTTGGGAGCAGACCTGGGAACAAGAGGGTCTCTACAACGCCGACCCCGACCCGACGCGCGAGAGCTTTGTGATCGCTCACCCGCCGCCGAACGTGACGGGCGACCTCCATATGGGCCACGCATTGCAGTTGTCCGTCGCCGACACGATCGTTCGCATGCGTCGGATGCAGGGCTTCAACACGCTCTTCCAGCCCGGCTTCGACCACGCCGGCATCTCGACGCAGAACGCGGTCGAGAAGCACCTCGCGCAGGAGGGCAAGACTCGCCAGGATCTCGGCCGCGAGGCCTTCGTAGAGCTCGTCTGGGAGTGGCTGCGGGAGTACGGCGGCAAGATCATGCTTCAGTTCCGGCGCATCGGCGCTTCGATGGACTACCGGCGCGAGCGCTTCACGATGGACGACGCCTACGTGGGCGCGGTCATGCACTTCTTCGTCCATCTCTACGGGAAGGGCTGGATCTACCGCGCGAACCGGATCATCAACTGGTGCCCGTTCCATCTGACGTCGCTCTCCGACCTCGAGGTCGCGCACGAAGAGGTGGACGATGCCCTGGCCTATGTGCGCTACCCGCTCGCCGACGGCGACGGCCACATCACGATTGCAACGGTGAGGCCGGCGACGATCCTGGCCGACGTGGCTGTGGCGGTACACCCGGACGACGATCGCTATCGGCACCTGGTCAATCGCGAAGTGATCGTCCCCGTGGTCGGGCGCCGCGTCCCGGTGATCGCCGACGAGCGGGTCGAGCGCGACTTCGGCACGGGTGCGCTCAAGGTGACGCCGGGTCACGACCCGCTCGACTACGAGATCGGGCGCGATCACGCCTTGCCCGAGATCACGGTGATCGGACCAGATGGGCGGATGAACGAGGAGGCCAGGGAGCTCGCCGGGTTGACGCAGCCGGAAGCGGACGAGCGTGTGCTCGAGTGGCTGAAGGAGCACGGCCAGCTCGAGAAGCGCGAGTCCTACCGCCACAAGGTGGCGCTCTGCGATCGCTGCCACAGCCGTATCGAGCCGCGCATCTCCCTGCAGTGGTGGTGTTCGATGAGGGACCTGCGAAAGCCCGCACTCGAGGCACTCCGTGCACGCCGCGTCCGCTACCACCCGGACTCGCAGCACCGTTTCGCGATTCAGTCGCTCGAGGACGCGCCGGACTGGAACATCTCCCGCCAGATCTGGTGGGGCCATCAGCTCCCCGTGTGGGAGTGTCCGGACCGCCACGTCACCGTCGCGGAGATCGAGCCCGAAGCCTGCGCCGAGTGCGGATCGCACGAACTGACGCGCTCAACCGACGTCCTCGATACGTGGTTCTCATCGGCGCTCTGGCCGTTTGCGACGCTCGGTTGGCCGAAGGACACAGAGGAGCTGCGCAGCTTCTACCCGGGCGATCTGAACACGACTGCGCGGGACATCATCCGACTCTGGGAGAACCGGATGATCTTCAGCGGGCTCGAGCTGATGGGCGACGTTCCGTTCCACGACGTCGTCATCCACTCGACCGTGCACGCGCCGACCGGCGGCCGGATGTCGAAGAGCCTCGGCACCGGAATGAATCCGCTCGCCGCCATCGAGACCTACGGCGCGGACGCAACGCGCTACGGGCTGATGAAGATGGCGTCATCACAGGACGTCCGCTTTTCGGAGGGCGCGATCGAGGAGGGACGGAAGCTCGCGAACAAGCTCTGGAACGTGGCGCGCCTGATCCTTCAGGCGTCAGAAGGCGCCGCACCGGCAGAACACCCGCGCACGCTCGAGGAGCGCTGGATCCTCGCCCGCTTGTCGCAAACACAGCGTGAAATGGAACGGCTTCTCGGTGAATTCGACTTCTCGCACGCGGTGAACGAGCTCTATCACCTCACCTTCGACGACTTCTGCGACTGGTACGCGGAGGCCGTGAAGGGCCGGCTCTACGAGGGGGACGCCGACGCGCGTGCCACGGCAGTCGCAGCTCTCGAGCGATTGCTGAAGCTCCTGCATCCGGCGATGCCGCACGTGACCGAGGAGATCTGGTCGAATTTGCCCGGGCGTGAAACCCGGCTGATCGTTGCGTCCTGGCCAGTCGCCGGCGACGACGCCGACGCTGGCGCGCTCAGGGCGGTGCAGGAAGCCGCGGTGATCTTCCGTCGCAGCGGCGTGCTGCCGAAGCTCGTTGGCGAGGAACGGCGGATCTTCGATGCGGTCGTGAAACCGGGCGAGGGCTCGGGCGACGGCAACGCGGCCGCCGAGATCGAGCGCCTGGAGAAAGAGATCGCGCGCGCCGAAGGAATGCTGGCGAACGACCACTTCGTGAAGAACGCGCCCGCCGACGTGGTCGAGGCCGAGCGCGACAAGCTTGCGCGCTATCGGCGGGAGCTCGATGCCATCAGCTCTTGAGTACGTCGAGTCGCTGAGCCCCTGGCCGAAGGACGGCTTCGGGCTCGAGCGCATCGAGGCTTTGCTCGCCAGGCTCGGCGATCCCCAACTTCGCTATCCGTCGATCCACGTCGTCGGGACGAACGGCAAGTCGACGGTGACGCGCACGGTCGAGGCACTACTCGCGGCCGCCGGGCTGTCCGTCGGCGCCTACCTCTCGCCCCACGTGCGCGGGTGGGCCGAACGGATTCGCGTGCGCGGGGAGGAGGCGGACTTCGAAGCGGCGATCGAGCGCGTGCGCGCCGAGGCCGAGCGGCTCGGGGCGACCCAGTTCGAAGTGCTCACAGCTGCGGCCCTCACAGAGTTCGCGGAAGCCGGCGTCGACGTGGCCGTTGTCGAGGCCGGGCTCGGTGGCCGCCACGATGCGACCAACGTCCTGCGTTCGCCCGTTCAGGTGCTGACGAACGTCGGGCTGGAGCACACCGAGGTGCTCGGCACGACGCGTGAGGCGATCGCTACCGAGAAGCTCGCCGTCGTTCAGCCGGGCGCGGTCGTCGTCCTCGGCGAGCCGGACTGGGAGGCACTCGCTCGTGAGAACGGGGCCGAACAGGTCGTCGTCGCCGGACCCAGCAACCTCGCCCTGGGCCTGGCCGCAGCGGAGGCCTTCCTCGGCCGGCCCGTAGACGGCCACGTCGACGTTCGGCTCCCGGGCCGCCTCGAGCGGCTCAGCGAGGATCCGCTCGAGATCTGGGACGGGGCTCACAACCTCGCCGGCCTCGGCTATGCGCTTCCGCGCCTGCCGAGCGCCCGCTACGTCATCGTCGCCTCGATCCTCGCCGACAAGGACGTCGACGGGATGCTCGCGGCTCTCTCGGTGCTTGGGGACCGGCTGATTGCCACCTCCTCGAGCAACGAGCGTGCCCTGCCTGCGGCAGATCTGGCCCGGCGAGCGGCACCCTTCTTCCGCCACGTCGGGCCGATCGAGGACCCGGCAGAGGCGCTCTTGCACGCCCGCGCGCTCGGCGAGCCGGTCCTCGTCACGGGGTCCCTTTACCTGTTGGCCGATCTGGCCAAGGATGAGAGCCTACGATGGCGAACGTTGGCGACAGGCTGATCGTCTTTGCCTTCGCCGCCTTCGTGTTGGCGGCGATCGTCGGGCTCGCGTTTCTTGCCGGCTACGTAATAGGAAGAATCCTTCTGTGATCGCCAGCACCTTCAGCGGTATCCACGACTTCTTCGCCTCGGGCACGTGGCAGGTGATCCTCAACCTGCTCTTCTTCTTCCTGATCGCATTCTGGCTAGCGGTGGGCTACTGGGTCTACAAAGACGCGAAGCGCCGCATCGAAGACCCCGTGCTGATTGCAACCGCCGTCGCGATCGGGCTGACCATCCCCTACATCGGCGCACTCGTGTACATGCTCTTTCGCCCGCCGGAGTACCTCGAGGACGTGCGGGAGCGCGAGCTCGAGATCAAGGCGATGGAGGAGCGGCTGGCCCGTCGCGACCTGTACTGCCCTGTGTGCCGCGCGGAGGTCTCGAACGAGTTTCTCGTCTGTCCCGTCTGCACGACGAAGCTGAAGCAGGCCTGTGTCAACTGCAAAGCGCCGCTCGAGGCGCTCTGGCAGGTGTGCCCATACTGCGAGACGCCGGTGGAGCCGGCATCGGTCGGCTTTCCGACCTTCGAGGTGCGACCGCCCAGACGTAGACGACGAGCCGAGTAAACTCGTCCGCCCATGGCGGTCGAGCGCTCGCTCATCCTGATCAAGCCCGACGCCGTCGAGCGAAAGCTGGCCGGGGAGATCCTCGCGCGCATCGAGCGCCGCGGCTTCACGCTGCGCGCCGGCAAGCTCATCCACGTCGATCGCAAGCTCGGGGAGACTCACTACGCCGAGCATCGCGAGAAGCCGTTTTTCAGCGAGCTCGTCGAGTTCATCACCTCCGGGCCGACGCTGGCGCTCGTGGTCGAGGGCCAAGGCGCGATCGCGACGCTGCGCAAGACGATCGGCGCGACGAATCCCGCGGATGCGGAGCCGGGCTCGATTCGCGGCGACCTGGCAAGCTCGATGCCCGACAACCTCGTGCACGGTTCCGACTCGCCCGAATCGGCCGCACGCGAGGTCGCGCTCTGGTTCTCGGACGATGAGCTCGTCTGACCGACCCGAGTACGTCCGGCAGAACATCGCGAACTGGACTCGCGTGAACACGGAGTACACAGACGCCTCCGCGTCCCGCGCCTGGGCCCAAGAGGAGATCAACTGGGGCGTTTTCGAGACGCCCGAGTCGCAGCTGAACCTCCTCGGCGACGTCAGCGGTCTCGACGTCGTCGAGCTCGGCTGCGGGACTGCGTACTTTTCCGCCTGGCTCGCACGTCGCGGCGCCCGCGTCGTCGGCGTCGACCCCACTCCGGCGCAGCTTGCGACCGCGCGGAGGCTGCAACGAGAAACCGGGATCGAGTTTCCGCTGCTCGAGGCGATCGGCGAGGAGGTGCCGCTGCCGGATTCGTCGTTCGACCTCGCCCTCTCCGAGTACGGAGCGTCGCTCTGGGCCGATCCTTACCGTTGGATCCCGGAGGCCGCTCGTCTGCTGCGACCCGGCGGGCGCCTGATCTTCGTCTGCAATTCGCTCGTCTGCGCACTCTGCATGACCATGGACGGGGTGGGCGAGCAGCTCGCGCGACCCCAGTTCGAGCTGCGGAGGGTCGAGTGGCCGGACACAGGCGAGGTCGAGTTCCAGCTCGGTCACGGCGACTGGATCGACCTTCTGCATGCGAACGGGTTCGAGGTCGAGCGACTCGTCGAGCTGTACGCGCAACCGGATGCCGAAATGCATACCTACTACAAGTACGTGACGCTCGAATGGGCGCGCAAGTGGCCCGCTGACGAGATCTGGGTCGCGCGCAAGCGTGGCTGACGCGCCGCCGTCGCCGCCGCTCCTTCTGGCGTCGACCTCTCCACAACGCAGGGCGATCCTCGAGCAGCTGCACATTCCGTTCGACGTCGTCGCACCGAACTACGACGAAGCGACACCGGAAGATGCGGATCCTTTGCAGGTCGTGCGAGAGCACGCACGCCGAAAAGCGCACTCCGTCGCCGACATCGCCGACGACCGTCCGGTCGTCGGTGTCGACACAGCCGTGGTGCTCAACGGCCGGATCTTCGGCAAGCCCGCCAACGCCGCCGAGGCCGAGCAGATGCTCGAGGAGCTGAGCGGCAAGACGCACGTCGTCGTCTCCGGGCTCTGCCTCCTCACCCCAGGCTGGGAGGACATCGAGCACGAAGCGACCCAGGTGGCGTTTCGGGAGCTGACGGCGCGCGAGCTCGGCACCTACGTTGCAACCGGGGAATGGGAGGGCCGTGCGGGCGCCTACGCCATCCAGGGTCGTGGCGCGTCACTCGTCCGTTTCATCGAGGGCGACTACCTGAACGTCGTCGGGCTCCCTGTCGCTTTACTCGTTCGCTTGCTCGCGGAGCGCTTTTCCGGGGTATACGGCTTCGGTTGAACCGTGCCCCTGCCAGCAGTACATGCCGGCTTCTGGCCCGCGATCACGCGGCGCCAGAGCCCACCCTCGCCCTTAGCAAGGCAGACCAGCCTTGCTGCGGTCGAGTGCGGCCTCCGGCTTGGTGCTCGCGACCCAGAAAACCGACGGCACTACTGGCAGGGGCACTAGACTCGAACGTCCTATGGGGCTCTTCGACAGGCTGGGCGGCTTCGGCGGCCGCGACATGGCCGTGGACCTTGGCACGGCCAACACGCTCGTGTACGTCCGCGGCCGCGGGATCGTGCTCTCCGAGCCCTCCGTCGTCGCGATCGACCAGCGAACCGGCGAAGTGCACGCCGTTGGCGTCGAGGCGAAGCGGATGCTCGGGCGCACGCCGGGAACGATTTCCGCGATTCGCCCACTCAAGGACGGCGTGATCGCCGACTTCGACGTGACCGAACAGATGCTGCGGCACTTCATCCAGAAAGTGCATCAGAATCGCTTCGCGCATCCGCGTGTCGTCGTGTGTGTTCCGTCCGGCGTGACGGGTGTCGAGAAGCGAGCGGTCGAAGAAGCAACGCTGAGTGCAGGCGCACGGCAGGCGTACCTGATCGAGGAGCCGATGGCCGCTGCGATCGGCGCCGGCCTACCCGTCGCGGAGCCGACGGGCAACATGATCGTCGACGTCGGCGGCGGCACCACGGAGGTCGCAGTGATCTCGCTCGGCGGGATCGTCGTCTCGCAATCGCTGCGAGTCGGCGGCGACGAGATGGACGAGGCGATCATCAATCACATCAAGCGTGAGTACAAGCTGCTGATCGGCCAGCAGACGGCCGAGGAGATCAAGCTCGAAATCGGCTCCGCCTACGACATGCGCGAAGAGCTGCAGGCTGAGGTCCGCGGGCGAGACATGCTCACCGGCCTGCCGAAGACGGTCATCCTGAGCTCGGAGGAGGTCCGGCGGGCCCTCGACGAGCCGGTGCAGCAGATCATCGAGGCAATCAAGTCCACCCTCGACAAGACCCCTCCCGAGCTGGCCGCGGACATCATGGACCGGGGGATCGTCATGGCCGGCGGTGGGGCCCTGCTGACCAATTTCGACGAGCGGCTCCGCCACGAGACCCAGATGCCGGTCCACCTGGCCGAGAGCCCGCTCACGTGTGTCGCGGTCGGATCCGGGCGCAGTCTCGAGGAATTCGAGGCGATCCACAGGAGCGCCAAGTCGCGCCGAAACAACCACCGGCGCTACTCGAACTAAACCTACGCCGCATTCCTAGCTAACCTACGTCGCTCTCGTGCCTCGCAACCGCGTCAGCGCGGTCCTGGGCTCGTCCGTACCGAGACCGAGACCCCAGCCGTTTCCTTCCCGCAGCCGCTCGACGCTCAGGCGACGGCTCGTGGTGGGAGGCCTCGTGCTGCTCTCACTCGTGCTGATCACGATCTCCTTCCGCTCGGGATCGGGTGGGGCGGTCCACCAGATCGAGGGAGCCGGGGCGACGGTGCTCCGTCCCTTCGAAGTGGCCGCCGAGCGGGTCGCGCGACCATTTAGGGATGTCTACGGCTACTTCGCGGGTCTCGTGCACGTGAAGCGGGAGAACTCGCGTCTGAAGCAGCAGGTGAACGAGCTGCGCCAGCAGGCGCTGCAGGGCCAGTCGGCGCAAGAGCAGAACCGCGCGCTTCGCGCGCAGCTGAAATTCGTCGACAGCCCGCTCTTTCCAGCCGACTACTCGCCGGTGAATACACGGATCATCTCCTGGGCGAGCGAGTTCGAACAGCGGGTCGTGATCGCCGCCGGTTCCGATCGCGGTATCAGACAGGACACACCGATCGTCACGCGCGACGGTCTGGTGGGCCGCGTGACCGAGGTCACCGGCAACGCGGCCCAGGTGACGCTACTGACAGACGAGAACAGCGCCGTTACAGCGCGCGACCAGAAGACCAATGCGATCGGGCTCTTGCGTCACGGTCAGGCCGAGGGTTCGCTCGTACTCGATTTCGTGCGCAAAGAGGCGAACGTGCAAGTGGGGGATGTGATCGTCACGTCAGGCAGGCGCTCGGCGCGATACCCGTCGCTCTTCCCGGCCGGGATCCTGATCGGGGTAGTCACCCACGTCGGCCAGAGCGACACCGCGCTGTACAAGCAGATCCAGATCGACCCCTACGTCGACTTTTCCGCACTCGATGCCGTGACGGCGCTGATCACAAACAAGCGAACTCCAGAGGCCCCTTGATGCCGGCCGATGCAGCGAAAGCCGCGGGACTCCTGTTCCTCGTCGTCGTGATTCAACTGTCGGTGATGGCGAACGTCGACATCCTCGGCGGCCATCCGAATCTCTTGCTCGTCACACTCGTTTGCGTCTCGCTCCTACGCGGCGCTGTCTTTGGTGCGGTCGCGGGTTTCTCAGCCGGCCTGCTCGCCGACACGGGCGTGTTCGGCACTCTCGGCTTCACCGCTCTGCTGCTGACGCTCGCCGGCTACTGGACGGGTCGCTACGGTGAAACGACAGGACGTGACCGTGCACACGCGCCGCTGTTGTCGATCGCGGTCATCACCGTCCTCTACCAGATCTCGGCGCTTGTGCTGCGCTACATGCTCGGCGAGCCTGCGCCCGCGCACCACATCTTCGCAGCGCTCGGCCCGACGGTGCTGCTCAACTTGATCCTGACCGTCCCCGTCTACTCGCTCACGCGGCGGCTGCTTCGCCCCCGTGAATGGGTGACCCGAGAGGTGAGTCTCCTTGGCTAAGCGCAACCTCTCGCGGCGCTTCCTGCCGCCTGATCCTCACGTCGCAGAGCCGTACCGGCTCACGCCGAAGCTCGCCCTGCGAGTCGGGCTCCTCGGCATGCTCGCACTCGCGGTCTTCGCAACGCTCTTTCTTCGCCTGTGGTCGCTGCAAGTCCTGAACGGCGAGCAGCTTCTGCGCGCGTCGCAGAACAATCAACGCCGAGACATCCGCGTGCAAGCTCCACGCGGCCCGATTCTGGATCGCAACGGTGAAGTGCTCGTGACGAATGTCCCCGGCCGTGCCGTCCAGATCTGGTCGTCCGACCTGCCGACGCGGCGCGGCGTGCGGTTGCGCGAGATCCGTGCGCTCGCCCGAGTGCTCGGTCTTCCGGCCAACCAGATCGGCGCGGCGATCAGACGCCATCGCCACGATCCGCTCACGCCGATCAGGATCAAGGACAGCGCGAGCCGGGCCCAGGTCTTTTACCTGGAGGAGAGGGCCGAGGACTTTCCGGGTGTCCAGATCGTGCCGGCCTACCTGCGCTACTACCCGAACCGGGAGCTGGCCGCGCACGTTCTCGGCTACGTCAGCGAGATCTCGCCAGATCAACTCAAGGCTCTGCGCAGCCAGGGGTACAGAGGCGGCGACTCGATCGGCCAAACGGGAATCGAGTCGTACTACGACAGGTATCTGCGTGGGACAGCCGGACTGTCGCAGCTGCGCGTCGACTCGCTCGGCAGGCCGATCAGCCTGGTCGTGCCGAAGGTCCCGGCGCATCCCGGCAACGCGGTGCGCCTGACGCTCGACGTGAAGTTGCAGAAGGCCGCGGAGGAGGCACTGCGGTACGGCATCGACCGCGCGCACAACTCGCAGTGTTACGGCTGCTGGTTCTCGAACGGCGGCGCGATCGTCGCGCTCGACCCGCACGACGGCTCGATTCGCGCCCTCGCGTCGTTCCCGACGTATCCGCCCTCGCTCTACGTGGGTCGCGTGCGCCGGAGGGCGCTCGATACCGCCGGTCTCACCGCGCGTACAGCGGAGGCGATGAACTACCCTGCGCTCGACCGCGGAATCAATGCCGCGTATCCGCCGGGGTCGACGTTCAAGCCCGTCACGGCGCTCGCCGCGATGCAGGAGCACATCCTGCAACCCTTTGAGTCTCTGGCTTGCACCGGGTCGTACGAGAAGAACGGCACGACCTTCAAGAACTGGGATCCATTCGTCAACGAGGCGATGACCCTGCCGACGGCACTCGCGAGATCGTGCGACACCTACTTCTACCAAGTCGGCTATCGCTTCTACGGGATGCCGTCCGACCGGGGACCCCGCTTGCAAGCGTGGGCGAGCCGGTTCGGCTTCGGCCAAAAGACCGGGATCGATCTGGGCTCCGAGCGCAGCGGTCTGCTGCCCACGCCCGACTGGCGCTTGAAGACGTACACGAAGAAGACCGATCCGGGACATTGGCAGGTCGACAGCCTCTGGAAGCCGGGCGACTCCATCCAGCTCGCGATCGGGCAGAAGGACCTGCTCGTAACACCGATGCAGATGGCTCGCTTCTACGCGATGATCGCAAACGGCGGCAAGCTCGTCACGCCGCACATCCTGCTCGACGTCGAGCAGCCCTCCTCGAACCACAGTCCCGGCCGGGCCGTTCCGACGCCGCCGGCGCCTGCGCCCCAGCCCACCAACGTCGACGCGCAGGCGCTCGCTGTCGTCCGTGAGGGCCTGTTCCAGGCGACGCACGCCACCCTCGGCACGTCCACTGCGATCTTCGGGAGCTTTCCAGTCTCGATCTCCGGCAAGACCGGCACGGCGGAGAAGTCGATCGACCCCGGTGACGGCATTGCGCGGATCTTCAACCAGTCCTGGTGGTGCGGTTACGGGCCCTCGGACTCGCCTGACCTCGTCGTCTGCGCGCTGATCGAGAACGGCGGCCACGGCGGCGACGCTGCGGCGCCGGCCGCGCTCAAGGTTTTCGAGTCGTTCTTCGGCAAGCAGGCGACCCAGACCGGGCCAATCCACAGCGACTGATGGTCGACTACGTCTCCAACCCCCGCGCAGCAGCCCGCGCCCGCCGGCGCGAGGCAGTCGAGGTCGCGTCCTTCGTCCGGCGCCTCGACTGGATGCTGATCGGCAGCGTCGGGGCGCTCGTCGGGTATGGCCTCTGGGCGATCGCCGGGATTACGCATCACGACGTCCCCGGCGACCAGCGCTACTACCTGACCCGGCAGGTGGCCTTCGTCGTGATCGGCACGCTCGGATTGCTCGTGGCGACGCTCATCGATGCAGACCACTACCGCACGCGGTGGCGTGTGATCTTCGGCGGCACGACGTTCATGATCGCGATCGTGTTGCTCGCGGGCCCGATTCGCGGGTCCAGGCGCTGGCTCGATCTGGGCTTTTTCCGCTTTCAGCCTTCCGAGTTCGGCAAGGTCTTGTTCGTGCTGGCGCTCGCAGGCTTTCTCGCCGAGCGGTCGAAGCGCCTGCACGAGGTGCGCACTACGCTCACCGCGCTCGGGCTTGCGTCGATCCCCATCTTCCTCGTCTTCCTGCAGCCCGACTTCGGCTCTGCGCTCGTGTATTGCGCAGCCGTCGGGGCGGTGCTCTTCGTTGCCGGAACTCCCTGGACGCACATCGCCGTAATCGCGGCGGGAGCTGTGGCGCTCGCGGTCCTCGTACTCGGCGCCCTCCCTGCAGCCGGCCTCCCGATTCTCAAGCCCTACCAGCAGCACCGGCTCACGAGCTTCCTCAACCCGGACCAGGACCCGGGTGGGACGACGTACAACATCACGCAGTCGAAGAACGCGATCGGCGCCGGACAGCTGCGCGGCCGCGGCGTCGACAACGCGACGCAGACCACGCTGCATTTCTTGCCCGAGCACCACACCGATTTCGTCTTCGCCTCGCTCGCGGAGGAGCGAGGCTTCGTCGGCGCCTCCTTGCTCCTGATGCTCTACCTGCTCGTGGTCTGGCGCGGCTTACGCATCGTGACGCTCGCGCGCGAGCCGTTTTCGGCGATCGTCGCGGGCGGGCTCGTGTTCGCGTTGCTCTTCCAGATCTTCGTGAACGTCGGCATGACGATGGGCATCGCGCCGATCACGGGCATCCCGCTCCCGTTTGTGAGCGTGGGCGGCTCGTCGATGATCGCGAACCTGATCGCGATCGGGATCCTGCTGTCGATCTCGGTGCGCTCGCGCAGGCGCCGCTAGCGGCGCGGGTACAAACTAGGCCGCTTCGGCCGCAGGCCTCAGCTTGGCCCGGCGCGTCTTGATCGCGCGCAGTCGCTGGGAGAGCCGGGCCCAGGCCCAGGGCTCGACCTCCTTGTAGCGCAGGACGGTCTGGCCTCGAGTCGCTTCCAGGTACTCGAACCAGGCATCCGCTTCCTCGATCAGGAGCAGTTCGTGCGCTTCGCGTTGTCCGGTCACTCGAGACTCACCTCCTCTACGCCGAGAAATCCGCCTCGCGCTTCGCGCGAGCCATGATGATTTCTCGGCGCGCCCATTTGGCGGAAACCCTAGGTCCTAGGCCGGACGACGTCTCGATTCAGGACCGGGCAGCCGCCGCGGGCAGAGCCCGCAGCGGCGACGACGTGTGCTTGTTTTCCAGTGAGCGAAAGGCTCCGGGGCTCCGGGGAGGGCGGTTGGTACCCTGTCGGCAGATGTTTTCCATCGCCCACAACCTGCCGCGCACGCTCCGCGCCGCCGTCCCAGCCGGCGTTGCCGCAGCGCGCGCGCACGAAGGAGATTTTTCTTGCGCTGGTTTCGATCCAGAAAGTCCGAGGAGAAGGCGCCCAGCGAGGCAGCCGCTTCAAAAGAAACAACTGAACCTCTAAGCACCGAGCCCGCCGGAGCAGCGGGACAATCGAGTAGCACCAGGCCGAGACGTCGTCGCGGTAGTCGCGGCGGCCGGGGCCGCCCACGGAAGACTGCGACCGCCGAGGCCAAGACCGAGGTTTCAGAGCCGAAGGCGAAGACGGCGACGAGAGCGCCAAAGACCGAACGCAAGACTGCCGGCCCACGCCGTGAGCGGGAGCGCCCGCAACAGCGCCGTCGCCGCGAACCTCCCCGTCGGGCGCCGCTCCCGCAGGCGAAGCGCGAGCTGCTCGTGTCCGTCGACGTCGGCGAGCAACGAGTTGCTGTTTTGGAGGACGACCGGGTCGCAGAGGTGTACCTGGAACGTCCCGAACGCCGGTCGATCGCGGGCGACATCTATCTCGGGACCGTGGACAACGTCCTCCCGGGAATGGAGGCCGCGTTCATAGAGATCGGCCTCGAAAAGAACGGCTTCCTCTACGTCGACGAGATCGTCACGCCCGAGCTCGAAGGCAAGGCGAGGCACGGCAAGAAGATCCAGGACCTGATCAGCCGCGGCCAGACGATCATGGTGCAGGCCGTCAAGGACCCGATGAAGACGAAGGGGGCGAGGCTCACGACGGAGATTTCGCTGCCGGGCCGCTTCGTCGTCTACCAGCCGAACGGCGACGGGTTCGGCGTCTCGCGGCGTCTCGACGACGATGAACGCGCGCGGCTGAAGGACGTGCTCAAGGCTCTCGACCTCAAGGGCGGCGGCGTGATCGTCCGTACGGCCGCGGAAGGTGCGTCCGCCGACGACATCGAGCGCGACCTCCTCTTTCTGCAGAAGGTCTGGAAGTCGATCGACGCGCGCGCCAAGAAGTCGAAGCCGCCGACCCTGCTCTACCAGGAGGCCGAGCTGCCGCTTCGCGTAACGCGCGACCTCTTCACCGAGAACTTCGAACGCGCGCTAGTGGACGAGGACCGGGCATACAAACGCATCGTCGGCTACCTCAAGAAGACGTCGCCGCACATGGTCGAGCGCGTCGTCCGCTACAAGGACAAGCCGCCGCTGATGGAGGCCTACGGCGTCGACGCGGAGATCAAGTCCACCCTGAGCCGCCGGGTGGACCTGCCGTCGGGCGGCTACCTCATCTTCGACTACGCCGAGGCGTTCACCGTCATCGACGTCAACACGGGTCGCTTCGTCGGTTCCCGCTCCAAATCGTCGGGAGCGCGGCTAGAGGACACGATCACGAAGAACAACCTCGAGGCGGTGAAGGAAGTCGTCCGCCAGCTGCGCCTGCGCGACATCGGCGGCATCATCGTCATCGACTTCATCGACATGGCGAACCCGAAGAACCGCGCCACCGTCGAGGGCGCGCTGCGCACGGAGCTCGAGCGCGACCGGACGAAGACCTATGTGGTTGAGATCTCGCCGCTCGGCCTCGTCGAGATGACGCGCCAGAACGTCACCGACGGACCACGCGAGATCATGACCAAGAAGTGCCCGACCTGCGGCGGTGACGGCATCGTCCTGTCGGAGACTTCAGCCGCGGTCGAGATCGAGCGCCGCCTGCGCGCACTCACCGGCGCGTCACGCCACCAGGCCTACCGCGTCGAGGTCGCTGCGAAGGTCGCCTCCATCCTGATCGGGCCGGGAGCCGCACGCCTGCAGGAGCTGGAGAAGCAGACGCGGCGTCGCTTCTACCTGAAGCCGAAGCAGGACACGCATCTCGATCACTTCCTGGTGCTCGCTGAAGGAAAGCGCGAGGAGCTTGCACCGACGGCGCCGGTCGCGGAAGGCGCCAAGATCGAGCTGCAGCTCGTCGAAGTCGGGCTGCACGATGCCGACGCGGGCGTGGGGAAACTGGACGGACTGGAAGTCTGCGTTGCGAATGCAGCGAAGCAGGTCGGCAGGAAGGTCGACGTGCAGATCGAGCGCGTGCTCGACGCCGCCGCGTACGCCACGCTCGTGAGCCAGGCGGTGACGCCCGACGAGCCGATCACCGCCGAGAGCGAGGCGGAAAAGCCCACGCGTCGCGCCGCGACGCCGTCTACGACCGTTAAGACGGCGGAGCTCGACGATCCCGAGCTCGACGAAGAGGATGAGGAGGCAGACGAGCCTGAGGCCGACGAGTTTGAAGCCGACGAGCCCGAGGCCGACGAGCCTGACGCCGAGGCCGTGGCGACGGCGGACGGTGAGCCTGCGGTCGCGCCGAAGAAGAAGACGCGCCGAGGCTCACGCGGCGGCCGCGGGCGCAAGAAGAAGACTGCCGCGGCACCTGCTGCGGCCGGAAACGGCACCGGCGAGCCGGAGGACGTTGCGCCGCCCGCTGCCGCCAGGATCCACGTGCCCGACCCGGACCTGGGCGAGCCCGACGGTTCCCCGGACGAGCCCACAGGCGACGGGACGGAGCCTCCCAGGCCGAAGAAGAAGACGCGCAGGGGAACGCGGGGCGGACGGGGTCGTAAGAAAAAGACGGCGGCCGCCGTCGTCACGGCGACGGACGGCAGCCACGAGTCCTTAAGCCCGCCTGAGGTTGACGAGAAGCCCACAGAGTTCGACCAGGAGAAGCCCTCGGACACCAAGGACCTGGAGGAGAAGCCGTCGGGCGTCGAGGAGGAGAGCTCTTCGGACTGGGAATACGTGCCCATGTCCAAGTGGGACGACGATCTTCCCCGGGGTTAGCCTCCGCTACACTTTGCCGCGCTCGCGGGCTTGAAAGCCCGCATTTTCACGCCATGGCTGCGACCAAGACCTCATACGCGATCATCTCGCTCGGCGGGAAGCAGTACCGCGTCCGCGAGGGCGAGCGGTTGCTCGTCGACCGGCTGAAGACCGACGAGGGGAAGACGTTCAACCCAGTCGTGCTCTTCCTCGGCGGGGACGGCGAGGGGACGCTGTCGCCCCGGGCCGAGGTGACCGCGAAGGTGGTCGGACACGTCCTCGGCGACAAGATCCGGATCGGCAAGCGCCGGCCGAAGTCCGGCTACAGGAAGCAGACCGGCTTCCGGGCGCACCTCTCGCAGATCGAGATCCAGTCGATCGGCGGCGCCGCCAAACGGACGACGACGACCTCCGCTCCGGCCGCCGAGCAGGAAGCGCCGGCGCCGAAGGCGAAAGCAGAGCCCAAGGCTGCCCCGACAGCTGCGGCACCCGCCCCCGCACAGTCGCCTCGCGGTTACGAGGATTTCACGGTCGCCGACATCGCCGAGAAGTCCAAACGGTGGAAGGTCGAGCAGCTCGAAGCGGCGTTGAAGTTCGAGAAGAAGAACGCAAATCGAAAAGGCGCGATCGCGGCACTCGAGTCCGCTCTCGCCGCGAAGCAGGAGTAGAACTACATGGCTCACAAAAAAGGACTCGGTTCGTCGCGCAACGGGCGCGACTCGAACCCCAAGATGCTCGGCGTGAAGATCTTCTCCGGCCAGGAAGTGAAGGCCGGGATGATTCTCGTTCGTCAGCGCGGAACGAAGTTTCGCCCCGGTACCGGCACGGGCATCGGGCGCGACGACACGATCTTCGCCACGCGCCCCGGCACGGTCGCGTTTCGCCAGAGCGGCGAGCGCCGCTTCATCGAAGTCAGCGACTCCTAGCCGCGAGCGCCCGGGCTCGACCGCAGGACACACACTGATGGTGTGTCCAGGGCGCTAGCGTTCGAGTGTGTTCCACGATCGAGCTGAGATCAACGTCCAGGCGGGCCGCGGCGGTGACGGGAGCCTGCACTTCCGTCGTGAGAAACACGTCCCCAGGGGTGGCCCCGACGGTGGCGACGGTGGGCCGGGAGGCGACGTCGTCCTGGTCGCTGACCCGGATCTGCGCGATCTATCCGCCTTTCGGGTGAAGCGACGCTACAAGGCCGGCAGCGGCGAGCCGGGCCGCGGAGCCCTCAAGCACGGGGCGACGGGCGAATCGATCGAGCTTCGTGTCCCAGTCGGGACGCAGGTGCTCGACGAGGACGAGCAGCTCATCGCGGACCTCGCCGCGCCCGGAGCGCGCATGATCGCGGCACGTGGCGGCATCGCGGGTCGCGGCAACAAACGCTTTGCCACGCCGACTCGCCGTGCGCCGCGTTTCGCGGAGACCGGTCTTCCCGGTGAGGAAGCGACGTTCGACCTTCGCCTCAAGCTGCTCGCAGACGCAGCGCTGGTCGGGCTCCCCAACGCCGGCAAGTCCTCACTGCTGACAAGGATCTCGAACGCGAAACCGAAGGTCGCGGAGTATCCCTTCACGACGCTTGCGCCCATCCTCGGCACCGTCGACGCTCCGGACGCGTCGCGGCAGCTCACCGTGGCCGACGTGCCGGGGCTGATCGAGGGCGCCAGCGAGGGCGTCGGACTCGGACACGAGTTCCTCGCACATCTGGAGCGAGCGAACCTGCTGCTGCATGTGATCGACTCGTCCGAGGACGATGCTGCCGAACGCTTTGCGATCATCGGTCGTGAGCTGGCGGCGTACGGTGCGGGGCTCGAGACGCGGCCGCAGGCGATCGTCCTGAACAAGATCGATCTCCGCGCGGATCCCCCGGCCTTCGACGTCGAGGACGAACGGATCGTGCGCGTGTTCCAGGTCTCGTGCGCGACCGGCGCCGGCATCGAGGAGCTCAGGCGTGCCCTGTTCGAGCTCTGCCCGCCCCAGGCCCTCGCTCCTCTGTCCGAGGACGGGCTCGTCGACTTCCTCGTCTACCGGCCGCGGCCCGGCGGCCGCCGCTTCAGGGTGCTCCGCACGGATCGCGGTTTCCGCATCTCCGGCCAAGTGCCCGCGGACCAGGAGGAGCTGGCGGCTGCGCTCGAGGCCGCCGGCGCGCGCAGGGGCGACGAGGTCGAAGTCGACGGCGAGGTCCTGGAAGTCCAGTGACCGGCCTGCTCGGCGGCACGTTCAACCCACCGCACAACGGGCACCTCGCGCTCGCGCGCGCCGCCCAGGAGCACTTCCACCTCGCCGGCCTGACCATCCTGGTCGCCGAGCGGCCGGGCCACAAGGAGGTTCAGCTCGACGCCGACACGCGGCTGAAGCTCGCGCAGGCTGCCTTCCCGGACTACCAGGTCGAGCCCGATCCGCACGAGCGCACCGTCGACATGCTCCGTGCGGGCGGTTGGAGCGAACCGTTGTTTCTGATCGGCGCCGACCAGTTCGCGGACTTCCTCACCTGGAAGGACCCAGAAGGCGTGCTCGCCCTCGCGCGGATCGGGGTGGCAACGCGACCGGGCTTTCCGCGCGAGCGACTGGCCCCGGTCTTGCAGCAACTGTCGCGGCCGGATCGCATCGAGATGTTCGAGATCGAGCCGGTGCCGATCTCGTCGCGGGAGATCCGTGACCGCGTCAGCCGGGGCGAGTCGATCGACGGGCTCGTACCGCCGGCCGTGGCAGAGTTGATCGAGTCCCTCGGGCTCTACCGAAACAGCTAAGAGGGCGGCTACACTTCGGGCGTTATCCGAACGGAGTTGAAGCCACACTGACGTCTCTCGAACAAGCCCGCCGCATCGCCAGCCTGGCCCAGGAAAAGCTGGCACAGGACGTGGTCATCCTCGACATGCGGCCCGCTTGCTCCTACACGGACTACTTCGTTGTCTGCACCGGACAGAACCCCCGGCAGACCGCTGCCATCTACGACGAGGTGCACAGCGGGATGAAACACGACGTGCGACTCCTGCCGAGCTCGGTCGACGGCCAGAGCGAAGCTTCCTGGATTGTCGCGGACTACCTCGACGTGGTGCTCCACATCTTTACGCCCGAGTCACGGGCCTACTACCGGCTCGAAGAGCTGTGGGGCGATGCGCCCCCGGTCGAAGTCGCGGCCGGCTAACAGGCAAAGCCGAGACGCCCGAGGGCGACGCACGCCGTGCCTTCGAGCTGCTCCAGATAGGCGCGTTCGTTGGGTTCCGTGACGAGTGGGGTCGCGGTTCGCAGGAGGTCCATTGCCGCTTCCAGCGCGGCCGTTCCGTTCGCGAACGGGCCTCGTGACTCGAGGATGAGCCAGGAGGGAAACGCGCGGAACCGAACTCCTGCTCGTCGCAGGGCGTGCCTGTTGACGGGTTCGCGCAACGGGATCGACATGAAGACCGCGCGTGTCACGCCCGTCCGTTTTGCGGCGCGGGCAAGCGCCACCGGCTCGCGCGAGTACGCGCGCGCTTCCTTCGCGGCCGGAAGCGCAGCGAGGAAGACAGGCGAGTAGGGGTACAACACGTCGCCCGGGCCGAGTTGTGTTGCGAGCCAGGCTGCCGGCGCAGCGACGGCTCGTCCTGTTCCCGTCGGAGTCGTGCGCGGCTCGGAGACGGCGCTCGGAGCGAGTGCGGCGGCGGTGACGATTGCGGCGAAGGCGGCACCGCGCGTCTTCGTCGGGAGCAGCGCGCCGATGCGGGTCGCTCCGGTCGCGACGAGCGCGATCCAGAGGGGCAGCATGAAGATGAGATGCCGAGGGGCGAGCCGGTCACTGGCGACCCCCGCCGCGCTGGCGACCGCGAGGACGGCAGGGGCCACGACGACGGTGAGGATCGCGAAGGCCGCGACGGCCAGACGGCTACGTGCGAGCGCGAGCGCCCCGATGGCCGCGACTGCGACGAAGAGGGCAAGCACGATGCCGCGTCCGCCCGCCGCTCCGCCGAGTGCGTGCAACGTGGCAGCTCCGGCGGAGGTGCCGCTCTCGAGGTTCTGGCCTGCCTCTGGCGCGTACCTGTCGGAGAGCCGCACATCGGCGAGAAGGAGCGGCAGCGCGAGCAGGGCGACACCGAGGACCGGCAGCGACGTCCGAAGCGCGCGGCCGCGCCAGAGCCACAGCGCGACCGCTGCCTCTGCCGCGAACAGAAACGCGCCGAAAGGATGGACGGCCGGCGGGAGCAACGCCGCTGCGGCCGCGGCGAGAACGGCACGACGCTGCGGGCGCTCGAGCGCGCGCACGTAGAGGTCGGCAGCAAGAGCGCTCACGAATGCGAAGAGCGCGTACATCCGCCCGAACGTCCCGTACACCAGCAGCAGCTGCGACGTCGCTGCAAGCGCGGCGCCGATGAGCCCTGCCGATCGGCCGGCGACCCGGCGTGTGAGGTCGTAGCAGAGCGGCACCGTGGCCAGCGCGAAGACGAGCGAGAGCCAGCGTAGGGATTCCGGTCTTGTGTCGATCGCCAGCGCAACGTGGGCCAACAGGAAGTGCAGCGGTGCCCCCCCGCGATCGAGGACGACGGTGTGCAGAAGTTCGCCTAGCGGCCGCGCAGAGATCAAGCCGGCGACGGCCTCGTCCTCGTGGAAGGGTTTCCCTGCTATGTCAGGCAGGAGGCGTGCGCAGAGCAGGGCAGTGAGCCCGACGAGCGCGACCGCCGGCCCTGAGACCGTGGCGCTGCGCGTCCAGGCCTGTTGGCGTTCGCTTGCAGCTGGGCTCAAGGCCGCGAACCCTAGCGGCGCCTATCCGTCGGTGTGTTTGAGCTCGGACTCTTTGCGTTGTGCATCGTCCAGCGACAGCTCCCCTGCGCAAACCTTGCCGTTGAGGTCGTTCT
>WNEY01000538.1_pt1 | contig 24038 bp, 17 predicted proteins | sample 5400531 | NCBI WGS metagenome assembly WNEY01 (sample SAMN13153338, study PRJNA577476) | soil metagenome | isolation source: 200 cm saprolite under Douglas fir tree site 1 | place: USA:California | collected 2015-04-18
TCACGCCGACTTCGGTCACTCTGAGCAGACGGCCGGCCGCCCGGCGAGGCGTCAGGTCGGCGATAAGCACGCGCTTGCCCGCGCGTGCGTACGCCGACGCGAGCGACACCAGCGAAAGCGCAGGCACTCGCGCGTCGTCGACGGAGACGACCGCCAGCGCCGCGGCGTGCTCGCTCGGTGGCAGCGACTTGCGCAGCTGCGAAACGATCTGCCGTACCGCCGGACGTTGCGCCGCGGCCAATCTGGGCCGGCCCAGCAAGCCGAGGCCGCCGGGGCGGCCGACGCTGAGCTGTACGGGACCGCCGAGCGCGCGGGCGACGTCGTCGCGGCGCCGCAGCCGCCTAGAGACCAGCGCCAGCACTATGACCAGACCAAGTCCGACCGCCAGGCCGCCGAACAGGCCACCGCCGTAGAACAGCACCGGGTACCGCAGGTGCGAGCGCGGCACCGCAGTGGCCGGATCGAGCACCTGACTGCCGTGGATCATCGAGCTTGTGGTGACCGCGGCGTCTGACTCATAGGATGCCGCGCTCTCCTCAAGCCCCTTGAGCGAACCCTTTTGACTGCGAAGCTTGCTGTTCAAGTTGGCCAGCTCGGTTTGCTGCGCCATCGACAGGCCGGTGGAGGGGATGGCGGCGATCCGTGCGGTCAGCGATGCCACCCGAGCCTTGCCATCGTCGATCTGGCGGGTCAGCGCGGCGGTGGTCAACTGCTCGGCTGATCGCAGTTCAGTGTCCCTGACCTCCAAGAACGCCGTCGCGGTCGCTTTCGCGGCGCTGACCGCAGTATCGGAGCTCGTAGCCTTTACGGTGATCTGGATCACCCGGTCGGTGACCGACGTCACCGTCATTTTGGCTGAGAATTTTTCGACCGCCTTATCGGAGATCGGCAGCCCGAGGCTGCGCATCGCGGCCAGAGCCACGGTGCGGCTCTGTACCAGGGCGACCTCAGTGAGGATCTGGTCGGTTGGCGGCAGGCTGGGGCTCTGAGTCACCAGCACGGACGTCACCGCTTTGTAAGGCGGCGGTATTGCGACGAAGGCAGCCCCGCCGGCCGCGAGCCCGACCAACGCGGTCAGGCACCACACCCAGGCCCGACGCCGGATCGCCGGAACAAGAGCCGGCCTGGCCGGGGTGCTGATGGCCAGGTTCGCTCCGAACTCACCGGCACCGTACTCAGGTGCGTAGTCGCCGGAGGCCGTGAAATCATCGTCGGTCCACATGGCCGGCTCGTCGCCAGTTCGTGACCTCGGGCCCGCACCTTCGCCGCCAGCCAGGTCGGCCCGGCCCAGAGCCTCCGGTTCATCGGGGTTGCGGCGGTTCATCCGCCCTCCAGTGAAGCTCATCGGGTGCTGTGCCACACGGCGTCGGCCGTCAACCATGATACGGCGAGCAAACCACCACCTGACGATCTAGCTTTACTCGTATCAACGAACTGCAATCTGGTACATAGCGGAATATCTGCTACCGAAACACCGCTACCGACCAGCGAAAACGCCGGGACGCGCCGTCCGAGGCCCTCCGAATACCAGCCCATAATCCGGTCCTGCTCGCCTTTATGCAGGTTCCAGTCCAGACTTTCCGGCAGATCGATCCTGGCCGATCCCGAGCCCAGGGCGGTGGACCAGGTCAGCATTGCGTTATGCCGCGAAAGCTCGACCTCGATCTCCGGGCCGAAGTGAAAAGCGAGCCTGATCTCATGCTGGCCCCCGTCTATCTCATCGACAATGTCGATGCCGCGCGCCGCCCGGTCGAGCCGGACGCACCGGCGGTGCTTGGCCGGCGGCCGAAGGGCGACGTACCCGGCATGCTCCGCGGTCCATTCGACCGCGTCACCGACATCGCGAACGTCCAGTTCTCTTGCGTCAGCGTGCCGCACCCACAGGAACGGGCCGCCTTCCTTTGACTGACTCTGACCGGCTATCTCGACCGTGTTGTGAGCGATCGTCGAGCGGAAGTAGGACCGCCACGCGGGTTCACCGTGGTAGCAGTAGGTACCGGGGTCGGCCAGCACATCGACGCCGCCGTAGCGGACCTCGACCGACAGCGCGTCGGCGTGCGCGTGCGCCGCGATGGACAGGAAGCCGTGCGGCCCGCCGTCGCAGCGGCACCAGATCTCCGGGCTGTCGTCCTCGGCGGTGCGCAAGATCGCCATGCCAGCACCAGCGAACCGCCACGGCCGCTGCGCGGGTCGGGCTACGATCGCGTGCGCGCCGTCAGGCAGTGTCGACCAAAGCGACCCGACGATGGAGCTGCGCACGTCCGCCGTCACCGGCGGCCACCAGTCGAGCGGTCCGAGCGTCGCCGCCGCCAGCGCGATCAGCGATGGCACGCCATTTGCGGCCGGAGCATCAAGCAGCAGCACGCGTCCCTCGTCGCCGTCACCTTGCCTGGGCGGCCGACCGGTCTCATCCAGCACGGCTACCCCGCTGTCCACGGTGGCGGCCAGTCGCTGCCAGACCAGATCGCTGAGCGGATATCCCGCCGCCTGCGCTTCGATGGCGGCGACCAGGACGAGTTCGGCGACGAAGTACTGGTAGTCCGAGGCCAGCTCGCGATTGACGCCGGAAGGAAAGGTATTGGCGATCAGCTCTCGCTCGAGGAGCCTGGCGGCATCATGACGCCACTTCGGGCTCTCGGCGAACCATCCGAACGCGCAACTGGCCACAAGCAGCCCGGCGGCCTCGGCGATCACGTGGTTGTTGGCCGATGAGCCTCGGCTGCGGAACGCGGCCAGATACTGCTGATGCCACCGGATCTGCGTCAGTGCCATGTCGTTGCGCTCGAATAGCTCGCTGACCGGCGGCCAGTCATCGAGCAGTCGCCTTATCCAGGCCAGGCTTATCAGGCGGATGCCAATCTCGATGCCGCTCGTCCAGTGCACGCCGGTCAGGAAAGGATTGCTGCGCCACCACGAGCGGAGCTGGTCCGCCACCCGGTCGGCATAGCGGTCATCGCGGCTGACGAACCAGGCGGCAGCGAGGAGAGTGAGGTGGTGAAGCCGGGAGATCTCCCAGATCTGCTTGATGTTGCCGGTGTGCTCCTCGCGGCGGTGGTTGATGCTAAACGCGTACTGATCGGCTGGCGCGCGCTTGCCAGTGACCGGATCGTGGAACCAGTCAGGCGCGACGAGGTCGTCCCGGTGCACGCCGAGCACCTCCCAGTCGCCGCCCATCAGCCGGTCGGCGACGGCCAGCAGTTCCTTCCTGGCCGCGACCGGTACCAGGTCGCGAGCATCGGCCGGCAGAGCGACGGCCGGCCGGCGATCGGCGGCCACACCCGATGGAATGGCATCGTCCTGCCAGCGCTTCACCTGCCTGGTCGACCAGGCCTTGTGCAGCACCTGGTCACGCGCGCGCCAGCCAACTTCGGCCGGCGACATCCGCGCCGCCCGCTGCAGGTACCAGCCGATGCGTGATAGGCCCATCCAGCTCACACTCGCTCTGGCTTACCGCTGGCGAGGCTCTCGCCGATCGCGAGCGTGGCCCGCGTGGTCGCCAGCAGCGAATCGAGTGAGATCGGCAGCGGCGCGCCGGTCAGGCAGGCCGAGACGAACTCCGCCATCTGGCCCGCCTGGCCTTTGTCCTGGCCGCCACGGGAGCGGGTGCTGGTCGTGCGCTTGCCCGCCCAGACGGCGGCGTTCTTGAAGTTGTCGAGGCGAGCGGTGCGGCCGCCACCGGTCGCGTCGAACGTCTCTTTCGGGTACCTGGCGTTGCCGCCGGTGAGGTAGGCGATCGTGCCCACCGCCCCGTTATCGAACCGCACGGTCGCCTGCACGTCATCGCGCTCCAGGCCGCCCGCGGCGTACACCTCGACCGGCAGGCCGTCGGCCCACCAGCTCAACGTGTCGATGAAGTGCCCGCCCTCGCCGGCGAACCTGGAGCCTTCCAGCTCGTCGTTGAGGTACCAGCTGCCGGATTCGAGCTGGCCCGCATTGACCAGGTATCGCATAGCGGAACCAAAGGAGCCGAACTGCGATTTAAGCGTCCCGAACAGCGGCGCGAACCGTCGGTTGAAGCCCACCATGAGCCGGTCGTTTCCCGTGCTCTCGACGGTCTCGACGATCTGGTCCAGCTGGTCACCGGTCAGCGCGAGCGGCTTCTCGACGAACACCGCCTTGCCGGTACGCAGCGCCTGGCAGACGAGGTCGGCGTGGGTGTGATGGCGGGTCACGATGAAGATCGCGTCCAGCTCTGGGTCGTCAAGCACGGTCTGCGCCGCGGTCGACGCCTGCGCGAAGCCGAACCGCCGCTGGGCGTTCACCGCGGACAGCGACTTGGTGGTGGCGACGCGCGCGAGCCGTACCTCGGTCAGCTTGGCCAGGTGCGGCAGCAGCATCGACGAGGCGTAGTTCCCCGCGCCGATGAAGCCGACGGCCAGCTCCCGCTGCCCGGCAGGCCGTGGCGCCGGGCGGCTCTCCGCCAGCTTGTGGCTGGTAGCCGGGGCTTGCTCGGCGGCCTCGTCGGCCGCGTACTCAAGCAGAACGCCAATAGAGGCGAGCCTGCCTGAGGTCAGGTCGCCGTACACCTCGGTGGCACGGTCCAGCGGGAACACGCCGGAGACGAGCGAGTCGACCTCGAGGTCTCCCCTGGCGATGAGATCGAGGAAACAGGCCAGGTTACGCCGCTCGGTCCAGCGGACATAGCCGGCCGGATAGTCGATGCCCTCAAGCTCGTACCGGTCGTCATAGCGGCCAGGACCGTAGGACCTGGAGAACCGGACGTCAAGTTCCTTGTCGTAATAGGCATTCCACGGCAGGTCGAGCCTGGTCTTGCCGATGTCTACGATCGTCGCCCGGTCCCTGGCCAGCTTGGCCGCGGTCTCGACCGGTCCGTTGGACGCCCCGCCGACCGCGAGCAGCACCTGATCGGCACCGCGTCCTTCGGTGATCCCGGCCAGCGCGTGCCTGACCGCCGCGACACCATCTTCCGTCGGCGCCGCGCACAGCAGAGCGCCCGCCTTCTCGGCGAGCCGACAGCGGTCCTCGATAACGTCGATACCGACCACCCGCACCCCGGCCGCGATCAGCAGCCTGACCACGAGCTGGCCGACGAGGCCAAGGCCAATCACGCACGCGGCATCGCCTAGCTGAGGCTCGGCGCGCCGGACGCCCTGCATGGCAATAGCGCCGACGGTCGCGAAGGCGGCATGCTCGGCCGCAACGCCTTCAGGCACCGGCACGCACAAGTTCACCGGGACCCAGTTGTACTCAGCGTGGAGCGCGTGCTCATTGCCCGCCGCCGCGACCAGCTGTCCGACCTTGAATTCCTCGGCGCCTAGACCCACTTCGGTGACGACTCCGCAAAGCGAATAGCCGAGCGAGGTATATGAGTCGAGCCGGTCCATGACCTTCTTGTACGTGGCCATCGCACCCTGCTGGGCCACCGAGTCGAGCACCTTGCGCACCTGATCAGGCCGCGCCCGAGCCTTGCCGATCATCGACAGCTTGGCCTCGGTCACCTTCATTACTTCGGTGCCGGTCGAGATCAGCGAGAACAGTGACCGCACGAGCACGCCACCAGGGCGGCAGGAAGGGGCGGGCACGTCAAGCACGGTCAGCTCGCCTGACTTGTAGTTCTGGGCTATCTGCTTCATTGAGTCCTTACCTGGAGTCCGCGGCCCGGATCACGCCGAAACGCCCATCGAGCGGGCATGGCGGTACCAAAGCTCGAGCGTCAGCAGCTGCCAGATCTGCTTGGAGCGGTCCTGGTGACCCGATTGCTCGTCGCCGATGAGCCGGGTCAGCGCATCGCGGCGGATCATTCCGCTGTCCGCGAGCTCGCCGGCCACCAGCACGTCCTGGATCACTTCGCGCAGGTCCTCTTTCACCCAGGCCCGGAGCGGAGCGCTGAACGACGCCTTCGGGCGGTGCACGATCTCGTCCGGCAGCCAGTTCGTCGCGGCTCGCTTGAGCGCGACCTTGCTCTGGCGGCGCTTGATCTTGTCGCGGCCATCGATCGAGAACGCGGCGGCGGCGACCACGGGATCGACGAACGGCACCCGCACCTCCACCGAAGCGGCCATGCTGGCCCGATCGGTGTAGGCGAGGTTGAGTCCAGGCAGGAACAAGCGGGTGTCGGCCAGGCACATCCGGTTGACCATGTCGTCGGGCAGCGCGTTGTCGGTGTAGATCTCGCTGTGCTCGTCGATGATCTGCGTCACGTGGCCGGCCAGGTCCGGGCTGATCAGGTCGGTCAGCTCGTCCGGCGCGTACAGCGTGTAGCTGCGCCTGAACCTGGGCTCCTCCGGCAGGTCAGCGAAGGTCATGAAGCGCTTCGCCCACCTCGAGTAGCGCACGCCGCGGCTGCCGAAGGTCAGCGGCAGCCGGTCGACCGCAGGCTGGACGAGGTGGTGCCTGAGTCCGGCCGGAAGCTGCCGATACCGGCTGGCCAGCAGGCAGGCCAGATGCTTGCGGTAACCACCGAACAGCTCATCGGCGCCCATGCCGGACAGCACGACCTTGACGCCGCGCTCCCTGGCCGCCTCGCACATCAGCAGCGTGTTGATCGCGGCCGGATCACCGATCGGCTCATCGAGCACTTCGACGATGCGCGGCAGCATGCTCACGATGTCGGGCGAGATCTCGATCTCGTGCAGGCTGATGCCGTACTTCGCGGCGACCTTGCGCGCGTAGATGGCATCGTCGGGCATAGCCTCAAGCCGCTGATCTTCTGGCCGGAAGGTAATCGTGTAGGCGTCGATCGCGGCGTCGGCCTGGTGCGCGAGCACCGTGACGATGCTCGAGTCCAGGCCGCCGGACAGGAAGCTGGAGACCGGAACGTCGGCGACCAGGTGAGCGGTGACCGACTCCTCGATCACCGCGCGCAGGTCGGCGGGCGGTCCGGCGGCGGCCTGAGCCGCCACCTCGGCGATGTTCCAGTACTGCTGCACGGTCAAGGTGCCGTCCGGGGTGCACCTGGCCCACGTACCACCGGGCAGCTTCCGTACGCCGTCGATCGCGCAGCGCTCTTCTGGCAGCCAGTAGTAGAGCATGGAGGCCACCAGGGCACCCGGCTCGATTCGCATCTGCGAGCCCGACGCCGCGATCAGCGCCTTGAGCTCGGACGCGAACAGCACGCCGTCGCCCCGGTGCAGGTAGTACAGCGGCTTGATTCCGAACGGGTCGCGGGCCAGGAATAGCTCGCCGGTCGTGACGTCGGCCAGCGCGAAGGCGAACATGCCACGGAACCGCTTCAGCGAGTCCGGGCCCCAGCAGCGCCAGGCCTCCAGCACTACCTCGGTGTCGGACTCGGTACGAAACCTAACTCCCCTGGCGGCGAGCTCGGTCCGCAGCGCCCGGTAGTTGTACAGCTCACCGTTGTAGACGAGGGCGAGGCCTTCTTTGCAAAACGGCTGGTCGGCTGCGCTGGACAGATCGATGATGGACAGCCGCCGGAAACCGAGCTGAATGGCGACCTGGTCGTCTTCGTGATCCCAGATCCCGCTCGAGTCAGGCCCTCGGTGCGCGATCTTGTCGGTCATGACGTCGACCAGCTTCTTGCCGTCGACCTGCTGGTAGCAGCCAGCGATTCCGCACATATCAGACCTTGGCCTGCTGCCTGGCCTCGGCTTCGCCGACCAGATCGCGGTAGACGCGCAGATAGGCGCGCTCTTGGTGAGTCCAGGCGAGCTCGGTCTCGACCCTGAGCCGGCCGAGCTTGCCGAGGCGGTGGCGCCTGGACTCGTCGTCCATCAGCGCCACGATCGCCTCGGCGTACTCGCGCACGTCGTTCGGCGTCACGTAGACCGCCGCCGGCCCGGCCGACACCTTGGTCTCGCGCAGATCAAACGCGACAACGGGAAGCTCATAGGCCATGTATTCCATGGTCTTGTTCATAGTAGAGACATCATTGAGGGGATTTTTCGGGTCAGGTGAGAGTCCAACCTCGGCGGTGGACAAAATCTGCGCTACGAGTTCGTCGGGCGCACGGCCGGTGAACTCCACGTGCCCGGCCAGGCCGAGTTCATCGCGCAGCGCGACGAGGTCGGCGTAGCAGTCACCCTTGCCGATGAGCGTGAAGGCGATGTCGGTTCGGCCAAGCTCGGTGACCGCGATGTGCGCTGCGCGGATGACGATGTCGACGCCGTCCTGCGGGCCCATGACTCCGATGTAGGCGGCCAGGAACACCCGGCCCCGCTTGAGCTCAGGCTGCCCCGGGCCCCGCCACAGCCGCTTCGGATCAGGTCCGGAGCGGACGACCGTGACCTCGTCGGCCTTCTTGCCGCTGCGGGTTATCGCGATCTCGCGGTAGGACTCGTTGGTCGAGATCACGTGCTTGGCCGTTCGATGGGTCCGCCGCTCCAGCGCCCGCAACCCCCGGTACGGCAGCCTGCTCCCCTGCGGGAATCGCGACTCATACAGCTCAGGGCACAGGTCGTGGTGGTCGAAGACGAAGGCAGTGCCGTCAGCCGCGCGCAGCATCAGGGCGAGCGGCCAGAAGATGTCCGGCGGGTTGCAGGCCTGCATGACGGCGAACTTGCCCGACCGCCGCGCCTTGGCCGTCATCAAGGCCGTGGCGAGGAACGAATACACGTATTCAGCGATAAAACTTACCTTGCTACCACCGGGGGCGTAAGGGCGGTATTTATACAGCTGTACACCGTTCACCTCGTGGTACGAGGGGTCGCCGTCGCCCTTGGGACACACCACAGACACTTGATAGCCATCCGCGGTCAGCGCCTGGCACTCCAGCCATACCCGCCGGTCAAACGGCACGGGCAGGTTCTGGACGATGATCAGGATGCGGGGACCGGCTTGCTCAAGACCACGATCTGCAGCCTTCATCGCACCGCCTTACCTGGATTAGTCACTGACTTGCTGACAACTGAGCACCGTTCGTGCATAGGAGCATTCATTGGGACGCTGTGATACGAAGAACCCGGATGTCGGGGGAAGAGTCGGGGGTAACCGGAGCAAGCGGACGCCGCAGGTCCAAGGGTGCGGGGGGATGTATCAGGCCCGGTTGGTGGCCGATCCATTAGGGGTGTTCGCTCATCGGAGAGGCAGTCGATGAAAATCCTCGTAGCTGGTGACCGTGGTTACATCGGGACCGTCATGGTGCCGTTCCTCCAAGCCGCAGGCCATCAGGTCGATGGGCTCGACCTCGGGTTGTACGAGGGCTGCGACTTCGGCCCGGTACCGCCCGTCGCGACGGGCCGGACCGGTGATATCCGCGACGCCGAGCCGAGCGGCCTGGCCGGCTACGACGCGGTGGTCTGCCTGGCCGCGCTGTCCAATGACCCGCTCGGACATCTCAACCCGGCCGCTACGTTCTCGGTCAACCTGAACGGGACTATGGCCCTAGCCCGAGCCGCCAAGCAGGCGGGAGTGCCGCGGTTCGTGTTCGCCTCCTCGTGCAGCCTGTACGGCGCGGCCGGCTCGGCGGCCGTGGCCGAGGACGCCGAGCTGACCCCGGTCACGCCGTACGGAGAGACCAAGGCCATCGCCGAGCGCCAGCTCGGCGAGCTCGCCGGCGACTCGTTCAGCCCGGCCTATCTGCGTAATGCCACCGCCTACGGCGCCTCGCCCAGGCTCAGGCTCGACATCGTGGTCAACAACCTCACCGCGGTCGCGACGACCACCGGGCAGGTGCGGATGGAGAGCGATGGATCGCCGTGGCGACCGCTCGTACATGTCGGGGACATCTGCCGCGCCACCGAGGCCGTGCTGACCGCGCGTCGCGAACTGGTGCACGACGAGGCGTTCAATGTCGGCCGGCCGCAGGACAACGTCCAGGTACGCCAGATCGCCGAACTGGTGAACGAGGCGGTGCCCGGTTCGAAGATCTCCTTCGCCGACGGCGCCGGCCCTGACCTGCGCAACTACCGGGTGGACTTCTCCAAGCTCAACGACACCTTCCCTGACCTCGAGCTTGGCTGGACGGTAAAGGCAGGTGTCGATGAGCTAGCAGCCGCCTATATCGAGCACGGCCTGACCCACGATGACTTCCTGTCCTCGCGCTACGTGCGGCTGCGCCGGATCAGGGAGTTGCTGGACGACGGCGTCATCGACGACACCCTGCGCCGGAGAGGAGTGCCGGTTGGAGGTCACTGAAGTTCCGCGGATCGCCGGGGCGCTGCTGTTCACTCCCACCCCGCACGTCGACGAACGCGGCTTCTTCAGCCGCACCTTCGATACCGAGATCGTGCGCGGCGCCGGTATCGATCCGCATGGCTTCACCCAGGACAGCTTGTCCCGGTCCAGGCTCGGCGTGGTGCGCGGGCTGCACGTGCGGCGCGGGGCCGGCGAGGCGAAACTGGTCCGCTGCTCCTACGGGGCGATCTACGACGTGATCGTCGACCTGCGGCCAGGTTCGGCTACCTTCCGCAATTGGGAGAGCTTCGAACTGCGCGGCGACGAGCAGGTCTCGCTGTACGTACCGGCCGGCTGCGCGCACGGCTTCCAGGCCCTGACCGACCCAGCCGACGTGACGTATCGAATCGACCGGCCGCACGATCCCGCCGAAGACGTATCGGTGGCCTTCGACGAGCCTGAACTGGCCATCCCGTGGCCGTTGCCGGTGACCGCGAAGTCGACCAGGGATGCCAGCGCCCCATCACTCGCCGAGGCGCTGGCCGCGCTGGCCTAGCTAAGGCTTCTTGATCAGCTCGGGCGCTTGCGGAAGACGAAATGCTCGCTCTTAGCGCCGCTCAGCGGGGCGAACGAGGTGCCGACCAGTGACATCCCGTGCCGGTCGAACAGGTCGATGACCCACTGCCGCGGAATCATGTTGTAGATGATCGCGTTCTCGGTGACCCAGCGATCGGTGGCCTCAGCGTCGAGGCAGTCCTCGGTCACGATGTCGAAGGCGGCGGCACCGCCTTCCCTGGTGACCCTGGCCATCTCCTTGAAATACCCGATCGTGACCACGAGTGGCAGGTAGACGAAAACCCGGTGCGCGTGCACCAGGTCGACCGAGCCGGTCGCGGTCGGCTTAAGCGAGTGCCCGTCGGCCGGCAGCAGCGTGATACCCGACACCCCGCGCAAATGCGCCCGCCAGTCGGCCGCGGTTTCGTAGGCCTCATAAACCTCGGGATGCAGCGCCGCCATGACGGGCTCCGCGAACCGGCCGGTACCCGGGCCGATCTCACATACCCGCTCGACCTTGTCACCAAGGTCGGCCAGATTGAGCATGGCCTCCACGATCCCGGCCGTCGTACCTGGCTCGGCGCTGTACTGGTCGATGTACTCGCAAAGCGACAGACCGGCCCGTTTCGCGGCGGCGAGCGTCCGCCGCGCGGACAGGAACGGCTGGATGGCCGGATCGTCGCTCCAGCCGCGCACCATCTGTACCCCCAGCGGGCGGACTGCCCTGTTCACCCCGCTTGTCACGAGCGTCTTCACTGTCATCGGCTCCCCCAAGGCGATATATCTGGGTATCGGCTTATGGACATGATCTCATCATGATCTGTCACTATGCCAGCGATTGTATTCGACTGTTTAGTTTCCACTTCGACACTCAAGTTCGCACAACGGCCACAATTCATGCCACTGCCCGTTAGTCTCGGGAAGATCACGGAAGTACGCGGAAGTCCACCTGAGGAGTCTCATGCGTAGGACGCCCATAGCTTTCCTGGCAATCGCAGCGGCGATGACGATGCTCGCCGGGCCTGCGCTTGCCGCTGGACCCGCCAGCCCGCGCTGGTCATCAACGGCTCCCTTCGGCGCGTGGAACAACGGCGGATTCATTATCTACAATAACGAGTGGAATCAGCCAACCGGTCCGCAGCGGATTTGGGCGGATTCGTACCACTCTTGGGGGGCACAGTCCAACCAGGCGGCCGGTAATACCGCGGTCGAAACCTACCCATGCGTTCAAAAGGATTACAACAATCCGCAAGTAATGTCGTTCCACCTGATTCGTAACGGCTTTACCGAAGCGATGCCAAACGCATCGGGACTTGACGCCGAAGCCGCCGACGACATCTGGCTGAACCATTACAAAATCGAAGTAATGATCTGGGTGGACAATCACGGACAGCGGCCGAGTGGCGACATCGTCGCGCACACGACCATATTCGGTCAGCATTTCGCAGTCTGGCACGGCGGTACCGATTTCACCTTCGCGCTCGACCACAACGAGACGACCGGTGTCACTCACATCCTCGCCTCGATCGCCTGGCTCATCCATCACGGCTACCTCGCCTCGAACGTCACGCTCACCCAGGTGAACTTCGGCTGGGAGATCGCCTCCACCGGCGGCAAGCAGCTGAACTTCAAGACCTCCAACTACTGGCTGCACACTAAGCAATAACCCCGCTAGCTCCGGCCCGCGCCACGACGGCGCGGGCCGCTAGCGTCGAGTCCGGCGGCGCAACCGCCGCATCAGGCCTTCCCAGGCACTGTCGGCCAGCAACTCGGCGGCGTACGGGATGTCACGCCGCAGGTACCGCCCGGCCAGCCGGCGCGGCTCGCTGACCAGCCGGAAGATCCACTCCAGCCCGGTCCGTTGCATCCACCCCGGCGCCCGCCTCAGCTCACCGGCCGCGTAAGGGATCGCGGCCCCGCAGCCGACGAACCACGCGTCCGGCAGTACCGGGATCAGCCGCGCGATCAGCCGCTCCTGCTTGGGGAAGCCGAGCCCGACGAAGACCACCTTCGGCTCGGATTCGGCCAGGTCCTTGCACAAGACCTCGATGTCGTCCGTCATCGCGCTGAACTTGGCCGGCGGAGCGTACGTGCCAGCGATCTCGAGGCCGGGGTACAGCTCGACCAGCCGATCCGCCGCCCGCTGCGCCGCGGTCGGACGAGAATCCACGCTCGGCATGCCGCCCACCAGGAAAATCGACCAGCCGCCAGCCGCCGCCGCCTGCGACAGCGAATAGATCAGATCGGCGCCGGTGATCCGTTCTACGAGCGGCCGCCCGGCGAGCCGACCCGCCCAGAGCAGCGGCATCCCGTCGGGAACCACGAACGACGCCGACGTGATGAAGCCCCGGCTGGACGGATCGCGGTTGATACGGTGGCAGATATCGATGTTCGGCGTCACGATCGTGCCGCCGATGGCATCGCGAATCGCCGCGACGACGTTCTCGATCAGCTGCGCGTGAGTGAGGGTGTCGAAGCCGGCTCCGGCGATGCTTACGCGGGCCCCCATCCTCAGATCCCATGCCCGCGGGCGTGCAGCGTCCGCATCACTCGCTCGCCTGAGACCGCCCCGGTCGCCACCGCAGCGACAAAAGGCAGCCTGCGCTCGTGCCAGTTCCTAGCCGCAGCCCGAGCGGCCCACCGGCAGGCCAGACGGCGCTGGCCAAGGCACGCATAGCCGAAGGCGATCTGGGCGTAGACCCTGGCCGCCCCGGCCTTGGTCGCCGCGATCTGCGGATGCGCCGACAGCATCCAGACCAGCCCGGCCACCTTGCTCTCCCACGCCTGCGCGTAGTAGGAACTGGTGTCCCAGGTCACTAGGACCAGCGCCTCATCCACGTTGACGATCGGCGTGCGGCGCGCCGCGCGCAGCACCAGATCCCAGTCTTCGCTCTGGCTGCCCGGAATCGACTCGTCGACCAGCCCGATCCCGTCGATAAGCGCGGCCCGCGCAGCCAGGTAAGTCGAGGAGTGCACCATCGCCATCCGAGAACGGCACAGCTCGGCGTGCGTCACCTCGGTCCGGCCGGCCACCCGAGAGCTAACTCGTCCGCCCGAGCGGACCGCGATCCCGCAGCTGGCGAACTCGGCCCCTGGCCGGTCGAGCAGCGCGCGCACCTGGCTCGTCAGCTTGCCTGGCAGCCACTCGTCGTCGTCATCGCAGAACGCCACGAACTCAGTGGACAGGGCTAGGATGCCGCAATTGCGGGCTCCGGCCAGGCCAGGCGAGCGATCATTGGCAACCATGCTCACCCGGCCAGGAACGGCCAGCGAGTCATCCATCGGCGCCCGGTCAAACACCACGACGACGCGGACCTCGCCCAGGTAATCCTGGGCCTCGATAGCGGCCAGCGCCGCCCTCAGCTCGACCGGCCGGTCGCGAGTGGGAATGACGACGCCAACCGAGGGCCAGCGCATCACGCGGTTCCGCCGAGCGCTGTGCTGGCCGCAGGCGGACGACCCCCTGGAACCCCCGCATATCCGTAATGACTGAGCAGCGGAAGGGTGAGGGCGGTGACTGTTCGTCGCTGCCCGCCCGGCATGGCGGTCTGCCAGCGATCGTCCTGGCTGATGGTGATCTTTCCGACCTTGAAGCGCATCGGGTTGCCAGCCGCTGTGTGCGCCTGACGGAGTTCTGCCCATTGCTCGCTCTCACCACCTCCGACAAAGCCGAGTTCGTCCTCTTCCACGGTCAGACCGGCGAACTCGCAGATCCGCCGCAGGGTTGGCTTGACCCCAGAGACCAGGTCTTCGTAGCGCACCCGCAACACCGGCGTCTGGCTGCGCGCTAGAAGCCCGAGCGATGCGTTCTGCATATTCCATTCACGAGCGGCGCGAATGGGTGAGTACCTGGTCATGTAACTGCCACCGGACGCCTCCGGCCGCTGCACCCGCGTGGTCCACGAGTAGGCCACGGCGCGGCTGTCGCGGACGACGTGGATCACTCGCAGGTCGAGGGGGCCGCCGCGGCTCAGGCAGAACGCCAGCGAGGGGTGCTTGCTTGAGTCGACCACGGTCGCGCAACCGCTGACCTGCGCGATCGCGCCGTACAGGCGCCGGTAGTAGCCCGTGTACTCGGCCAGGTCCGCCTCCAGCCTGCCCGGCACCGACCGCCGGGCCAGTTGCGGGATGAACCTCGTCCGGTCCACCGATGCCCGCAACCCCTCGACCCGCCGCACGTCGACCTTGGACCAGCCGCCAAACGCCGCCTCGCCCACGGCCGACCAGAACTCGCACGCCAGGAAAGAGACACCGCAGCCGCACCGCTCGTTGTCGGTGACGCCACGCTGCCACAAATGCACGATCTCCCCGGCGACGCAGACCTGCGGCAGCTCACCGAGTAGTCGCTCCGCGAGCGTGCTTCCGCTTCGGCCCATGCCGCCCAGGTAGATAACCCGGCAACCACCGAAGCTCATCAGCACCAGCCCTCGATCAAAACAGCAGGTAAACGCCCGCCTCAAAACAGCCATTCTGCCCGGGACGGGGGCATCATTGCTGTGACATCGCGAAACTGACGGTTTGCAGTCAAGGAACTACAAACCGTGACGCCTCCCATGTCAACGGGTAAGTCGGAGATGCCAGATCCGGGCGTCCCGGCGCGAGCTTGATCATCGTCACCGCCGGTAGGGCAGGAAACAGATTCCCGCCAGGCCATTGACCTTGCCGCACATCTGGCTGCCGCCGAAGTTGTCGCTGGCAATCCACAGGCCCGCCTTGGTGATCAGCAGGTCATCCGCGCCGAGTCCGCGCGACCGAGTCGGGTTGAAGATCAGCCGGCCGGTGCGCGGCGACAGCCCTTCGAATCCCGGCGCCCGGATCGCGCGGCTGTCAAGGCGGAACTTCTTGCAGCCGTCCGGGGACTGCGACCACAGTTCGTGTCCAGCGAAGTACGCCGTGTGCGAGTCAGCCGCGACCGAGTACAGCGAGTAACACCCGTCGTAGTTGATCCACTTGAGCGACGCGAAGTGCTGGTTGGCGGTGAACGCGGCCGCCATGTCGCACAGGCCCATCAGCGGGTAGCCGCTCTTGTAGTTCCACGGCCGGTAACCGGTGCTGGCGACGTAGACGGTGCCGTCGTTCGGCGACCACGCCGCCGACCTGATGTAGAACGGCTCTTTGCCAGTGCAGTTGTAGAAGTAGCCGTGCGGCGGGTAGCCACTGCCACCGTCAAAGCGCGGTGAGGACCAGCCAGTGACTGTAGCCCTCGGCTTACTGTTTAGATTTAGCATAAAAATTTGACGGCGTTTTTTGCCGCGTACCGAGGTGAAGTCGCCCTCAACGAGATCGAGCTTCCCGCTGTGGCTGAGCTGCTGGTTGTAGATCCTGGTCCCGTTGGGCGCGGCTCCCGGATAGCTGTAGTGGCCGCTGACGTGCAGCCGCAGCAGCCCGTCGTCCCTTCCGGTCTGGTCGTTCAGGCTGGCCAGGAAGGGGTCGGCGGTTGTGCCGTTGATCTCGATGAAGTAGCCGCCGGCCAGGATGTGGTTCTTGTAGGCGGCCACTGTCTCGACCGGGCCGCCGGCCACGTGGGCGAACTTCTTTTGCAGGACGCCCTGGCCGGCCGTGCTGACCTCGGCGAGGTTGCGGGCCTCGGCCCGGCGCACCTTGGTGAAGTTGCCGCCGATGTAGGCGTCCTGGCAGCGGCCGGCGACGAACGTGATCGAGTTGACCTCGCCATTGACGTCCGGATTCCAGCTGGTCACGGTGAACGGCGGGGACGCGCGGAAGCTGAACGCGTTATGCCTGGTGTAGGTGCGGCGGCCCTGGATGACCGTGTCGAAGCCGCCCACGGCGTACATTGTGCCGCCGCACTGGACTAGCTGCCTGACCTGCTCGGTGGTCTTGGTCTTGACCGGGAAATGCGGGGTCCCGGTGAGCGGCCTCGACCGTAAGACGGGGTAGTGGGCCTTAGCCGCTTGGGCCAGGCCCGCTGATAAGGAGCCGATCAGCCCGCAGACCAGCAGGGCAGCCGCTAGTGCCGTAGGCCGGATTTGTCTGGCGGACATGGTTCCTCTAGCTCGCGTCGGTGATCATCGCGGCGCCTACGGTCGCGCTGGTCGATTCGTCGATCAGGATCAGGCCGCCGGTTACCCGGTTTCGCGCGTACGGGTCGCAGAAGATCGGCTGCGTCAGCCGCAACGACACCCGCCCGATCTCGTTCAGCCCGAGGCTGGTCGCCGACTCGTCCCGGTGCAGCGTGTTCACGTCGAGCCGGTAGGCGATGTCCCTGACCACCGCCTTGATCGTCCTGGTCGTGTGCTTGACGACCAGCCGGCTGCGCGGGGCCAGCGCCGGCGTGTCGGTCATCCAGCTCACCATCGCCTGGACATCCTGCGTCACCTGCGGCTGGTTGCCCGGCCGGCAGATCATGTCGCCGCGCGAGATGTCGATGTCGTCGTCCAGCAGCAGCGTGACCGACATCGGCGGGAAGGCTTCGTCGACCGGCCCGGCCGGGCCGTCGATCCGCTTGATCGTCGTGGTCAGCCCAGACGGCAGGTGCATGACCTCGTCACCGGGCTTGAGCACGCCGCCGGCCACCTGGCCGGCGTAGCCGCGGTAGTCGTGCAGCGCCGGGTCCGTGGCCTGGTGCGGCCGGATCACGTACTGCACCGGGAAGCGGACGTCGATCAGGTTGCGGTCGGAGGCGATGTGCAGGTGCTCGAGGTGGTGCAGCAGCGAGGGGCCGTCGTACCACGGCATGTTCAGCGAGCGCTCCACGACGTTGTCGCCGTGCAGGGCCGAGATCGGGATGAACGTCAGGTCCCCGATGTCCAGCTTGGTGGCGAACGCGGTGAATTCCTCGGTGATCCGCTCGAACGCCGCCGACTCGTAGCCGACCAGGTCCATCTTGTTCACCGCGAGCACCAGGTGCGGAACCTTGAGCAAGGTGGCGAGGAAGGCGTGCCGACGGCTCTGCTCGGTCAGCCCGTTCCTGGCGTCGACCAGGACGATCGCCAGGTCGGCGGTGGACGCGCCGGTCACCATGTTCCGCGTGTACTGGATGTGGCCGGGGGTGTCGGCGATGATGAACTTCCGCCGGGGCGTCGCGAAGTAGCGGTAGGCGACATCGATCGTGATGCCCTGCTCCCGCTCGGCCCGCAGGCCGTCGGTGAGCAGCGCGAGGTTCGTGAAGCCCTCGCCGCGTTCCCTGCTGGTCCGCTCGACCGAGGCGAGCTGGTCTTCGAAGATCGACTTGGAGTCGAAGAGCAGCCGACCGATCAGCGTCGACTTCCCGTCGTCCACGGAGCCTGCCGTGGCAAACCGCAGGATGTCCATAACTCTTTCTCCGTCACGGGGGGACGACCCCCCGGAACCCCCCGCAAAAAGGCGTGAATCACTGTCGCCAGACATCTAGAAGTAGCCCTCCCGCTTGCGGTCCTCCATGGCGGCTTCGCTGGCCCGGTCGTCGGCACGGGTCTGCCCGCGCTCGGTCAGCCTGGTCGCCGCGATCTCGGTGATGACCTCATCGAGCGTCACGGCGGTCGACTCGACCGCTCCGGTGCAGCTGATGTCGCCGACGGTCCGGTACCTGACCATCGCCTCGAAAGGCGTCTCACTGTCAGCCCGGTTGGTAAAGGGGTGGTCGGCGAGCAGTATTCCGTCCCGCTCGAACACGGACCGCTTGTGCGCGAAGTAGATCGCGGGGATCTCGAGTTCTTCTCTGGTGATGTAGTGCCAGATGTCCAGCTCGGTCCAGTTCGACAGCGGGAAGATCCTGATGTGCTCGCCGCGGCTGATCCTGGTGTTGTACAGGCTCCACAGCTCGGGCCGCTGGTTCTTCGGGTCCCACTGGCCGAACTCGTCCCTGAACGAGAAGACCCGCTCTTTGGCCCGCGCCTTCTCCTCATCGCGACGCGCCCCGCCGAACACGGCGTCGAAGCGATTGTCGGCGAGCGCGTCGAGCAGTGTCGTGGTCTGCAGGCGGTTCCGGCTGGCCCAGCGGCCGCGCTCTTCGACGACCCGGCCGGAGTCGATGGACTCCTGTACCGACGCCACGACCAGCCGAACGCCCAGTTCGGCGACCCGTCGGTCCCTGAAGTTGAGCACCTCGTCGAAGTTGTGCCCGGTGTCGACGTGCATGACCGGGAACGGGATCTTCGCCGGGCGGAACGCCCGCTCGGCGAGCGCCAGCATCACGATCGAGTCTTTGCCGCCGGAAAAAAGCAGCACCGGCCGCTCGAATTCGGCGGCCACCTCACGCATCACGTGGATCGACTCAGCCTCGAGCACGTCGAGTTGCGAGAGCTGGTAGTCAGAGCGTGGCACTGTCATCTGGCGAACTCCGGGTAGTCGTAGCAGGTCAGGCTAGATCTGGGCTGCGCTACTGGTCAGCCTGCTGGACGGCGCTGATCGCGCTGAGCAGCGTGCTGGCGAGCGAGACCGGACAGACTAGGATATCCGGCATCCAGGGCTTTTCTGAGTTGTAGTCAAGTCTGGATCCATCGATCCTCGAGGTGTGCAGTCCGGCTGCCCTGGCCACAGCTATCGGAGCGGCACTGTCCCACTCATACTGACCGCCCGAGTGGACGTACGCATCGACATCGCCGGTAATGACGGCCGCGGTCTTCGCGCCGGCCGAGCCGAGCGGCACCAGCTCGGCGTTGATGTGCTCGGCCAGCCTGGCAACGAACTCCGGTGGCCTGGACCGGCTGACAACCAGCCTGATACGCGCTCCTTCAGCCAGGGCCGATGGAGTTGGCGGCGGCTCGGCGGTGGAAAGCGTCTTGCCCTGAGCGGGCAGCGCCACGGCCCCCGCGGTCAGCTCGCCCCGCTCCCAGAGCGCGACGTGGACGGCCCAGTCGACCCGGCCGGGTTCGCCGAACTCTCTGGTGCCATCGAGCGGGTCGATGATCCACACCCGGTCGGCAGTGAGCCTGACCAGGTTGTCGGCCGCCTCTTCGGAGAGCACCGCGTCATCCGGCCGCATCCTGGCCAGCTCACCGGCCAGGAAGTCCTGGGCACCGAGATCGCCGGCCTTCCTGAGTTCGTCAATATTGCCCGCGGGGGGACGACCCCCCGCACCCCCCGCGCCTTCAGCCTTTTGAAGGGTTACGCCCTGCTCGCGGATCTTGAGCAGCCGCTCGCCCGCGGCGGTCGCGATGTCACGGGCAAAGCAATCATCGGCTGGGAAAACCAAGGGTGCTCCAAGTTAGTTACTGGGCCGCGGCAGCCGAAGATCCGGCTGGCAGCCTGCCTGATGGTGGCAGCGTGTCGGCGGCAGTTCAGTATGCTCCTGAGCCGCGTATCACGACGGCACATGTCTTCCAAAGGACCTGCAAGTCAAGCACGAGCGACCAGTTCTCTACATACCGCAGATCCAGGCGCACAGACTCATCCCAGGAAAGGTCTGACCGGCCATTTACCTGCCACAGACCCGTCATGCCCGGTTTGACCACCAGCCTGCGCCGTACTAGGTCACCATACCTGGCCACCTCTTCCGGCAGCGCCGGTCTTGGCCCAACTAGTGACATATCGCCAGCTAGCACGTTCAGTAGCTGCGGCAGTTCGTCGAGCGACCATCGGCGCAGCCGCCGGCCGACCCTGGTCAGCCGCGGGTCGTCCTTGATCTTGAAGAGCACGCCGTCCTGCTGAATCCGCAGGGCGAGCGCGGCCTTGAGCGCCTCGGCGTCCGGCACCATCGTGCGGAACTTGACCACGGCGAACCGGCGGCCATCGCGACCGACCCTGGTCTGCCTGAATAGTGCTGGACCCCCGTCGTCCAGTTTGATCGCCAGCGCGAGCAGAGCGAAGACCGGCGCCAGCATGACCAGCGCCAGCAGCGCGAACACCCGGTCAAAGATGCCCTTGACGATCAGCCGCGCACCGCTGAACTCGGGATGGTCCATGTGCAGCAACGGCAGGCCGGCGGTGGGCCTGATCGTCGTGCGCGGCCCGGCCACGTCGAGCAAGGCCGGCGCCACGCACAGGTCGGTCCCGGTCTTCTCCAGGTCCCAAGCGAGCTGCCGCAGCCGCGCCCCGGCCATCTCGGGGCAGGCGAGCACCGCAACCGTGTCGGCCTCGAACTTGCTGACCACTTCGGGCACCCCGTCGAGCCCTTCGGCGATCGGCGTCTCCCCGAGCAGCCCGGCCGGCACCGCGTCGGCCACGCACGCGGCGACCACAGTCAGGCCGTGGTAGGTCTCCCGGCGCAGCACCGCGACGATGTCGGCCACGACTAGCGCGTGCCCGACCACCACGACCCGGCGCATGCAATGGCCCCGAAAACGCGCCCGATGCAGCTGACTGCGCAACGCGAACCGGGCGAGCAGGTCGAACGCCGTCACGCTCGGCAGCGCGATCACCACGTAGCCTCGGGCCAGTTCGGCCTTGAACGCGTAGGACAAGATCGCCACGGCCGCAATCAGGAACGCCCCGGCGTTGAGCACGCGACGGAACTCATCGGTGCCGACGCCGATGAACCTGATGTCGTTGGCGCCCGACAACGCCACCGTGGCCACCCAGACCAGCGGCAAAGTCAAGCTGAGCGCCAGGTACTCGCCCACCTGACCCTCGAACCTGATCTGGAAGGCGAGCAGGCCGGCGACGAGCCCGCACGTGACATCGGCCAGAGCGGCGAGCCGGAGGTACCTGGAGGTCCACGATCCGGCCCCGAGCGCGGCTAGCCCCGCGAACAGGCTGCTCTTCGCGGAAGTACTAGTGACGGCGTGTCCCGACACCAGCACCTCCCCTCCCAAGCCAGGCCGCGCCGCGCCGCGCCGCGTCCGGCGGTGCAGATAGATCCTGGCTCCAAGCCACGAGCCGGCGCGGCGCGCCAGCCCCTACCCCTTTCATCAGCCACTTGTCCGGCGTGCCCAGGCGGCGACATTCCACAGCCGACCCCGCCTAGACGACCCAACTAGCACTGATCGCACTAAGCTGACGATCGGCCCCACTAGATATGACGCCGGACCTCATCGATTAGATCACGCCGAATCCGACCTGATCAGGAAGTTAGAACAGGTGGTGTAGCAAGCGGTGTGACACCCGTGACGGCCGGCTGCCAACCGCACCAAAGGGCAACGGTGTAGCAGCTTCCCAGGACGGAATGTTGGCGGTCATTGGAAATTCCAGGTAGGCGGACACGAAGCCAGTGATAACCCATAGTGACGGCGGGAAGTGCGGACGGCCCGCAGGCTTCGGGACCGTCCCAGCCGACGTGCTCAGCCATCGACTGCAGAACCCAAGGTCATCCGGTGGCAAGCCGACCCGGAGCGCAGGGCCGCTCGCGGCCCGAGCACAGGAAGCGGCGCGGCAGGATCTCTCAGATGGCCGGGCGGACGATCACATTCGGCGACGACGTGGCCGCAGACCTGGAGTCGAACTGGCCGCCGATCAGGAAAGCGTGTCCGCGTACCGGGATTTTCTGGTGGCCGCTATCACGGAACTACACCGGAGTGGCACCGAGGTCGTGCCCCGGCCGGCTGCGCGCCTCAACTCGCCCTCCACAGCGGCAACGGGTCAACGCTGCAGCAACCCCGCCGAGAGCTACAACAGCTATGGCCCGGAGACGTTGCTCCTACGACGGTTCCGAGTCAGCGCTGTCGTAGCCCGGGGCGGAGGTACGACGGTCCCGGGTCAACGCTGTCGTCAGTCCCGCCGCCGACCCGGATCGGGTTCGTCCAGCCGGATGCCACAGCACCTGTGCCCCCCTGATGTCGTTGCGTCCCGGGAAGCTACGACATCTGTGCCCCCCAGGTGTCGCTCTGGCGACACCGGTGCCCACCTGAGGTGGTTGCGTCCCGGGAAGACATCCCAGGGGCTTAGATGTCAAGCGGCTAGCTCGATTTTCTGCTGCTGGGGCCAGGCTGTTACCTCGTCGTAGAGGGTGCGGGTTTTCAGGCAGCCGTGCTGGATGCCGACGAGGCGGTTCGCGACTTTACGCAGGGCAGGGTTGTGCTCGACCTCGCGGGCGCGTTCGGCGTCGTAGAGGGCGCGGGCGCCGGGTGAGCTGGTAAGGGCGGACATCGCCTGGGCCATAAGGGCGTCGATGAGCCGGTCGTTACGGATGAACCGGGCGATGACGGTCTTCTTCTTACCGGAGGCGCGGGTGATCGGGGAGGTGCCGGCGTAGTTCTTGCGGGCCTTGCCGCTGGCGTAACGGTGCGGGTCATCGCCGAGCTCGCCCAGGACCCGGGCGCCGAGAACGGATCCCAGCCCCGGCTGGGACAGGTAGATCTCAGCGTCCGGGTGACGGCCAAAAACCGCCTCCACCTCGCTCTGCAGGGCCTTGACCTGCTCATTCAGGGTGATGATCACCGCGATCAGAGACCGGACGGCCGCGGCGTAGGCGGCAGTGATGGCCGGCGGCTGGCCCAGCTGGGCGCTGCGCAGCGCGGCCAGGATCGCGGTGGCCTTGGCGGGGATATCACGTCGGCGGGCGCGCTTGAGCGCCGCGCTGACCTGCGCCCGGGTCAGCTTCGCGGCCCTGGCCGGGTCCGGCGCCTTAGCCAGCAGCTCCAGCGCGTCGGCGGCGTCCAGGTCCTCAAAAGCCGCCAGCGCGGCGGGGAAGTAGTCCCGCAGCTGGTGGCGCAGCCGCTGGACCTGCCGGGTCCGTTCCCAGATCATCGTCTTATGGGCCCGGGCGACCACCTTGACCGCGACGGCCTCCGCGCTGTCCCCGGCGATGGCGCGGAGCTGGTGGGAGTCGGTGCGCACCATGTCGCCCAGCATGCGGGAGTCACCGGTGTCGCTCTTGGCGCCGGACACGCCGAGCCGCTCCCGGTACCGCGAGGCCTGCAGCGGGTTCACCCCGTACACCGTGTACCCGGCCGCGACCAGCGCGGTCACCCACAGACCGCGGTCGGTCTCGGTCCCGATCACCACCTCCGCATCTTCATCATCAGCGCCCAGGTGCTGCCCGATCAGCTCGTGCAGCCGGGCCATCCCGGCCACCCCCTCCGGCAGCCGCCTCCTGGCCAGCACCCGGCCCGCAGCGTCCATCAGCTCCACATCATGATGATCCTCGGCCCAGTCATCGCCGACGAACAATCGCATATGTTCTCCCGTCCCTGGTTCCGGATCTGGCGAGCAGCCTGCAGGAGAACCTCAGCGACCTAATAAACAGTGCTCCCGCCAGCAGGCGGGCACGACATCCCAGCAGCGATCAACTCTCCCGGCAACCGGCAGGGGCACAGTCTTCCCGAAGGGCTCAAAACCCAGCTACCACGAGTGCTCACCTGCCGGCGGCCACCACACTCCGAGTCTGCCCTACGGCGAACCCGGCAGCTCCTATTAGCTACGACATCAGGGGGGCACTGATGTTGCCGACTAGTCCCGACCCGGACCCGGGCAGGCGTGCCCCTGTCCACTCCGACGCCAAATCCAGCGCAACCATCCCGCGACCAGCCTCTCGCGGCAAAGGGAAGGACCCGCGCCACGAACCGCCCCCGCCACGCCGGCCCCGGCAGCCACGCCCGCGCCCGCACCACGAACCGCCCCCGCCACGCCGTGCCCCG
>WNEY01000860.1_pt1 | contig 24030 bp, 25 predicted proteins | sample 5400531 | NCBI WGS metagenome assembly WNEY01 (sample SAMN13153338, study PRJNA577476) | soil metagenome | isolation source: 200 cm saprolite under Douglas fir tree site 1 | place: USA:California | collected 2015-04-18
GCTTGATGAGATCGAGCGCATGAATGTCAGGATGCATGGGTACGGGTCGGCGAGCTTCACGAAAAACCTCCACCAAACCTACGAGCGGCTCGCCGAGCGTGACCTGCGGCCGCAAGACATCGAGCACGTGCTGCAGCTTGGCCAGCGGATCGCGAGCCAGCCGGTCCAACTCTTGCCCAACGTGGCTGAGACGGTCGGCTATCTCGCCGGTCGCCACGACCTGATGCTGCTCACCAAGGGTCATCCCGAGGAGCAGCGGATGAAGATCGAGCGATCTGGACTGGAATCACGTTTTACCGCGACGGCGGTGGTCAGTGAGAAAGCCGTCGACACCTACCGGGCGATCGTCCACGAGCGGCGGCTCGACCCCGCCCGTACCTGGATGATCGGCAATTCACCACGCTCCGACATCAACCCAGCATTGCAGGCCGGGCTCAACGCCGTGTTCATTCCTCACGAGCACACCTGGCGGCTGGAAAAGGAGGAGGTCGTCCCGGCCGACGGACGCCTCCTCATCTTGCAAGGGTTCGGCGAGCTGCGAGCGCATTTCTAGAGCAGGGAACGATCACGCCTGAGTGAGCGAGAACTTTGATTCGACCGGTACACCGTTTCGAAGGGTATTGAGCACAACGCAATACTTCTCGGCGCTGCGCAGCAGCCGCTCCGCCCGCTCACCTCGGACATCCTGGGGGACCGTCACCCGCGTCGTGCATCGGACGGCGGTCAGCCCGATCGGATAGTCGCCCATTGCCAGGGTGCCGCGCGCGTCCCAGTCGGCTTCGATCTCGACCTCGAGGGACTCGAGCTCGATGCCCATATTGGCTGCCACCATCCGGATCGTGGTTTCCTGACAGGCGGCCAGCGCGCCCAGCAGCAGATCGCCGGAGCACGGAACGTCACCGCTGCCCCCGACCGCCGGGTGGATGGGGGTTTGGAGTTCGCGAACATTGATTCTGGCCATGCCAGTACTCTAGGTCGATGGCGGGCAACCTGACGGTGCTCGATGGGAACACCTTCTTTGTCTCTGATGCGGCGGGCGACGTCGAGCCGGGCGAGGATGCCAACGGCTTCTTCCATGCCGACATGCGTCAGCTCTCCACCTGGCGGCTGCTGGTCAACGGCCACCCGGTGCATGTCCTGACCAGCCGAACGGTCGACTACTACTCGGCGTCGATCTTTGCCACCCTGGCGAGCGTCAGCGTCGGTGAAAACCCGCCCATCTCGATCCGGCGCGATCGCTTCGTGGCGCGCGGCGTCCACGAAGACCTGACGGTCCATAACCACAGTGATCGCCCGCAGGCGGTGACTATCGAGGTCGAGTACGGCAGCGATTTCGCGGACCTCTTCGAGGTGAAGGACCGCATCCCGAAGCGAGGGCAGCTGCGCGCGGAGCTGGGGCCAAGCCGGGTGACCCTGACCTACACGCGCGATACGTACCGGCGCGACACGGTGATCGAATTCAGCGAGATTTTCTCGGTTGGGCCGGACCGCGCGCAGTTTGAGTTGCACCTGGAGCCGCGCGGGTCGTGGCGAACCTGCATCGATGTCGTTCCCGTCCGCGACGGAGAGCTCAACCGGCTGGACCACGGCGACCGCACGTTCGGCAATCCCAAGCCGGACATGCCGACCAGCTTCGAGCAATGGATGGCGCAAGCGCCAACGCTCGAAACCGACAACGACGTCCTGCGCCATACCTACCGCCAGAGCCTGATCGACCTGGCCGCCTTGCGGTTCCGACCGTTGAAGACGCTGTCCTATTCGTTGCCTGCGGCCGGCCTTCCCTGGTTCATGGCCCTGTTCGGCCGCGACAGCTTGATCACCGCATACCAGGCCCTCCCCTTCCAGCCACACCTGGCACGGACCACCCTCGAGGCGCTGACGGCGTGGCAAGCGAAAGAGCTGGATGACTTCCGTGATGCCGAACCGGGGAAGATCCTGCACGAACTGCGACTGGGCGAGCTCACCATGCTTGGCGAGCGGCCGCACAGTCCCTACTTCGGGACGCACGATGCGACGCCGCTCTTCCTGATCCTGCTGGACGAATACGAGCGCTGGGCCGGCGACCGCGACTTCATTCGAAGCCTGCAGCCAGCCGCGATGAAGGCCCTGGAATGGATCGAGCGCTACGGTGACCGCGATGGCGACGGCTACCTCGAATATCAGACACGCTCGAAAGAAGGCCTCGCCAACCAGTGCTGGAAGGACTCGTGGAACTCCATCCTCTTCAAAGATGGCACCGTGGCAAAGGGGCCGATCGCGACCTGTGAGATCCAGGGCTACGCTTACGACGCGCGGGTGCGGATGGCTCGGCTGGCGCGTGATGTCTGGGACGACGCGCAACTGGCCGACCGCCTCGAACGTGACGCGGCGATGCTGCGGGAGCGCTTCAACCGGGATTACTGGATCGAGGCTCGCGGCCACTACGCGCTCGCCCTCGACGGCGAAAAGAGGCAGGTCGACGCGATGACCTCCAACGTCGGACACCTGCTTTGGTCGGGCATCGTGCCGGGTGACCGCGCGGCCACTATGGCGAAGCGCCTGATGTCGCCCGAGATGTTCACCGGCTGGGGGATTCGGACCATGTCGGCGAACGACGCCGGCTACAACCCGATCGAGTACCACGACGGCACGGTCTGGCCGCACGACAGCGCCTTGGTGGCCGAGGGCATGCGCCGCTACGGCCATCGCGAGCAGGCCTCGCACTTGGCGCTGATGCTGATCCAGGCCGCCGAGGCGTTTGAGTACCGACTGCCCGAGGTCTTTGCCGGCTTTTCGCGTGAAGAGACCGGGGAGCCCGTCGAGTACCCGACCGCCTCCCGTCCGCAGGCGTGGGCCGCCGGCGCGCCCTTGCTGGCGCTTCGTACCGCGCTCGGCCTGGATATGGTCGACGGGACTCTGAGGGTCGAGCCGCATCTCAGCCAGGGCTGGGGACGCGTTCGGCTGGAAAACATCGCGGTCGGAGAGAGAAAAGCCGCCACCGTCCGGCCCTGATGCTCTTGCAAGCTGGGCCTGCGGCCGACGAGATGCCGGTTTTACAATCGGTCAAGACCGCACACCGAGGAGGAACCGATGGGTGATCGGCGCCGCTGGATCCTGGTTGCCGCCGTGCTCGGGTCCGGGATCGTGTTCCTGGATTCGACGGTCGTCAACGTCGCGCTGCCACGGATTGGCCGGGACCTTCCGCGACTCTGGCTTGGCGTCCTGGAGGGCCAGTCTTATATCTACAATGCCTACCTCCTGAGCCTCTGCGCGCTGCTGATCCTGGCCGGCGCGCTCAGCGACTACTACGGGCGGCGGCGGATGTTCCTCTGGGGCCTGTTTGGCTTCGGCGTCACGTCGGTGCTGTGCGGACTCGCCCCCAACACGGAGTTGCTCGTGCTCTTTCGGGTGCTCCAGGGTGTCGCCGGGGCCGTACTGGTCCCAGGGTCGCTCGCGCTCCTCACCGCCAACTTCGAGGGGGAGGCTCAGGGCCGGGCCTTCGGCCTCTGGGCAGGCGCCTCCGGCGCAACCACCATCCTTGGTCCCTTCGTCGGGGGCCTGCTGGTGGACACGATCTCCTGGCGCGCCGCGTTCCTGATCAACGTGCCGCTGATCCTGATTGCGCTCTGGGCGACCTACGTCCACGTGCCCGAAAGCCGCGACGAAACGGCCAGCGCGCAGTTCGATTGGCTTGGGTCCGTGATCGTCGCCCTGGCCGTGGGAGGGCTCGCGTTCGGCACCATCTACGGCCAGCAACGCGATTGGCAGGACCCGGCCGGCTACATTGCGCTCGCCATCGGCGTGCTCTCGACGATCGCCCTCCCCTTCTACATGGCGCGGGCGCCGCACCCGTTGATTCCCCTATCGCTCTTCCGCTCGCGCAACTTTACGGTCACGAACATCTCAACCCTCGTGATTTACGGCGCGCTCTACGTTACCTTCTATTACCTGACCCTGTTCGTCCAGGGAGTGATCGGATACACGGCCGCGGCGGCCGGGCTGGCCGGCATCCCGGGGTCGCTCTTTCTCACCTTCCTCTCGGCGCGGTTCGGCGCGATCGCCGGCCGGGTTGGATCGCGCATGTTCATGGCGGTCGGCCCGGCGATCATGGCGCTCGGCGTCCTCTGGTACGCTCGCATGCCGGCCACCACCACGGCCTGGCACCTCGAACCGCAGAACCCCTCGACCTTCCTGCCACCGGTGTCGTATGTAATCGACCTCCTGCCCGCCTCGATCATCTTCGGCCTGGGCTTGTCCTTGCTCGTCGCTCCATTGACGACCGCGCTGATGCGGTCGGTTCCGATGCAAAAGGCGGGGCTCGGGTCCGCCATAAATAATGCGATCTCCCGGGTCGGGCCGCAGCTGGCCGGCGCCTTGATTTTCGTGTTCATCACCGCCAGCTTCTACAGCTACATCGCCACCCGCCGCGCCGATATCAACGTCAACGATCCCGCCTTCCGCAAAGCGGTCAGCCCGCTCAACCCCGCCGGCATGCCAGGCCTGGGGGAACTCGTGCGTGACGCATCGACTGCCTCCTTCCACCTGGCAATGATGGTCGGTGCCGCCCTCCTTATCGTGGGTGCCATCGTGAACGCGGTCGGCATCCAGGACCCGGCGAAGGCGCGAGAGCCTCAGGGCGCCGCGGGCAGGACACAGCCCGCGAAGGAGGGTCTCTAAGTGGCCGTTCGAGATGACATCGTCACTACGATAGCGGCGTTCTCGCTCTTCGCGGACCTGACCGGGCCGCAGCTCGAGGAGGTCGCGCACCTGTTTGACGAGTCCTTCTTCGGCCAGGGCGAGCGAATCCTCCGCCAGGGCGTCAGCGGATCGGGCTTCTACGTCATCCTGGAGGGAACCGCCGGGATTCGCGTCGACAACGTCGACCGCAGCACGCTGAAAGCCGGCGATTACTTCGGCGAAATCTCCTGCTTGCTCGGCGAGGTACCGGTTGCCGACATCGTGGCGGAAACACCGTTACGCTGTCTTGTCCTGCCGGCCGCCCAGCTCGAGGGATTTCTGACAGCGCATCCGCGGATCATGTATCGCCTGCTGCAGGGGGAGGCGCGCAAGCTCAAGAACACAACCAAGTGGCTGAGCTAGCGCAGAAGCCTTTTCCTCCAGGCCGCTATCGACTGGTCGTGGTGGGCAGCGGGCCCGGTGGGTTGCAGCTGAGCTATTCGTTGAGCCGCCTGGGGGTCGACCACGCCATCCTCTCCGACGACCCCGCACCCGGCGGCATGTTTCGTCGCTGGCCGGTGTTCCAGCGCATGTTGAGCTGGACCAAGCCCTTCACCGGGGTCGAACGCACGTCGCGCGCGTACGAACGGTACGACTGGAACAGCCTGCTGGCCGACGACGACCGTCATCGAGCCGTGATGCCGGCCCTGATGGACGGCACATCCTACTTTCCCTCGCGGCCGGAGATGCAGAAAGGCCTGGAGACCTTTGCCGAGCGCACCGGCATCCGGGTTCGCTTTGGCTGCCGCTGGGAATCGACAAAGGTAATTCCCTCCCCCGCTCGCGGGGGAGGGCAGGGTGGGGGCCAGGACTTCGTGCTCACCACCTCGGATGGCGAGTACCGCACGCCGGTTGTGGTCTTTGCCGTGGGCGTGGCCCAACCCTACCGACCGCCGACCCCGGGTCTGGAGCAGGTGCCGCACTACGGCGACTTCCGTCCGGTCGAAACGTACAAGGACCGACGGATCTTCATTGTGGGTAAGCAGAATTCGGGTTTCGAAATCGCGACCGGGTTGCTGCCCTGGGCTCGGCAGCTGGTCCTGGCGTCCCCCAGTCCGACCAAGCTCTCCGTCAACACCCGCACCCTCGTCGGTGTCCGCGCCCGTTATGTTCAGCCCTATGAAGACGCCGCGCTCGCCGGCGGGGTCGTCATTCTCGACACCACCATCGAAGAGGTGATGAGGGATGGCGCCGGTTATCGGGTTCGCACCCGGGATGCTGCCGGGCGCGAGCTCACCGTGCCAGCGGATGACGTGATTGCGGCGACCGGCTTTATCACGCCCCTGCGCGACCTGCCCGCGCTCGGCGTCGTGACCTTCGGCCAGAGCCGGCTCCCCGCCCAGACGCCCTTCTGGGAAAGCGCGACCATGCCGGGCATCTTCTTCGCCGGCACGATCACCCAGGGCGCCGCGGGGCTGAAGAAGCATGGCATCCCGAGCAACTCCGGTGCCGTCCAGGGCTACCGCTACAACGCCCGGGTGCTGGCCCGGCACCTGGCCGAAACGAAGTTCGGCGTTCCTGCCACCCGCGAACGCCTGGACGCGGCGGCCTTGGTCCCCTACCTGCTCGAGCAGGTCAGCAACGGCCCCGAGCTCTGGCACCAGCGCGCCTACCTGGCCCACGTGATCAGTCTCGATCGCGACACCGGGATCACGAACGACGGCATCGTCCCCCTGCAATACTTCCTGGACTCGGCTGGTGGCGACGCCGTCGCGGCCACGCTCGAGTCGAACGGCCAGGGTAATCCGTACCCGGTCGTCTACGTCCGCAAGGACGGTTCCGTCGCGGAGCACGCGCTGGCGCCGCATCCGCTGCTCGACTTCACCGGTCGCGATTACCAGGACGAGCTGCGCGCGCTGCTCGAGCCGGTGCTCAGTGGGGCCGCGTCGCCCGCATGAGCGCGCTGCCGACCGGCACCGTCACGTTCTTCTTCAGCGATATCGAGGGATCGACACGACTGATCCAGCAGCTCGGTGAGCGCTACCCGGACGTCCTCCTCGCCCATCACGCGATCCAGCGCGAAGCGCTCGCCGGTAACGGCGGCCACGAACTTCGAACCGAAGGCGATTCCTTCTTCATCGTGTTCGACAGTGCGCTCGAGGCGTGCGCCGGTGCTGCGGCCGTCCAGAAGCGCCTGCAAGCGCACGCCTGGCCGGACGGCGGGCAGGTCCGGGTGCGCATCGGTCTGCACACCGGCGAAGCGACGCTCGTCGGGAACGAATATCTCGGGCTGGACGTCCATCGTGCCGCACGGGTGGCGGGCGCCGGCCACGGTGGTCAGGTGCTGGTTTCCGAAACCACCCGGGTGCTCGTCGATCACGCATTGCCGCCTGGGCTGACGCTCAAAGACCTGGGCATGCATCGCCTCAAGGACCTGGCACGACCCGAACGCCTTTTCCAACTCACGATCCAGGGTCTGCGCGCCGATTTTCCGCCACTGAAGACGCTGGAGGCGACGCCGAACAACCTCCCGACCCAGCTGACGAGCTTCATCGGCCGCGACGACCAGGTCCGCGAAGCCAAGCAGCTGCTGGCGCGATCTCGGCTCCTGACCCTCACCGGGCCGGGCGGCACCGGCAAGACGCGCCTCAGCCTGGAAATCGCGGCGGAAGTCCTGGACCAATTCGCCGACGGCGTCTACTTTGTGCCACTCAGCGCGGTGCATGATCCCGAACTGGTCCCGTCCGCGATCGCGCAGGCGCTCGCCATCTCGACGACCGGCAGCCGCCGGCCGATCGACGCGCTGCTCGATCACCTGCGGGAAAAACAAACCCTGCTGGTGCTCGACAACTTCGAGCAGGTGCTCAAAGCCGCACCGATCGCAACCCAGCTGCTCGAGGGAAGCCCCGGGCTCCGCGTGATGGTGAGCAGCCGTGCCGTGTTGCGGGTCTATGGTGAGCAGGAGTTCCCGGTTCCTCCACTCGGACTGCCGGACCTCAAGGCCCTGCCCGGATTGGCCGTGCTCTCGCAATTCGAGGCGGTACGGCTCTTTATCGAACGCGCGGTCGCCGCAAAGCCGGACTTCAGGGCGACCAATGAGAACGCGCCGGCGATTGCGGGGATCTGCGAGCGGGTCGATGGACTGCCCCTGGCGATCGAGCTCGCGGCCGCGCGCGTCAAGCTCTTTTCCCCACAAGCGCTCTTGAGCCGGCTGGAGAAATCACTGAGCGCCCTCGGCAGTGGGGCACGAGACGCCCCGGCGCGGCAGCAGACGCTCCGCGGCGCGATCCTCTGGAGCTATGACATGCTCGATGAAGGCGCCCGGCGCCTGCTCGCCCGCTTCTCGGTGTTTGCCCGAGGTGGCAGCCTGGAACAAGTGGAACCGGTCTGTGGCCCCACGGAGGACGTCGGTGGCGATGTCGTCGAGGCGTTGGATCAACTGGCGGACCAGAGCATGCTTCGCCGCCTTCCCGACTTCGATGAGCCACGCTTCCTGATGCTGCAGACCATTCGCGAATTCGCCATGGAGCGGCTCGAGGAAAGTGGCGAAGCTCAACTGATTCGCGACCGTCACGTCGAAGCCTTCATCGCGCTCGCGCAGCAGGCGCAGCCAGAACTGTTCGGTCCTCGGCGAAAAGAATGGCTGGATCGACTCGAAGAGGATCACGATAACTTCCGAGCGGCTCTGGAATGGGCCGTCGCGACCGGCAAGGTGCAACCGGCGATGACCCTCAGCGGGTCGTTCTGGCGGTTCTGGCAGATGCGTGGCCACATCCACGAGGGCCGGGCACGACTGAAACAGATTCTGGCGCTACCGAAGAGTGACGAATTCCCGAAGAAACGGCTGGCAGCGCTAGAGGCTGCCGGCGGGCTTGCCTACTGGCAGGCGGACATGGAGGGGGCGCAGCGCTTCTATGACGAGAGCCTGAAGCTGACTCGGCAGGTGGGTGACAGGCGGGCGATCGCCAACGCCATCTACAACGACGCCTTCCCCATGCTCGTCAACCGCACGAACATTCCCCGGGCGAAGGAGCTGCTCGACGAGGCGCTCCCGCTCTTCCGTGAACTCGGCGACGACGGTGGCGCTGCCCGGACGTTATGGGGGCTCGGCAACGCAGCGTACTTCGGCAAGCACCTCGCGGCGGCGAACCAACCCCTCGAGGAAGCGCAGACCCTCTTTCGGCGCTTGGACGACCGCTTCATGCTCGCCTGGTCGACCCACACCCTCGGGCTGGTCGCCGTCGGCACCGGCAATGTTGAAGGGGGCAAGCGGTGGTTTTCGGAGGCCCTGCAACTGTTCGTCGAGGCCCAGGACGTCTCGGGGATCACATTGCAGCTCGACAACCTCTCGGTCATTGCCCGTAGCGAGGGCGATCCGGTGCGGGCCACCCGCCTGGCCGCTGCCGCCGTCGCCCAGCAAACCTTGACCGGAACGGGCCTCGGCGCGCTGCTCAGCCAGCGCGAGGGTCGAACCGGCCGCGAAGGGTTGCCTGAAAAGGAGGCGGCAACCGCCTGGGCCGAAGGGCAGGCGTTGACGCTCGAGGAAGCGATCGCCTATGCATTGGATTCAACAGCCCTGCCTGCATCGTTGCGCGATGGCTGAGCGAGTCGACGTCGTCGTCCTCGGCATGGGCGTCGGCGGGGAGGAAGTTGCCAATTCTCTTGCCGACAAGGGCCTGAACGTCGTCGGCATCGAGAGCAACCTCGTTGGAGGCGAGTGCCCGTACTTCGGTTGTATCCCCACAAAGATGATGATCCGCGCGGACGACATGGTCGCCGAGGGCCGTCGCATTCCCGGGTTCGCCGGGGACTCGACCGTGAAACCGGACTGGAAACCCGTGGCGCAACGCATCCGCGACGTGGCCACCGACAACTGGGACGACAGGGTCGCCGTCGCGCGATTCGAGCGCAAGGGTGGGCATTTCGTCCGCGGGGCCGGGAAGCTCGCCGGCCCCGGCAAGGTCTCGGTCAACGGCACCACGTACGAAGCCTCTCGCGCGATCGTCATCTCCACCGGGACGTCGCCAGTAGTGCCACCCATCCCCGGCCTCGACCACGTGAAGTACTGGACGAACCGCGAGGCGGTCAAGGTCGAGCAGCTCCCTCAGTCGCTAATCATCCTCGGGGGCGGCGCGATTGGCGTCGAGCTGTCGCAGGTCTTCGCGCGCTTCGGGGTCAAGGTCTCGATCATCGAGGGCATGAACCGGGTGCTGGCGATGGAGGAACCGGAGGCGAGCGCGGTCCTCGACGACGTGCTGCGGCGCGACGGTATCGAGCTCTACCTGAACGCCCGGGCCATGTCGGTCGAGGCCCGCGGTGAAGGCGTCAGTGTCATGCTCGCGGACGGACGCGCGCTCATCGCCGACCAGCTGCTCGTTGCGACCGGCCGCCGCGCGAACCTCAACGACATCGGGCTCGAGACGGTCGGGCTCGATCCGTCGGCGCGGCTCCTCGAGCCGGATGACCAACTCCGTGTGGGTGAGCGGCTCTGGGCGATCGGCGACGTGACCACGAGCGGCGGCTTCACCCACATGGCGATCTACCACGCCGACATCGCGATCGACGACATCCTGGGCAAGCCCGGGCCGGGCGCCGACTACCGCGCGAAACCTCGCGTTACGTTCACCGACCCCGAAGTCGGTGTGGCCGGCCTCACCGAGGAACAGGCCCGCACGAAGGGGATCAACGTGCGGACCGGGATCCAGAAGGCATCGGTCACCTCCCGCGGCTGGATCCATGGCCCCGGCAACGACGGCTTCATCAAGGTCGTCGAGGACGCGGACCGCGGCGTGCTCGTCGGCGCCACGACCATGGGGCCGCGGGGCGGCGACATCCTCGGCATCTTCGAGCTCGCCATCAAGTTGCAGATTCCGAGTGACGAGCTGCGCCACCTGGTCTATGCCTATCCGACGTTCTATCGCGGCGTGGGCGAGGCGGTACGCAAGCTGGGGCCCGACCTGCATACCCCGATGCGCTAACGACCCGAACCCTATCGTCGATCGGTCGTCACGCCGGCGAGTCGACTCGCATAGAGCCTCCAGCCTTCGGTGTGCTGGCGGCGTTCGCCTTCGTCGGGCAGCCCGAGGTGACGGAGCCGGAGGACGGTCGCACCCTGATCGGGCGTCAGCGTGATCTCGACCGTCGTCGATCCGGGCGGGACGGTCGGATGGCCCTCCCAACCCCAGCTCATCACCAGCCGCCGCGGTGGATCGACCTCCTGGTACTCGCCACTCGCAATGTGCTCGCCGTCGACGTCGATCCGATAGCGCCCGCCGGGCCGCGGGTCCAGCTCGGCGCCGACGCCCATCCATTTCACGAAGCGGCCGCTGTCCGTTAGATAGGCGAACACGATTTCCGGCGGCGCCTCGATCCGCTGGGTGATCTCGATCGCGCCCGTCAGGTCCTCAATCATGCCGCGTCCTGCTTGAACGCACTTCCGCTTCAGCGAGCTCGCGCAGCCGGCCGAGGTCGCGCGTCCACATCTGCCGCAGCGCGACTTCGAGGGGGCCGAGCGCCCGCCGGTCGGCTTTGTAGTACCGATGGGTTCCCTGGCGTCGCTCGGTGATCAAGCCGGAATTCTTGAGGACCCGCAGGTTCTGGGAAACCGCCGGCCAGCTGACGTCGTGGACGGTTGCGGCGATTTCACCGGCGGAGCGCTCCGCACTCCAGACCAGGCGCAGGATCTGGCGCCGGCGTGGACTGGCAATCGCCACCATGGTGGCTTCGAGCGGGACCGGGCTCTTACGAGGAGCGGCTTGCGTTTTTGGCATATCTTATTTAAGCTATTACTAAATTAAGTCGTTCCTTTAGGAGGATGCTACCATGGCCGCTCCGCTCGTGCACCAGGTAAACGTCAAGGCGACGCCCGACACGATCTATAAGGCGGTCTCAACCGCCCAGGGGCTGCAGGGCTTCTGGACGTCGGAGAGCCAGGCCGAGGCCAAGGTCGGCTCGATCGCGACCTTCGGCTTTGGCGGGCCGACGCAGCGGATGCGGATCGACGAGCTGGTGCCCGGCAAGCGCGTGAAGTGGACGGGGCTCGCCGACTTCCCCAACTGGGATGGGACCACCGTGACCTGGGACATCTCCCCCGCCGAAAACGGCGAGACCGGTGTGCTGTTCCGCCACGCGGAGTGGCCGGCGTCCGTCTCACAGGACGATCTGGGATCGATCAACTACACCTGGGGCCTGATCGTCGAGCGTCTCAAGCAGTACGCCGAGACCGGGAAGCCGAACCCGCTCTTCGCCTTGGCGACCCGCTAATCGCCGCCGGCGCTCCCTGCAATTGGAGGCAAGCCAGCCCGACAAGGGCTCGACCTTCGTCTTGCGCCTGCCGCTAGCGACCTCCTAGGCCAGGGCGTCGAGCAGGCGACGCGAGCTGGCGCTGACGTCGCGGACGGCGGAATCGAAGGCCGACGTGTTGGCGCGTGACGGCACCCGGTAGCCGCTGATCTTGCGGACGAACTGCAGCGCCGCGTCATGAATCTCCTGGTCGGTCGGCTTTGCGTCACGGCGGCGTAGCGTCTTAATGCTTCGGCACATGTCGTAAGTCTGACAAAAAGAGCGGCCGGAGGCCGGCCTAGCCGACGGTTCGTCGATCGCGGCCCGTCAAGCAAGAGTTTGGGATACGCTAGTAGCAGTTCACCGGTCGCTGCTGGACGAGATTGCAAGGGGACATGCCATGAAGTCACAAGACCTGAAAAATTTGCGCGCGAAGACGGGTGTGAGCCGGCTGTGGCTCGGGGTTGCCGCGGTGGCCGGAGCCGCTGTCGCCTACCTGGGCGACCGTGAACGGGGCAACGCGCGACGCCAGGCGGCGCTTCGCCAACTCTCGGGCGCTGCGCAGGCCACGGCCGAGCGCACCAGGCGCTGGCGAAAAGTGGTCAGTGCACGTCTGCCCGGCCGGGCGCAGGGTCAGCCACCGGCGCAGGTGACGGTCCCGAGTGAGCCCGCCGGCTCCGCTACCGCGCCGCCGCGTTCGAAGCGTGTGGAGCGGCCCGAGCAAGCCGCTGCCGAGACGAAAAAGCCCGAGGTCTAAAGGGCAGAATCCCATCGACGCCGATGTCGCCGACATCGGCGTTGGTCCCGGCTACGCTGCCGCGGACGGCCGGTGGACGACAAAGCTCATCGCCGGCGTCTGCCGGCGACGGTCATAACCGATCAGCTTGATGTAGCGCCCTGGGTTGGCGGCCTTACAAGCCTCGACCTCAGCGAGCACGTCCTCAGCCGCTCGCGCTTCGAAGAGGGGGAGCTTCCACATCGTCCAGTAATCGTCACGGGCGGTGGGCTTCTCGATATATTCGATGGTCGGCACCAGGCCCTGCTGGAGCAGGTAGTGGACCTGCCGGAGGACCTGCTGGGTCGTGAGCGGCGGCAAGTAGGAGAAGGTTTCCAGTTTCAGGCGCGGACCGGGTCGAGCCGGTCGACCCCCTCGAACTCGAAGCTGATCTCTTTCCACAGAGCTAGCGCTTCGCGCAGCTCGGAGGAATGTCGGGCGGCCTGCTTCAGGATGTCTTTACCCTCGCGGTCCAGGTCGCGGCCTTCGTTGCGTGCCTGGACGACGGCCTCGAGGGCGACGCGGTTGGCCGAGGCGCCGGCCGCGTTCCCGCCCGGATGCCCCTGGGTCCCGCCACCGAACTGGAAGACGGCGTCGTCGCCAAAAATGGAGACCAAGGCAGGCATGTGCCAGACATGAATGCCGCCGGAGGCCGCGGGGAACACCGCGGGGAGGGAAGCCCAGGGCTGGTCGAAGTAGACTCCGCGGCTCCGGTCGGCGGGAACAAAGTCCTCGCGTAGCAGGTCGTTGATCGCCATCGTGCCGCGGCGGTCGCCCTCCAGCTTGCCCACAACCGTGCCGTTATGGACGTGGTCGCCACCCGCCATCCGTAGCCACTTGGCGAGCACGCGCCAGTGGATGCCATGGTTCTTCTGGCGGTCGATGACGGCGTGCAGGGCGCGGTGGCAGTGGAGCAGCATCCCGTTGTCGCGGCACCAGCGGGAGAGGGAGGTGTGCGCCGTAAAGCCCATGGTCAGGAAGTCGGACATGATGATCGGCGCGCCCAACGACTTCGCGAACTCGGCGCGCTTGTAGACGTCCTCCATCGTGCCGGCCGTCACGTTGAGGTAGTGGCCCTTGCGCTCGCCGGTCTCGCCCTCGGCCTTGCGGACCGCGTCCATCACGAACTCGAAGCGGTCCCGCCAGCGCATGAAGGGCTGCGAGTTGATGTTCTCGTCGTCCTTGGTGAAATCGAGCCCCCCGCGCAGGCACTCGTAGACTGCGCGGCCGTAGTTTCTCGCCGAAAGCCCGAGCTTGGGCTTGATGGTGCCGCCCAGCAACGGCCGGCCGTACTTGTTCAGTTTGTCGCGCTCCACCTGGATCCCGTGCGGCGGGCCGGGGAAGGTCTTCAGGTACGCCAACGGCAGCCGCAGGTCCTCCAGGCGCAGGGCGCGGATGGCCTTGAAGCCGAAGACGTTACCGACGATCGACGACATCATGTTGACGACCGAGCCCTCTTCGAAGAGGTCGAGAGGATAGGCGACAAAGGCCATGATCTGTTCGGGGTTGCCCTGCACCGGCTCGATCGCGTAGCAGCGACCGCGGTACCGTTCCATGTCGGTCAGCAGGTCAGTCCAAACGGTGGTCCAGGTCCCGGTCGACGACTCGGCGGCCACCGCGGCAGCCGCCTCCTCCGCCGGTACGTCGGATTGCGGTGTCACCCGAAAGGCGGCCAGGATGTCGGTATCCTTCGGCTCGTAGCCCGGGTCGTAATAGGTGTTGCGGTAGTCCTTGACTCCGGCACGGTAACCTTCGCGAACCGAATGCTTTTCGGTCATCTTTTCTCTCAAGCTAGCACCGCATCTTCATGATGTCCAATGCATCAAACTAATGCTCTCGATAAGCGCTGCGAATCATCGGTGTCAGCCGCCTCCATCGCCGTGGCGCACCATCGGCGAGCGCGCTGAACCTAAACGTGCTCGTGCTCATGGGCGAGTTCCGCATCTTCTTCCTGATGAATCAGCGACTCGTGGACGCTGAGCGGGACCTTCAGCAGCAGTGACTTCCTGGCGCTCAGGATGCGATGGACCAGCAGCAGCTGCGTTAGTGCCAGGGGATCGCTGTGATGTGAGCGCAGCAGCCCGTCCGTGAAGGCGCCAAGCTGGTCTGGTGCCAGGTGCCGCATGTGCTGATGACGGCTGTCCATGTGGGCCCAAATCCGGTCTTCCAGCCCGGCCGCGGTCTGCAGATCGATGTTGCCATCGATCTCGAGAATCTCCGCACCGGTCCCGTTGTCGCCAATCCTTGACATGCGCAGCCCGTTGGCCGCCTCGTTAAGCAAGCCGTCCAGGTTTAGCCGCGGCAGTGTAGGCTGCTGGATGATTCCAACGTTCAGGTGTGCGTCGTCTTCGCGGCCTTTGGGCCGATAAAAGCGCACGATCAGATCGGCGTCGCGAACCTGCGGGGCGATGTACTTCTCCACGTCCGGCCGGCGGGCCTCGATCTCCTTCAGCACCGTCTCCTCGGTGTAGCCGCGCTTGGCGACGTCGCGTTGCAGCTTCCACCGGTGTTTGAGCTCTTCCTCAGGATCGAGCCAGACCTTCAGGTCGAAGAGCCCTCGGATCCCCGTCACAAGGAAGGGATGCAGGCCCTGGACGATCACGACGTCCCTAGCACGGAGTTCTTCTCGCGGCCCAAAGGTGCCTCTACTGTGGTCATACACCGGCTTGCTGATCGTGCGGCCCTGCTTGAGTGCGAGCAGCTGGTTCTCCATGAGGGCGAAGTCGGTGGCCCGCGGGTTGAGTCCCGTAATGCCGACCAGCCCCCGTTCCCGCCGATCAAGGCTGTGGTAATCGTCGAGACACAGGCTGGTGATCCGGCTTTTCGGAAAGATGCGGTAGAAACCAGCTGTCAGCGTTGACTTCCCGCTCCCACTGTCTCCTCCAATCGCAACGAAGATTGGCCGGGTCGCACCGACACCTGGGTCCATATGGCTCCTGTCCGCCCACCCTACCAGCGGAAGTGCTATGCAGTCCAATACAGACATTGAATGTCCGCGATAAGCTAGACGAATGAGCGGAAGTGAGCGGACGGTGCGCCGGCCGCTGGCGGCTGGCTTCGACTCGCGGGTCACCGCGCACCAGCTCCGCATCTTCAAGATGGTGGCCGACCACCACAATTTCTCTCGGGCTGCCGAGGCGCTCCACCTCAGCCAGCCTGCCGTCTCCCATCAGATCAAGGCGCTTTCTGCCGCCGTGAAGGCGCCGCTCTTCGAGGAAATCGGTCGCCGCATTCATCTCACGAGTGCCGGCACGCTCCTCTACGAGCATGCCAGCCGGATCATCGCCGACTTCGAGATGGCCGGTCATGCGCTCGACGAGCTTCACGGGCTTCGCCGGGGCTTGCTTCGACTGGCCGGCGACACCACCGTTGGCATCTATGTCTTGCCCGACGTGCTGGGCACGTTCAGGGAAACCCATCCAGACGTGGACGTCAGTCTGGACGTCGGTAATCGTCAACACGTGTACGACCGGCTGATCGGGAACGAGGCCGATTTCGCCGTGGTCGGACACGTGTGGCCGCGGCCGTCGATCCCCCTGACGGTCCGGCCCTTTCTGCCCAACGAGCTGATCGCCATCGCCGCCGCGCGCCATCCCCTGGCGGGGATGAAGCGGATCTCGCTCGCACGCCTCGCTGAAGAACCCTTCATCACGCGCGAGCCAGGGTCGGGTACGCGTGAGACGGCCGAGGTGGCCCTGCGTCGAGCCCGACGGCCCGTGCGCACCATCATGGAGCTGGCCAGCAACGGCGCTATCAAGCGCGCGGTCGCCCGAGGCCTCGGCGTCGCCATCGTCTCCCGCCACGCCGTGACGATGGAAATCCGGCTCGGACTGCTGGCGGAGCTACCGGTCGCCGGTTTTCCGCTGCGCCGCCAGTGGCACCTCGTCTACGCACGAGACAAGCGGTTTGGTCCGGTCGAGCGGGCCTTCCTCGCTTTCATCGATGACGGCGGCTGGCGAAAACGGCTGGGCGAGCTGCCGCTCATGGAGTAATGGCCCCCGACACCGATGTCGCGGTCGTTGGCGCCGGGCCGGCCGGGGCCGCCGCCGCGCTCTTTGCCGCGCGACGTGGCCATCGCGTGATCGTTTTCGACAAGCAGGTTTTTCCCCGCGACAAGCCGTGCGGTGAGGGGCTGATGCCAGGTGGCCGGCCGGCCCTGCGCGAGTTGGGCCTCGAGGACGCGGTCGTATCCGAGGGCGCGCCGCCACTCCAGGGAATCCAGTTCGGGCTCGCCAGGCAGCCACCAGTGGCCGTGCCCTTTCCCGAGCATGGCGGTGAGCAGGTGGGGCTGGGGATCCGGCGGCTCACCTTCGACGCGCGATTGGTCGACGCGCTGGGCCAGCACTCGCAGATCCAGTTCTTCCCGCAGTCGGAGGTCCGCGATGTCAGACCAAACGCCGATGGCACGGCGACGGTGATCACCGCGACCGGCGAGGTTCGGGCTCGCTTCGTCGCCATCGCCGACGGCTTGCGTTCGGCGCTTCGTCATCGTCTGGGCTGGACGGTTGGACCGCGACCGCCTCACCGCTACGGCATCGTCGCCCACTGGACGATGGATGGTCCCGTCGACCCGTGGGTACGAATCACCTTCGACCACGGGCTCGAGGTCTACGAAGGCCCGGTGGCGGGCAATCAGCGAATGGTCGGACTCCTGTGTTACCAGGAGCGGATGCGCGAGTTCGGCGGCCGGCTCGAAACGCGCTACCGGGAGATCGCCCAGACGCTGCGCCCGGCGCTGCGCAACGCCGACCTGGTCGGGTCCGTCGCGGCGGTGGGTCCATTCTGGTATCGCGCCTCGACGGTTGCCCAGGGCGGCGTCTTTCTCATCGGCGATGCGGCGGGGTTCACCGACCCCATCACGGGAGAGGGCGTTGCCGCCGGCTTGCGCCAGGCGCGCGCCTTCGCAGCCGTGCTCGACACCCCGAATCCCGAGCGTGCCTACCGGCACGCGCACTGGCGACTGACGAAGGATCCACGACGCGTCGCGGCCTTATTCCTCCGCCTCAGCCGCACACCGGCATTGGTCGAGCGCGCCATGCGCAGCCACGAACGGGCTCCGCAGACGCTGACGACGTTGCTCGGGATCGGCTTCGGCTACTGGGGCTTCAACCGCATCACCCCGCGGGAGTGGATCCGGATGTTCAGCGGCCGCTGACCAGGCGCGGCAGGAATCGGGGCTTGTCCGCCATCCGCTCGCGGTAGGCAGGGATCGCCATCAGCAGCGCGTCCTCTTCCCTGATCCGCCGGCGGAGCAGCAGAGCATTGGCCAGGCCAAGACCGAGCGCACTGACATAAGCGCCGCCGATCAGCGGCAGGCCGAGGAATTCGAGGCCGAGCGCGAGGTAGTTCGGATGGCGGATGAACCGGTAGGGGCCGCGGTCGACGATGCGCAAATCGCTCGGCACCACCGCGCGCACCGTCCATGACCCCCGAAGACTCACCAGCACGCTGAGGCGGAGAGCGAGCGCCGACACCGACGTGATCCAGCCGGCCGCGGCGATCGCAGGCGGCGGTGGGTGCCCGCGCCACCATCGCTCGAGTGCGGGCAAGGTGAAGAGGCCGACATTGACTAAGGCGATCCACTTGAAGATCGACCTGCCGGCCTGCGGCGCGGATGGCTGGCGGCCTCGGATCACTCGCTCGTTTCGCGCGGAATAGAACAACTCGATGCCGCGCTGCGTGCCAAACGCGAGCAAGACGAGCGCGTATGAAATCTCCCTCCCCCGCTCGCGGGGGAGGGTCGGGGTGGGGGCCTTCAAGTGAGCCGCATCAGCGCCAACTCGATGGAGAGCCCGGGACCAAATGCGATGGCCAGTACCCGACCCTGCGTTCCGCAGCGCTGCAGCTCCTCGAGCACGAAGAAGATGCCGGCGCTCGAGGCGTTGCCGTTGCCGGCGAACACCGATCGCGAGGTGGCAAGGGCGTCCGGATGCAGGTCCAGCGCGCGTTCGATGGCGTCGACGATGCGCGGGCCACCCGGGTGCCCGGCAACCGCGTCGAGGTCCGCCAGGCGAAGGCCGGCTTCTTCGAGGAACGTCTCGACCGCGCCGCGCAGGTGCCTCTCCACCACATCCGGAAGCTCGCGGCTGAGAATCACGCGAAGCCCACCGTCTCGCAGCTCGTAGCCCAGATGGCGGGCGCCTTCCGGCACCAGGACCGTGCCGGAGTGCTCCAGCGTCCAGCCCGGGGAGCCTTCACCCGCGTGGAGGACCACCGCCCCGGCGCCGTCCGCGAAGACCATCGCGGCCACCAGGTTGTCGACCGAGCGGTCGTCGGGCTGGAAGGTCAGCGATGGGATCTCGACCGCGAACAGGAGCACGCTTCGCTGCGGGTAGGCGCGCAGGTAATCGAGCCCCCGCGCCAGGCCCGCGACCCCGCCGCCACATCCAAGCTCGGTGATCGGCAGCCGGGCGACGTCCGGCCGCAGGCCGATCAACGGGATCAGCTCGGCATCGATCGACGGCAGGACGAGGCCGGTGCAGGACACCCCGATCACGAGGCCGATGTCCGAGGGGGCGATGCCGCTCCGTTCCAGAGCCGTGCAGCACACCTGCCGTGCGAGCACCCGGGCATGTTCGAGATAGGCGTCCGTTTGCTGACTCTGGGTGCGCCGCTCCATTAGCGACGTCAGCGGCTCGGCGAAGTAGCGGGTCCGCGCCCCCTCGTCACCCTGCAGCTTTGGCATCCGCCGCCCGCGTGCCCGGCCGAGCGCATCCCAGACCTCGTCGACGGTCGCCGTGATCGGCGGCACCGCGGTCGCCATGCCGGCGATCTGCGCACGACCGAGCGGCATCCTTATTAATGTCATGAGACTGATGCTAGGCTGGCGCGATGGTCGTCCGTCCGGCCGAACCTGAAGATCGCCCGCAGTTGCTCGAGCTGATCAAGGGCTATTTCGCGTTCTACCGCACCCCCGTCCCGACCGATTCGAAAATAGAGGCCCTGCTCGATCTCCTCGAGCAGGATCCGGGGCGCGGGGTGCAGCTCGTGGCCGATGCGGACGGACGGCTTCAAGGCTTCGCCAGCCTCTACGCCTGTCTCGACACGCTGCTTGCCGATCGCATCCTGGTCATGAACGACCTCTTTGTCGACCCGTCATCTCGCAATCACGGCACCGGCGCGGCGCTCTTCGACGCCAGCCTGGCATATGCTTCGGCGCACGGTTACGCCCGCCTCGACTGGGTCACGGCCGCCGACAACCACGATGCCCAGCGCTTCTACGACCGCCACGGCGGCCGGCGTGGTCCCTGGATCTCCTACAGCGCGACCGTCACCGACCGCTGAGCGGGAGCGCTGCGCCTCAGGCGCTCTTTCGCTTGCGCCGCGCCGCCGGCTTCGCGCGGCTCTTGGACGCCAGCCGCGCTTGCTCGACGCTGGCCCGCAGCGCCGACATCAGGTCCTGCACACCGGTGCCCGCCGGCACCTCAATCCCCGCCGGGCGGGCTGAGGCGGCCCGGCCCTCGATCAGGGCGTTGAGCCGCTGACGGTACTGATCGGGATTCTTCCTCAGGTCGGCTGGTTTGGCGGGTTCCAGCGCGGCGGTCGGCAGGATTTCATCGGCGTGGAACATCGTGGTCAGCACCATCAGCCGGCCGTGCGGACGCAAGGCGGCCAGGTATCGCTTGCGGCGCAGCACAAACCAGCAGATCGCCATCTTCCCTGTGTCCCGCATCGCATCGACCAGCAGCCCATAGGCGCGCTCGTAATCCCGGTCGGGCACCGCGTAATAGCTGACGTCGTAGTAGATCGGATCGACCGCGGACGCGTCGACGAACTGCTCGACGTCGATCGTCCGGGTTCGTTCGGGGGCAAGCTCGTCCAGTTCCTCGCGATCGACGGTCACGTAGCGGTCCTTCGCGACCTTGAACCCTTTGACGACATCGGCCGCGGCGACCGGCTGCGGCGTCGCTGGAAGTAATTCACTCCCGCGCTGGGGGAGGGCGGGGCCGGGGTTGACGCGTCCCTCTCCTCTCGCGGAAAACTCCCTCCCCCGCTCCGCCGGGGAAGGCGTTACGTAATTCCCTCCCCCTCTGGGGGAGGGCAGGGTGGCGGCCACCTCGACCACCTTCTGGTGGCGGATTCGCTGCCCACTCAACCGGTCGATCTCGTGGAAGCGCACGTCCTTCCGCCGGGTCGCCGGGTAGAGGCGCACCGGTACGCTAACGAGGCCGAAGCTGATGGTTCCGGTCCAGACTGCCCGCGCCATGCTGATCGAATTATGGCTCCGAGCGGCGTAACATGGGGAACACACAGAGGAGGTGGGAGCGATGTTGAAAAACGCGCGCGCTCAGGCGTCCCTTCCGGCCCAGGATCTCACTAGGGCGAAGGCGTTCTACGGGGAGAAGCTGGGCCTCCAGCCTTTCGAGGAAGACGCCAACAACGTTCGGTACCAGCTGCGGGATGGCACACAATTCAATGTCTTCCGAACTGGCGGTGCACCGTCGGGAACGCACACGCAGATGGCCTTCCTTGTCGAGAACATCGTGGCGGAGGTGCAGGATCTGAAGTCCAGGGGCGTGAAATTCGAGGAGTACGACAGCCCTGGGCTGCGGACCAAGGACAGCATCGCCGAGGCGGGTGACGCTAGAGCGGCCTGGTTCAAGGACAGCGAAGGCAACGTGCTCGGGATCATCCAGCCGGCTAGAGTCGTCGCGGGCCGACCCGCGTAAGGACTGGGCCTCCTCGGATTCTCGTCGCCGTCGAGTCCGGTCCGAAACGGAAGATTTTCGCGTGGGCGATGGAATGGGCCGGTCATGAACCGTTCCTCTCTTGTCAGTTAGGCGGCGGCCCGGTTCAACTCCATCGGATAGCCCGCCGCGCGCCAGGCCGGCAGTCCCCCTTCGAGCATCCACGCGTCGTAGCCCTGGCCCCGCAGGACGCGAGTCAGCCGAGCACTGGCCTCCTCATCCCCGCAGGTGCAGTAGGCAATGATGGTCTTGTCATGGGAAAGGCCGGGCAGGCCTTTGACCACGTCGGCAGCGTGCCGATTCACGTCGAGGATGTCTCGCGGTGACACCCGAAGCGCTCCAGGGATCTTCCCCCTGACGGCGCTCTCGATGAATGGGGAGGTCACGTCCAGCACGATCGCCTGGCCGGCCTCGATGGTTTCCTTTGCTCTTGCGGCATCGATCCAATAGGGAACAAACGTCATCGCTCTGCCTCCAATGCTTGTCTCGGTCATTGAACCATTCACATGTTGTATAAACCAATGAGTTCCAGGGTATATTCCATCCGTGGCGATCAAGGTCGAAATGCAGCCGGCTCAGGCGCTCTGGAAGCTACTCCGGGACGACGCCTTTGCCAGCCTGCGCGAGGACTTCACGGTTCGGGTGGCCGAATGCAGCCTTTCCCTCTCCCAGGGCAAGCTCGTTCGGGAGCTGACCCAGCCCCAGTCGCAGCGCGAGCTCGCCCGCCGGCTCCACTACGATCCGTCCAATATCACGGCGCTGGCCGACTCGCTGGAAGCCCGCGGCCTGATCGAGCGCCGGCCGGATGCCTCGGATCGGCGGTTTCGCCTACTGGCCTTGACGCCGGAGGGCGAGCGGCTCCGGGCCACGCTCGAGGAGCGGCTTGCTCAGCCGCCGCATTTCCTCGACCGGCTGACGCCCGCTGAGCAGACCCAATTGCTGGGGTTGCTGGCCAAGATTTTCGTGACGGAGCCCCGCCGGCCGCGTTAGCGCGACGCCTCGAGCGGCCCGGGCATCGCCGCATCGGCTTCCCGCTGCAGCCGCGCCTCGTTGCGACGCAAGAAAACGACGACCGCGATGATGACGATCACGCCGACGATCGCCAGCGCCGTATCGACCCGGCCGGAAAGCCGCAGCAACTGCTGACCGAGCAGGTAGGCCGCGACGCCGTAGAGCGTCGACCAGATAATGCCGCCCAACGCGTTGAAGATCAGAAAGCGGCGCCAGTGCATGTGGTTCACGCCGGCCAGGAACGCCGCAAAGATGCGCAGAACGGAAACGAATCGGCCGAAGAACACGACCTTGATCGCACCCGTCGACGAAGCGACGATGACCCAGAAGATCGAGAGCCGGCCGGTCGTCCCCGCATAAATGGCGGCGGTGACCAGCATCGTCTCCCCCGGGACCGGAATGCCGAGACTCTCGATGCCGACGAAGACGAAGACCGCCAGGTAGCCGTACGTTGCCAGCAAGCTGTCGATGTTGCGCGCGAGGAAGTTCAGCATTCGGGAATGAGCCTATCGTGACGTCCCATCACGATCAGCCGATCGGGCCGGCCGGCTGAGCGTCGACGGTCGCGTCGGATCCCGGGTATCGCCAGCGCGCCAGACTCCCGACGATCAACACAGGGAGCGTGACAATGGCCGCGATCACGAACAGGCTCGAGTAGCGGTTAGCACTGGCCAGGCCGGCCACTCCCGAGGTTGCCAGCGCGGCGCCGGCGAAGATCGCGGTCGCGAACAACGACGTGGCCGTGCCACGAGCCTCGGGGACGACATCAGTCGCCCAGGTCTGGAAGGTCGACTGCATGAAGGCGTAAGCGCCGCCGGCCAGTACACTGGCCGCCAGGATGGCCGGCACGCTCTGGGTCGCGCCGGCAATCAGGTATCCGATCATCAACATGGCGGCACCCCCGGCGAGGATGAGCGCGGCCGGCAAGCGGCGCGCCACGTACGCAAATACGCGGGTGCAGAAAAGGACCGATAGGCCGTAACTGGCGACCACCGCCCCGGCGATGGCTGGACTCTGGCCGTTGGCCTCGAGCGCGGGCGCAAGGTAGGTGACGAAGCCGAACATCACGGCACCATTGAGCACGGCCAGCAGCAGCACGAAGACGGCCCAGCCGTGGCGCAAGACCGTGGCCACTTGCTCGAGGGGGTTCTGGCTCGACCGCGTGAGCAACGACTCCGGCGTCCCCCGAAGGGCAATCGCTACCGCCAGCGCGATGGCGGCGGGGATCAGAAAAAAGTAGCGCCAGCTGAGCGCGTGCGCCGTCAGGCCGGCCCCGAGAGTGCCTGCCGTCGTGCCGAGGGCCACGAAGACCAACACGTTCGTGATGGCGTGCTGCCGGACCTTGAAGGGGAACCGATCCGCAAGGTAAACCAGCGTCGTCGGAAAAACACCGCAGGCGATGCCACCGGTGACGAAGCGCGCCACGAGCAAGGCCGTGAGATTCGGCGAGAGCGCGGAGAGCACATCGGCAAGGGCTGTTCCCGCCAGCGCCGCCCTGATGATACGCACCCGCCCGAAGCGATCCGACAGCACGCCATAGAGCGGCGGCATGAGACCGTAAGCGAGGTAGTAGAGACTCGCGGCCCCGGAGACGGCGGCGAGCGACACATGAAAGCTGGC
>WNEY01000541.1_pt1 | contig 24027 bp, 28 predicted proteins | sample 5400531 | NCBI WGS metagenome assembly WNEY01 (sample SAMN13153338, study PRJNA577476) | soil metagenome | isolation source: 200 cm saprolite under Douglas fir tree site 1 | place: USA:California | collected 2015-04-18
CGAGAGGCGTCAGCGGTGTTTCCATGTGCCTTCCTCCGTCACGAGTTGAGCATCAGCGCGAAGTCGGTGAACTTGATGCCGACCACGAACGCGTGGTGGGCATTCGGCTCGAGCTCCACCGATCGTTCGTACACGAAGGCGTAAACATTGTCGATTGTCCAGGCGCCGTAGCCCTGGATGCGAAGCCCGTAGCGAAGGCCCTCGTCCCGCCTGCCTCGCTGGAACAGATCGGTGGCCCGCGCGTAGATGGCCTTCAGGATGTCGAGTTGCATGGAGAGCTCGGCAATGGTCTTGGCATCGCTCTCGGCCTCGACCAGCTGCTCGACTTGGGTTTCGAGGTCGGCGATCTCCTTCTGGTAGTCGTCCACCCCAGCAACTCCAGGGACGAGTGTACTAGTGGATCAAATAGTTCGTGGAGACCGCGGCGGCGACGAGGATGGCGATGATGTTGACGACCTTGATCATCGGGTTGATGGCCGGCCCGGCCGTGTCCTTGTTGGGGTCGCCGACCGTATCGCCCGTGACCGCGGCCTTGTGTGCCTCCGACCCTTTGCCTCCGAGGTGACCTTCTTCGATGTACTTCTTCGCGTTGTCCCACGCAGCCCCGCCGCTCGTCATCTGAATCGCCAGGAACAGCCCCGTCACGATTGCGCCCAGCAGCAATCCCCCCAGCGCGCGCGGGCCCAACAGGAAGCCCACCGCGAGCGGCGCCACCACCGGGATGATGCCGGGCACGATCATCTCCCGCTGCGCGGCGGCGGTCACGATCCGGACTGCGGTGCCGTACTCAGGCCGGCCCGTGCCTTCGAGGATGCCGGGGATCTCGCGAAACTGGCGCCTCACCTCCTCCACCACGAGCCCGCCCGCGCGCCCGACCGCCAGCATCGCCAGCGAGCCGAAGAGGAACGGCAGGATGCCTCCGAGGAAAAGGCCCGCGATGACAATTGGATCGGACAGCTGAAACGTGGTCGGGTGTCCCGCCTTCTCGAGCTCCCGCGTGTAGGAGGCGAAAAGGACGAGGGCCGCCAGTCCGGCGGAGCCGATGGCGTAGCCCTTGGTCACGGCCTTGGTGGTGTTGCCGACTGCGTCCAGAGGGTCGGTCACCGCACGCACTTCCTTCGGCAGTTTGGCCATCTCGGCGATGCCGCCGGCGTTGTCGGTGATGGGTCCATAGGAGTCGATCGCGACGATGATCCCGGTCATCGAAAGCATGGCGGTGGCGGCGATGGCGATGCCGTACAGGCCGCCCAGCGCGTAGCTGATCAGAATCCCGGTGGCGATGACGATCACGGGTAGCGCGGTCGACATCATCCCGATCGCCTGCCCGGCGATGATGTTGGTCGCGTGGCCGGTGACCGACGCCTTGGCGATGAGATGAACGGGCCAGTAGGCGGTTTCGGTGAAGAACTCGGTGATGGCGACGATCAGGACGGTGATCACGACTCCGATCAGCGCCGCATAGAAGAGGTTGTTGGGGTCGTGGACGCCGCCGGCGGCCGCGCCCGCGAAGTACCCGTTGCCCTTCATGTACTCGGTGATGAAGAAGAAGCCCACGACCGCGATCACCACGGCCACGAGCAGGCCGGCATATAGAGCGCCCATGATCCAGCGCGGGTTGAAGATGCGCACGAAAAACGTCCCGGCGATCGAGCCGATGACGCTCACCGCCCCCAAGAGCAACGGATAGATCACCCAGCCGATCTGGTCTTTGAACAGCAGCGACCCGAGGAGGATGGCGGCGATCATCGTCACGGCATACGTCTCAAACAGGTCGGCCGCCATGCCCGCACAGTCGCCGACGTTGTCGCCGACGTTGTCGGCGATGACCGCCGGGTTGCGAGGATCGTCCTCCGGGATGCCGGCCTCGACCTTGCCCACGAGGTCGGCGCCGACGTCAGCCGCCTTGGTGTAGATGCCACCGCCCAATCGGGCGAAGACCGAGACCAGGCTCGCGCCGAAAGCGAGTCCCACCAGTACCTCGGGATCCTTGAAGACGAGGTACGCGGCCGAGACGCCGAGGAGCCCGAGGCCCACCACCATGAAGCCGGTCACCGCGCCGCCGCGGAACGCGACCTGCAGGGCCGCATTCACACCGCCGCGAGCTGCCTCGGCGGTGCGCACGTTGGCGCGGACCGCGATGTTCATGCCCACGTAGCCCGCGACCGCGGACAGCACCGCGCCGACGATGTACAGCCCGGCGGTCTTCCAGTTGATCAAGAACCCGATGACGACCGCGATGGCCACGCCGATGACGGCGATCACCGTGTACTGACGGTTCAGATAGGCCGCAGCGCCTTCCTGGATCGCGGCCGCGATCTGCCGCATGCTCTCGTTTCCGGCCGGCTTGTTGAGGACGAGAAAGATGAGGGCGACCGCGAAGGCCACGGCGGCCAATCCGCCGGCCACGCCAAACCAGGCTGTGTTGGGATCCATTTACCTCCCCTCGAATCGCGGGAACCGAGAAAGAACAGCGGAGCGATAGGTTAAACGAACCGCAAAACAGGCATCCGTCACCACGCCAGCTCGAAGCTCGGCAGGTTCCCCGTCGCGGTCGACCACTGGGCGTCCACCCGTTCGACGTGGGCCATGCGTGGCCCTTCCTCCGTCGCTCGTTTGAGCTGCTCGAGGTCGTCCCGATTGCCTTCCGCCACCAGCTCCACCGTGCCGTCCTGGTTGTTGCGGACCCAGCCCCGCACCCCGAGCTGCTGCGCCTTGCGCTGGACGAAGTAGCGAAAGCCGACGCCCTGGACGTCGCCGCGGACCACTGCGTGCAACCGCTCCATGTTTATATGGTCAGCCATGCTCGTATCCAGCATCGTGGCGATCGGCGACGAGCTGGTCGGAGGCTTCACCCTCGACACGAACTCCCACTGGATGGCGGAACGGCTCCGCCTGCTGGGCTACCCGGTCAAACGGGTAACCCAGATCCGCGACAGGCCGCAGGAGATCGTCGAGCAGCTGCGCCGCGAGCTCGACGACGCGGAGATCACGGACGTGTTCGTCAGCGGCGGACTCGGGCCGACGCCCGACGACCGCACCTTCGCCGCGCTCGCCACTGCGCTGGGCAAGGAGCTGATGATCTGGGAGGAGACCCGTGCGCGCATCGAGCGGCGCGTGCAGAGGATGCACTCGATGGGGTTGCTCGAATCGCCCGACGTCACCGAAGGCAACCTGCGCATGGCGCGCATCCCCGCGGGCCCATCGCATGTGTTCAAGAATCGACGCGGCATGGCGCCCGGGGGTCTCTACGAGGCGAATGGCAAGCGGATCTTCGTGCTCCCAGGCGTGCCCCTGGAGATGAAAGGCATCTTCACCGAGGAGCTCGAGCCCCAATTCCTCACGGCCGGGTCCGCGGCAACAGTGCGGGAGCTGCGCTTCACGTTTGCGGTCGAGGCTCGCTTCTATCCCCTGATGCGCGAGCTGGAGGAGCAGTTTCCCGATGTTTCAGTTGGGTCCTACCCCAACTTCGAGACCAAGGAGCTCGTCATCAGATGCGTGGGGCTGGATCCGAAACGGGTCGAGGCGGCGCTCGAAGTGATCCGGAGGCGGGCGCCCGTATGAAACCGCAGGTCATCTGCGTGCCCGGCAGCGTCGCGCCGGCTGCGCAGAGGTATCGGCCATTGATCGATGCGGTCGGCGACGCGGCCGACCTGCATCTCAAGGATCTCGAGGTCTACCGCGAGCCGGTCCCGCCTTCTGACTACTCGATCGACGAGGAGCTCGATGCGATCGACCGTCTGGCGGGTTCGAAGAGCCTCGATCGCTTTCACCTGATCGGCTACTCAGGCGGCGGCTTCATCTCGCTCGCGTATGCCGGGACCAGGCCCGAGCGCGTCATCAGCCTCGGGTTATTCGAGCCTGCTCGAATCCCGGGAACGATGACGGGCGAAGAAGCGGCGGCCTTTTCCGCGCTGGAGGCGAAGCTGCGCGGCCTTCAGGGTTCGGAGTTCATGGCCGCGTTCGTCCGAGAGCAGGTCAAGCCCGGTGTTCAGGTCCCGCCTCCGCCTGCTTCCGTGTCGCCCGAGATGCAAAAGCGGCCCGCCGGGATCACGGCCTTGATCCGCGCGTTCGAGGACTACGCCTTCGATCGTCGGCTCCTCGCGGAGGCTCAGTTTCCGGCCTTCCTGGCCTATGGCGACCAGACGCACGAAGTCGAGTCGATCAAAGCGGGTGTCCTGGCGCGAGTGTTCCGAGACATACGCGTGCGCCGCTATTCCGGGATCCACCACTTTGTGCCGCCGGAGATGATCTATTCGGCCGACTACTCGCAGGCGCTGCTGGACCACTGGCGCCGCGCGGACGTGTTAGCGGCGAAGCTTTCGCTCTAGCAGGGATCGCTCTGCGGGGTTCTGGCATAACTCCAGCGCGCGCTGCCTCGCCTCGCGGGCGAGCGCGGTGTCACCGAGCTCGTCCAGCAGCTCCGCCCGTGTGGCATGGAACAGGTGATAGCCGTCCAGCGAGATGGCCAGGTCGTTGACCTCGCCCAGCGCGACCTGCGGCCCGCGTACATGGCTCAGCGCCACCGCGCGGTTCAGCCGGACGACCGGGCTGTCTGCGATCCGCACCAGCGAGTCGTAGAGGAGCACGATCTGGCGCCAGTCCGTCTCCTCCCACGATCGCGCCTCAGCGTGGATGGCGGCGATGGCCGCCTGCAGCTGGTACGGCCCCGGCGCGTCGAGAGCGGCCGCGCGGTGAATAAGGTCGACGGCCTCCGCGATCGCCTTGTTGTCCCAAAGCGACCGGTCCTGCTCCGGCAGAAGGATCATCTCGCCCGCTGCATCGAAGCGAGCGCCGGAACGCGCCTGGTGAAGCCCCATCAGGGCAAGCAGCCCGAGGGTCTCCGCCTGCTCGGGGAGCAGACGCGTCATGAGGCGGGTCAGCCATAGGGCGTCTTCAGCGAGGTCGCGCCGCATGGCGGACGTGCCGCCTCGGCTGAGGTAGCCCTCGTTGAACATCAAGTAGAGGACGGCGAGAACGGCGTCGAGCCGCGCCGGCAGCTCGGTTGCGTCGGGCACCCGATACGGGATGCGCGCCGCGACGATCTTTCTTTTCGCGCGGACGATTCGCTGCGCCATCGCCGGCTCTGCGACCAAGAACGCGGCAGCGATCTCGGCGGTGGTGAAGCCCGCGACCGCGCGCAGCGTGAGCGCGACTTGAGCGTCCTGCGGCAGCGCCGGGTGGCAGCACGTGAAAATCAGCCGCAACCGGTCGTCGGCCTCGACGGGATCACCCGGCAACGTAGATCGCTCCAGCAGCGCGATCTTTTCGGCATAGCGCCGGTCGCGGCGCAGGATGTCGATCGCCCTTCGCCGCGCGGTGGTCATCAGCCATGCGCCCGGGTTGTCGGGGATTCCCTGCTCGGGCCATTTCTCCAGCGCCGCGACGAGGCTGTCCTGAACCACCTCCTCGGCGACGTCGAAGTTGCCGAGGACTCGGACCATGGCGGCAGTCAGACGTCCGGCTTCCTCGCGGAAGACCGATGCAACTGCCGCCTGGGTGGTGGTCCGGCTACCCGCCACGCTCCTGAGAATGATCGATGACGGGCGTGTTCTCAACGGTGCCGGGCCACTCCTTGGCCATGGCCAGGGCCTCGTCCAGGTCGCTCACCTCGATGAGCGCGAAGCCGCCGATAACCTCTTTTGACTCGATGAACGGGCCATCGGTCACGACGATTTTTCCGTTCTTCCGGGAGACAGTCGTCGCGGTGCTCGGCCCTTGCAGCTCCTCGCCCCCGACGACCTTGCCGGCCTTGGTGTACTTCTCGAACCACTGGCCGGACTTCTCGTAGTCGGCCATCGCCTCGCCTCGCGCTCCGCCCTCGAGCTGGTCAATGCCTTCCATCGTGCCGCCGAACAAGAGAACGTATTTCATTTCATACCTCCATCAGGCACGACGAACGCCGGTGGACATTTTCGACATGCAGCCTCTTACGACCCGGTGAACTCCGGTTCCTGCTTGCTGAGGAACGATATGATCCCGATCGCCGCGTCGGTGCTCAGGGCGGCCCGCGCGAAGTTCTGCGATTCGATCTCGAGCGCCTCATCCAGCCGCAAATCCCACCCGCGGCGGATGGCGTCCTTGATCATCGCGATGGCCAACGTCGCGGCCTTTGCCAGCCGACCGGCCAGCTCGTCGACCGCGGCCGCGAACTCTTCTGGCGCCACTGCACGATCGACCCACCCGACTGCCTCCGCCTCCTTGGCCGACAGCCGCGTCGATTCGATGATGTAGCGCTGGGCCCGCGCCCTCCCGATCAGGCGAGGCAGTCGCTGGGTGCCGCCGGCTCCGGGGATGATGCCGAGCGAGGACTCCGTCTGGCCGATGCGAGATCGTCCGTCTTCGACCATGATCCGGAAGTCGCAGCACAGCGTGAGCTCGCTCCCGCCGCCCAGCGCGTGGCCGTTGATGGCCGCGATCACTGGCTTGGGGCAGCGCTCGATGGCGTTGAAGTGATGGTTCATGCGCCGCATGAAGAGGGCGATCTGGTCGACGGCGTCCGGCGCTTCGCGGTCGACGCCGGCGAGCGAGGTCAGGTCGGCGCCGACGCTGAAGTATTTCTCGTATTCCGAAGCCAGGATGACCACGCGGACCGAAGGGTCGTCGCCGACCTCTTTGAACGCGGCGGCGAGCTCCTGCATCAGGTCCTCGGCGATTGCGTTGTTGCCCTTGCGGTGCATGACGACCCGCGCGACGGCGCCCTCGCGTTTGACGTCGACGAGTTCGCCCATGGCTACGCGGTGAAGAGTGGGATGCCGCCGGCGACCTCGATCACGGCGCCGGTGATGTACGAGGCCTCCTCGGTGCACAGGAAGGCGATCGTGTTCGCGATGTCCTCCGGCTGACCGAATCGCTTGAACACGGTGCGTGACTTGAACCGCTCGTACATCGGATTGTTGGCGGCCGCCGCCTTGCCCGCCTCCGACTCGATGATGCCGGGCGCGATCGCGTTGGAGGTGATGTTGTGACGGCCGCCCTCGAGGGCCGCGGTCTTGGCCAGACCGATGAGCCCCGCCTTCGTCGACGAGTAGCTGGCCTGTCCGAAACCGCCGAGCGTCCCCGCGACCGACGACATGAAGATGAGGCGTCCCCACCTGTTCTCGACCAGGTAGGGCCACACCTCTCTGGTGCAGTTGAACGCGCCGGTGAGGTTGACCTTCACGTCTCGGTCCCACAGTTCGTAGGACTGGTTGGGGATCTGCGCCGCGTGGTCCAGCGTCGCGGCGTTGTTGATCAGGATGTCGATCTTGCCGAACTCTTCCCTGACCTTCTTGAAAACGTCGCGGACCTGTTCGCGGTTGGTCACGTCCATCTTGATCGCGAGCGACTTGCGGCCCATCTTGCGGATGGCTTCCGCGGTGGCGTTGGAGTGCACCCAACCCTGCGCGACGGCCACCTGCGCGAGCATGCTGCCCTGCGACTCCGCCGTCTGCTGAAGGTTCGGGTCGTCTTCGACCAGGACGTCGGTGATGACCACGTCCGCGCCCATCCCCGCCAGCGTCAGCGCGTCCTGGCGCCCGAGCCCGCGCGATGCACCGGTGACGACCGCAACTCTTCCTGTCAGGTCGAACATCGCTTACCCCCGTAATTTGATGGTGGCCCGCTGGCCTGAGATGGCGCGCGAGATGATCTGATAGATCTTGGCGTTGCGGATCTCCTCCTGCTCGGGGGTCAGCGAGAACTCGAGCGTCATGGCTCGTAATCGGCGCTTGCTTTCGTCAGCACTGCTTCGCCCTTCTGATTCACAGCGGTCAGCTCGAGCTTGCCCCCGCCTGCGGGCTCGGCTCGAAACGTCACAGTGTCGCCGGGCACGACCATGCCCGCGAAGCGCACGGACATCCGTCGCAGGTGGTCCGAGCCACCGGCGGCCTGGGACGCCACGGTCGCCAGGATTCCCATCTGCAGCATCCCGTGCGCGATCAGACCCGGCAGGCCGACCGAGAGCGCGAAATCGTCGTCGAGGTGGATCGGGTTGCGGTCGCCGGACGCCTCGGCGTACTCCGCAACCTGCTCGCGGGTGAAAGTCACCTTTCGTTCGCTCATGACGCCGGCGCGCGCGCAGGGCGCACTTCTTCGCGGATCACGAACAACGCGCGAGACCGGCTCAGCGGCGCGCCGCGTTCGTCGGTGGTGTCCGTTTCGAAGCTCACGAAGCGCATGCCGCGCCGGCTGGTATCGGAGGCGACGCGGCCGCGCGAGATCACGGTCTCTCCGGCCTCGGGATGCCGCTGCCACTCGAACTCCTGCTCGGCGTGGAGCAGCTTCGCGAAATTCACCGCCGCCTCGTCGTCGCCGAGCAGCTGCGGCACGGTCACGCCCAGCGAGTAGACCGCGGCAAACGTCGGCGGCACGCCATCAGCCGGGTCGGCCCCGATGGCGGTCGCAAACGCCTCGACCGCGTGGGGTTCGATCTCAAATCTCACCGCCGGGTAGGTGCGCCCGGCGACCGCTGCCACGGAAAAAGGTTAGGGCCTTGTAGGACTCAGACGCGCGAGCACCCTGCGCAGCAGGAGCGGCCGCAGCGCGGACCATGCCTCCATCACCGAGGACCGACTGCTCGATGCGATGTCCGGTGGCGCGTAGGCCGCGACGACGAAACCGTTGGCCAGGGCGCCGACCGGTTCGGCCGCCTCGGGGAAGGTCCGCTGCAGGCGCCGACCGATCTCCAGCGGAGTCTCGCCCGGCCGGCGTTCAGCGCCGGCGAGGCTGGCGAGGGCAAGGGCTCGCCTCCACACACCCATCACGGAGCGTGGGCGAAGATACCTCGACACCGCGACCAGGAAAAGCAACAGGGCGGCCAGGACGACCCCGGCGATCTTGGTCAGCGCCGCCGCGTCGAGGGAGCCGACTCGAAAACCGCCGGCCCCCGCCGCGCTGCCTGTGTCGGTTCGCTCGCCGCGGTCCGTCTTCGGAGTCGCACCCGCGCCCCCGACGCCGACCCCGGCCACCGGGGTGTCGCATCCGTTGTCGCGCAGGCACGGGTTGACGCCCGTCTGGCCGCGCTGGATCGGCGTGTACAGACCCAGGTCGTCCGGCGTGGGCTCGAAGGGAATCCAGCCGTACGGTTGCTGGTCGGGCGCCGGCGCTGGGAAGTAAACCTCAACCCAGGTGTGGGCGTCCTCGCCTCGCACGACGTAGTTCTGCACGTTCGGGTCGAGCTGGCCGAGGCCGTAGCCGTTGACGAGACGCGTGGGGATGCCGAGCGACCGAAGCATGTCGCCCATCGCGGTGGCGAAGTACTCGCAATATCCCTTGTGGGAGACGTTGAGGAAGAAGTCCATCGCGTCCATGCCCGGCGGGGTCGCCGGCGGCGACAGCGTGTACATGAAGTTCTTCGGGTCGCGGAGGTACGTCTCGATCGCGGTCGCCTGGTCGTATGGGTTCTTCGCTCCCGCCGCGTTGACGATTTCCAGGGCGAGCGCGTGAATCTTTGCCCAAACGGCCGGGTTGCGATAGTTGGCCGGTACCGTTACGTATTGAGCAAGCCAATCGGGATAGGTCGTGCCGGCGTCTTGGAGGTCGGTCGTGGTCGCGGTCGAATAATCAACGGTGACCGCGTAGCTACCCGCTGACGTAGACGGCTGCAGGCTGCCCAGCCGGTCGATCGTGTACAGGTTGTTGCTCTGCGGACCGGCCCGAAGCGGCACCTGGGTCGCCATCGTCGGACGATCGACCCTGTAAGCCTCGCCGGGGTAGAAGATCACGTCTCGGAAGTCGCTGGGCGGATGGAGCATCCGGACGTCGATCGTCGCGAGCTCCATCTTCTGGTACTGCTCCGCGAAGTCGGGGACCTGGTTCTTCCCGACCACCTCCTGCACGCCGATCGCGCGCGAATAGCGCCACACACCATTGGCCTGCTGCGTGATGTTCAAGCCTCGGAAGTAGCGCGCCTTGCTCGCGTAAGTACCGACGATCGTGTAGGTGAACACCGGGTCCAGCGTCCGCTTGAGAGGACCGCTCAACTTCACTTCATCGGTGAACCCGGTGACGCCCGTGCCGGGACCCTTGCCAAAGAATCCCGGGTGGCTGAGGCGCTCCTGGAGCTGCGCCCAGTTCGAGAAGATGCCGGTCTCCACGTCGAGCGTTCGATCCACCGTCGAGAGCGGGGGCAGAAGGATGCCGATCACGATCAGGGCCGCCATGGCGACGAGTCCGCTTTCCCAGAAATCCCAGCGCGCATCGCCGGTGAGCTTGACGTTCGCGCGCGCCGCGTTGGCGATCGAGCCCGTGTAGTTGGTCCACAGCAAGAGGGCGAGCGTGAGCACGAGCATCGCGAGCGTGTATCCGTTCTGGTCCTGCGGCACGTTGAGGAGGTTGGTCGCGAACGCGGCGGCGCCGGGGATCAAGCCCAGCATAGGTTTGCGCCAGCGCAGCACGCACCAGGCAAGCCACGCACCCGTAACCCACATCAAGAGACAGATGAGAAACAGGTAGAACGATGGTTCCTGCGCCGCGGTTCCATCGGTGATGCGGTTCCACCACACAGCGACAAGCTGCGGGCCGATGACGTCGCTCGGGTGGCTGTGATGGATCTGAGGCCACGCCCCCCACAGGGCGACTCCGGGAGCGAGGACGAGGCCGATCCCCAGCCCGATCCATTCCCGCACGCGCGAAAGCGCAAGCACCCCCATCAGCACGGCCGCGAGAACCGCGATGAGGATGACCACATCGATGCCGTTCACCCACTGCACCGCCGAGGTCGAGCGGGCGACGGTGAGCGTCAACAGCAAGACCAGGACAACAGACCAGAAGCGGCCGCCGCCCAACGAGCTGCGCGCGCTGTCCCAGAGGAGCTCGCGCCGGTTCAGCGTGCTCTCGAATGCAGCCTCCGGGCCGGCCAGCCTGCCTTCAGGCGATACGTATCGCATCCCTGGTCCTCACGAGGCGCGCGAAGTCGTCGCCCTTGCGTACGACGTAAAGGTCGACGTCCTGGCCCAGGTCGAAGCTGGGGTTCTGGTCAGGGCCGCCGAAGCTTGCGATGTCGAGGTAGAAAACGATGAGTGTCGAGCGGCGGCCTCGCACCGCCTGCAGCAGGCGAACCCATTCCGGGTCCGCGCTCGGCGTGATGACCGCGATGGCGCGTCGGGGAAGCCTGCGGATGCGGTCCCACGCCAGCGTCTGGGTCAGCGGCGTGCGGCCGTCAGCCTGGCACACCGCGAGGAAGTCGAGGATGAGGCGATCCTGTCGCACCGCGCGGTGCGGCTCGAGCACGGTGCCGCGCGAGTCGTTCGCGATCAATCCGACCTGGCGTCCCCGGCTGTGCACCTGCGCCGCCATGGACGCCGCCAGGCTGACTGCGTATTCGACCGTCGACTCTTCCCCCTCACCGAAATGGACGCCGCGGTCGAGGTCCAGAAGGATCCACAGGTCGGTTGTCAGTGGCTGCTCGAACGTCTTCGACATCAGACGCTGGTGCTTGGCCGAGAGCGGCCAGTGGATTCGCCCGAAGCTGTCGCCCGTCGCGTAGTCGCGCACGCCGCCCGTCTCCGGCGGGTAGTCAGCCCAGGCGCCAAGCGCCTGCGAGCTTCCCACCTGCTGCGAGCTCGGAGTCATCAGGTCGGGCACCGGCCGGACGCGTGGGTAGACGAGGATCGATGTCCGCTGGGTGATCTTCAGCTCGCGGTCGAACAGGCCGAAAGGTTCCCGTACGCGCAGCGATGTCGGACCGAGCGCCATCCAGCCACGCCTGCGATACACGCCCCGCGCCCTCCACCTCACAGCCTCGCCGCCGAGCGAGATCACACGGCCGGGTTGGTAGTCAGCGATCTGGCTGAGGTCGCGGACCTCGACCCAGGGCGCGGGAATCCAGCCCTTGCGCCGAACCTCGAACTGCTCCTCGTAGACCTCGCCGACGGTCGGCGTGCCGGGGTCGACGCTGCGCGCGACCGTGATGCCGCGAATCGCCAGCCGGGGCCATACCCATGCGATCACGAACAGAAGGCACAGGGCGTACCCGAACACGAACGCCGTGCGGATCGCGGTCAGGTACGTGAAGAACATGAGCAGCCCGAGCGCGCCGGCGAGGGCGACCTTGCTCATGGGGAACCCTCTTGTTCGCTACCCGTCGTACGCCATCTGCGGCACGTGCTCGCGCTCGAGGAGGCCCGCCACCAGCTTGCCCGCGCTCTGGCCCTGCATCTCGGCGTTCGGACGCAGGATGATGCGGTGCGCGAGCACCGGCTCGGCGAGCGTCTTGATGTCGTCCGGGGTCACAAAGCTTCGGCCCTGGATCGCTGCCAGCGCCTGGCTCGCGTGGAATAGATTCAGTGTGCCGCGTGTGCTGGCGCCGAGAGCAACTTCGGGATTTCCACGCGTCCGTCCCACCAGCCTGGCGATGTACTCGCGCAGCTCGGGCTTGACGAACACTTCGCGGACGGCGCTCTGGGCGGCATTCAGCTCGTTGGGCGACACGACCGGCTGAAGCTCTTCCATCGGCGACTCGACTTTGTGCTGGTTGAGCAGGTTCGCCTCTTCTTTTTCCGTGAGGTAACCGAGCTTGACCTTCATCAGGAAGCGGTCGAGCTGCGCCTCCGGCAGGGGGAAGGTGCCGGAGTACTCGACAGGGTTCTGGGTCGCCATGACCATGAACGGCTTGGGCAGCACGTGCGTCTCACCGTCGATCGTCACCTGGCGCTCTTCCATCGCCTCCAGGAGAGCTGACTGGGTCTTGGGGCTGGCGCGGTTGATCTCGTCGGCGAGGACGACCTGGGCGAACACCGGGCCCGGACGGAACTCGAAATCGCTGATCTTCTGGTTGAAGGCACGCACACCGGTCACGTCCGAAGGCAGCAGATCGGGAGTGAACTGGATCCGGCGGAAGGTGCAGTCGAGGGAGCGGGCGAGCGACTTGGCGAGCATCGTCTTGCCGACGCCTGGCACGTCCTCGATCAGCAGATGGCCTTCGCAGAGGAGGGTGACGAGGCAAAGGCGGATCTCGTCTTCTTTGTTGATGATCGCTCGGCTGACGTTGGACAAGAAAGAATCGGCGACTCGAGTGACGACTTCGGCTGACCCCATCCCCGCGATTATAGGTTCGCCGTTCTGGTGCCCCATCTCAGTTGAATACGGCTGAGGGGAGCGTTTGGTTCCGCCATCTGTTACCAAATTCCGCCGCTAACGTCTTCTTAATCAGATGAGGCTCGCACTGGCGGTCCTGGTGGTGGCGACGGTGGCGTGCGGCTCTGCCACGCCCGCCCCGGCCGTGGGCACTCCGCTCAATACGACCCAGCTGAAGTTCGCGGTCATGGACTCAGTGGGCAAGCCCGTGTACTGCGACCCGGATTTCTACCCGATCGCCCGGACGGGGGGCGAGGAGGCGAACGCGGTTTCGACCTACCCGCAGATCAGGTCCGACGCGGAGACTTACGCCGCGATCGTCGCTCACGAGCGTCTGCCTGCGGGCGACCTTACCGACGCCCAGAAGCTCGTCGTCTACCGGGCCTGGAAACTGCTTCGGGCCTTGACCCTGACCCAGAGCGGATCCGATTACGCCTTCCAGTACAGGGTCCAGTCGAAGGGAGGCAGCGCCGCGTACGAGATGGTCTCCGGGACGGTCCGCGTCGACGGCGTGGTGACGGTTGGCTCGCGGATGCCGTCGGGCCCGCCGAACTGCCCGATCTGCCTCGCTTCGTCAGCGGTGATCGCGACGCCGAGCGGTCCTGTTCACGTGACCGACGTGCGCGTCGGAATGATCGTGTGGACGCAGTCCGCCGATGGCCCGCGAGTCGCGGCTCCCGTGGTCGCTGTCGGGAGCATGGCGGCGCCGGTCGGCTATCGCGTCGTGCACCTGGTTCTCGCCGACGGACGAGAGCTTCTCGTCTCGCCGGGGCACAAGACCGCGGACGGCCGGCCGGCGGGGACGCTCAGAGCGGGCGATCCGCTGGATGGTTCGACAATCAAGCACTCAGAGCTCGTGCCGTACGCCGGCGGGAGGACCTACGACCTCCTGCCCGCCGGCGCAACCGGACATTACTGGGCGAACGGAATCCTGCTGTCGAGCACGCTCGCCTAGCAGGAGAGGAAGACTTCGCTGAACCGCACGCCGTCGACCTGCCATCCCGTCGAACCAGTCGAATCGTTTGGAACCCCTACCGTGAATCCCCACACGAACGCATGAGGTTTCGACGGTGGGTTAACGGTGACCATGGCAGCATTGTTTGCGTACAGGACCAATTCGGCGTGCTGCTGGACGCGCGTTCCGTTCAGCGTGTCTGCGCCAACGACCGGGCCGGCCGCGCACTTACCCACGAAGACCACGTTGACGTTGTTTACGACGTCGCGCACACGAACAACGATGGGACCTGCGATTTGCTGGTCGGTGTAGAAGACGTTGTTCCAGTACATGCCCCAGCTTGTCCTCGGGCCCAATCCCCCGTAGATGGAGAGCGGCCCCGAACCGACGGTGCCATCTGAGTTCCAAGGACCGGTGTTGCACTCGGTCGCAGACTTCAGGACCGGAAGGTGCAACGGACGCGCCTCCAGCTCAGCCAGCTGCGATTGGTTGCTTTGACCGGCGGGGCTGCTGTCGTGCAGTGCGTTCCAGTCCTGGACTATGCGGCCGCCGATGAATACAGCGGCGACCAACACGATTAGCAAGAGCACCGCCACCAGAGACAGCGGTGACCTGAAACGAAAAAGCATCTTTTCTCTCCTACGTCGCGTGGCGCCTTCCGACAGCACGGTCTGCACGACGCGTTCGGACAGGCCCCCCATCGAAGGCGTGATCTGGTCGAATGCCGAATGAACGTCCCTGCGCAGGCTCACCTGAGTGCCTCCTCGATCGCCACGTCCGGACGCAGCTTCTTGATCGCCCGATACAGGCGCGCGCGCGTCGCGCCGACTGAAGTGCCGGCGACCGTGGCCACTTCGTCCACCGGCATGTCGAGGTAGAAGTAGAGGACGACCACCAAGCGGTCGTCGTGACTCAATCGTGAAATCGCGCGGCGCAGATCGGTGCCGCGCAGCGTTCGCTCTTCTGAGGACATGACGGACAGCTCCTCGGGCACGCCGACACTCACCTCCACCACCCACCTCTTGCGGCGGGCGTTACGGCACTTGTTGGCGACGACCCCGAGGAACCAGGGGCGGAGGCGGCCCTGGTCTTGCATCCGGCCGAGCTTTCGCCAGGCTGTGAATGACGCCTCCTGCACGGCGTCCTCCGCGGCTTGAGCGTCATAGAGCATCGCGAGGGCAAGGCGGAAGCCCGGTTCGATCAGCGGCTTCAAGAGGTCGGCGAAGGTCGAGTCGCTGACCTGTTGCGAGGCGCTGGACGGCTTGACATCGGCCACTCGCTGCATGTCTCACCTATTCCTGTCGCCCGCGGGGCGGTTTGTTACAGCTAGCTGACTTCTTCCTCTTCCACCAGGCGCAGGTGACTGCTCACGTCCAGACCGAGATGGCGTGCGAAGAATCCCGCCACGCGCTCCACATATAGCGGCCGGTCGGCGAAATACGCGCCCGTGTGGGGCGCGCCCTGCACGATCCAGATCTCGCGCGGGCCGCGGTACGCGTCATACAGGCGCCGGCTGTGATTGACGTTGGTGATCGCGTCGGCGCCGCCGTGGATGAAAAAAAGCGGCCGCGGCTCTAGCGAGCTCAGCACCTCGATCGGGCTGCACGCGGAAAGCCAGCAGCGTGTGCGAAGCCACAACATCAACCCGGTGAGCCACACGAACGGAGTCCCCGGCAGCTTGCTGGCGCTTCGGACGTTCTCGATCAGCAGCTTGCGCAGGTCGCTGAACGGGCTGTCGAGCACCAGTGCCTGCACTCCGGGCTCGCCGGCGGCGCCGAGGAGGGAAACGACCGCGCCCATCGAGTAGCCCAGCAGCCCGATCCGCGCGTTGGGGATGCGCTTGCGCGCGAATGCGATGGCCGCCTGCAGCTCCAGCACCTCCTTGATGCCGAACGTGATCGGCGCGCGGTCGCTCCCGGGCATGCCCCGGTACGAATAGAGGATGACGTTGAAGCCTTTGCGCCACAGCGCGACCGCGATCCCGAGCGCACCCTGCCGCTGGCCTTTGTGGCCGCCCGAGACGATCACCGTCTGCGGCGACCCCGGCTGGCGGAAATGCCACGCGCCGAAGTTGATCCCATCCGCGGTGACCAGCTCGACCTCTTCGTAGTCGGCCTGGAACTCAAACGGGGTGAACGAGAAATCGTCGAGCCACATCGGGCGCGCCGGCACGAAGGCGCGGCGATACACCTGGTAAGAGAGGGCGAGAAAGAGAACGAGAAGAGCGCCGAGGACGATGCCGACGGCAGCCAGTGGATCCATCCGTGTCCTGAGTCGAAGCTTAACTAGAACGCCCGGGCTCCGACCCCTTGGCTGGTTGGGCGCGCCGGCCCGACTGGCTTTCCTCATATCGCCCCAGGACGAACAGCACCAGGCTCAGCCGGTTGAGCCAGCGGCGGACGTCGGGATTGGGCAGGCCGCCCGCCCTCTCCAGGGTCACGCATCGACGTTCGGCACGACGTGTGATCGCCCGCGCCAGGTCGAGCGCCCCCGACGCCGGCGTGGCGCCCGGGAGGATGAAGCCCTGGGGCATCACGGCCTCCGACTCGAGCTCGCTGATCAGCTGCTCGAGGCGCTGGATCTGAGGCGGGCCGGTGACAACGAATGTCTTGTCCGCCTCCGGGTTGGTGCCCAACTCCGCGCCCACGGCGTACAGGCCGCGCTGCAGCTCCTCACAGATAGAAGTGACGCGCGCGTGAGAGGTGAGCGCGCGGGCGAGGCCGAGCGCGCTCGAAGCCTCGTCCACCGTGCCGAAGGCCTCGATGCGTGGATCGTCTTTGGGAGAGCGGCCACCACCCAGCAGCCCGGTCGTGCCGTCGTCGCCGGTACCCGAAAGCTCGAGCATCCGTTTGCGGCGCGGCTTCTCAGACGAAGACTTGCGTGAGCTCGTACAGCTCCTTCGGCACGCGCCGCTGCTCCTTGATCACCTCGGTGAGCGGAACCACCTCGACGTCGCCGTTGCGCCGGATCGGGATCACGCCGCTTTTGCCCTGGACGATCAGCTCGACCGCGGCGACCCCGAGTCGCGTGGCCCAGATCCGGTCGACCGGCGATGGCGACCCGCCGCGCTGAAGGTGGCCGAGCACGGTGACCCTCGTCTCGAAGCCGGTGTCGCGCTCGACGGCGCTGGCGAGGATGTCGCCGATTCCTCGCTTCGCCAGCCGGACGTGACCGAACGCATCCTTCTCCGCCTCGCCGCCCAGCTCTCGCTCCAGCTCTGCGATGCGCGCCCCCTCGGCGACCACGATGATGCTGAAGAGCTTGCCCTCGCCGCGCCGGCGGTAGAGGTGCGCGACGACCTCGGGGAGGGCGAGCTCGAACTCGGGGATGATGACGAGGTCGGCGCCGCCGGCCACCCCACCCATCAGGGCCACCCAGCCGGTGTCCCGGCCCATGACCTCGACCACCATGACCCGATGGTGCGCGGAAGCCGTCGTGTGCAGACGGTCGAGAGCCTCGGTCACGACACCGACGGCGGTGTCGAAGCCGATGCAGAACTCGGTCACGGACAGGTCGTTGTCGATCGTCTTCGGAACACCGACGGTTGGGAAGCCCGCTTCGTGGAGCTTCGCGGCCACGCTGAGCGTGTCGTCACCGCCGATCGGGACCAGCGCATCGACGCCGTGATGACGCAGGGTCTTCATGACGCGCGCGATGCCGTCTTTTTCCTTCGACGGGTTCGTGCGCGAAGTGCCGAGGATGGTGCCGCCCATGGGCAGGATGCCGCGGACGTCGGCCGGGTTCAACTCGTCGATCAGGCCCTCTTCGAGGCAGCCCGCCCAGCCGTTCTTGACGCCGCTCACGCGGTGCCCGAGCTGGAACGAGCGCCGGGCGACCGCTCGAATGGCGGCGTTCAGTCCGGGCGCGTCACCACCGCCGGTCAGGATCCCGATCCGCACGGAAATAGGTTAAGTCGTCCCGGCCGGCGAATCGAACCGGTCCAGGAGCTGCTGGAGCGTGACCTCGGACAGGCTCGTGAGGATCAGGTCGGCGTGAGTGAGGTCCAGCTGCGCGGTGATCGTGTTGGGGATGGCGACGCAGCGCATGCCGGCCCGCTTGGCGGCCGTGACGCCGTTCGGCGAATCCTCGATCGCGATCGCCTCCGACGGGGCGGCGCCCAGGCACTCGAGGACAGCGATGTAAAGATCGGGCTCCGGCTTGACGTTGGTCACGTCGTCGCGGCAGCGCAGGCAGTCGAATCGCTCCAGGATGCCCAGCCGCGCCAGGTGACCCCTCACCCACTCCACGGTCGAGCTCGACGCCACGCCAAGCTTCAGTCCCCGCTCCCGCGCGGCGTCGAGGTGCGGGACCACGCCCGGCAGCAGCTGTTGGGCGAGGATCATCTCGGTGCGCCGCCCGATCCGGCGGTCGAGCACCTCCTTGGGCAGAGGCCGGCCCAGCCGCTCCTCGAGGTGATATTGCGGATGGAAGCCGGTCGTGGTCGAACCGACGATCTGCACCCAGCGCTCGAACGGCAGCTCTTCGCCGTGCGCCTCGTAAACCTCTAGCCACGAGCGGTACACCGGCTCTTCGGTGTCCAGGATGAGGCCGTCGAAGTCGAAGACGATGGCTCGAATCAACGTCCCAAAGCTTAGGATCGCCGTGCTGTGACGCAGGACGGAACGCGGCAGCAAGCCGCATCGATCGGTTGGGCAGGGGCCATGCTCTCCGGCCTGGCGCTGGTGACCATCGCGCTGATGCTGGTGGTCCTCTTCGGTGTCGTCGACGCGCTGCACTTCGGGTCGATCGCGGACTTCTTCACCCCCGATCCGGCGGCCGCCGCCGGGACGCTCGGTCTCGTCGGAGGGGCCGAGGGCGTGACTCTGAGCATTGTGTTGCTCGGAGTCATGTTCGGCATCCAGACCTCGTCGTCGCGGTACTCGCCGCGGATCATCGGCATCTTCACACGCAATCCCCTCAACGCCCTCGTCCTGAGCTTCGCGCTCGCGTCGATCCTCTACACCTTCCTCGTCCGCTCCGAGATCAAGCCAACGTTCGTGCCGATGGCCAGCGTCGCGGTGGCCGAGGTGCTGGCGATCGTCAACTTCGCGCTCCTCTTTCCTTACGTGCTCTACATATTCGAGGTGATGCGCGCCGAGACGTTGGTCTCAGGCATCATGCGGCGCGCCCGCCGGTCGCTGAAACGCCGAAACGAGCTCATGACCTGCGTCGCGCAGGTTTCCGACATCGCGTTCGGCTCCATCCAGCTCGGCGACATGCAGGTCGCCGTGCTGGGCATCGATGTGCTCGGCCAATTCCTGGCCCGCGACTACATACCGGCCAAGAAGAAGACACTCGACGCTGAGTGGTTCAAGGTCGGCCACGCTGAGCTGCCTGGCGCGTCGGACCAGATCATCAACGAGGTCAACCGCGCCCGGACATGGTTCGAGTACCTGGTGATGTCGAACTTCGTGGACATGGTCGGGCTGACGCCGGTCCACCGCAAGGAAGCGGTCCACGCGATCGCCGTGGCGACGCGCAACATCGGCCTGGCGGCGATCGACGTCGGCGACCCCGAGGTGGCCGAGCTCTGCGTGCGGTTTTTCAACACGTACTTGCGCTCGGCGATCAACCGGTCGGCGCCGACCTTTGCTTCCGGGATCATGAACGAGTACCGCCGCTACGCCATCGGGGCACTCGAGTGGCGCCGCGACCTCGCAGTCGAGGCGGCCGCGCACCTCCTTCGGTACGGACGTCACTTCGACGAAGCCGGAATGCCCGCAATCTTCGGGGCGGCCGCAGAGGATGTCGCCGACCTGGCGATCGAGGCCCATGTCCGAGACCCGCAGGTTTCATTCCGGCTGGCCCAGCTGCTGGTGCGAAACCTCCTCGACCTCATCCCCAACGCGCGTCCGATCGGCTTGAACGGCCTCTTCAAGGCGGTCGCGAAGCTCACCTGCTGGGCCATGGCGGCGGATGAGAAGGACATCACGCACGTGCTCGTCGAAGGCATCGCGGCGGCACCTCCCGATTTTGTCGACGCGGCCCTCGGCCGGATGGAATCGATGCAAACCGGCCTGTTCTGGGAGGTCAACGAACGCGTCATATCGTTCGACTGGGTCGAGCAGCCTCTGCGCGACCAGATTCCGCGGCTGCGCAGCGCGTTGCGGCGAGCGAAGTCGGCGGGCAACGGCGCGGTGGTCGACCTCGAGGACCTACCGCAGGCGACGAGAAACCTGGTCCCGCCGCCTATCCAGGCCGGTTGATCATCGCGGTCGAGGCCGTCGCGAAGTAATCCAGGAGCGCCTTGCGCACCGCGGGCGCGAGGTCGAGTGAATCCACCGCGGCGGTCATGTGCCCGAGCCATGCGTCCCTCTCGGCCGGGCCGATGGCGAACGGCTGATGGCGGAGTCGAAGTCTCGGGTGGCCGCGCTGCTCGCTGTACGTCGATGGCCCGCCCCAGTACTGGATGAGGAACAGCGTCAGCCGCTCCGTCGCGTCCGAAAGGTCCTCTTCCGGATAGACGGCGCGGAGGATCGGGTCGTCCGCGACGCGCGCGTAGAAGCGACTGACGAGCAGCCTGAAGACCGGCTCGCCGCCGGCAAGCTCGTACACGCTGCGGTTCAGCACGGGCCCGATGCTACGTAGCCGGCTCGGGCTTCATCGCGTGGCGCTCGATCTCTTTTTCGCCCGGCAGGAACCACGCGATCCCGATCGTCGCGATGACGAGGATGACGTGCGTCATCAGTGAATTCTGCAGACCGATGGCGTCACCGATCGCGCCGTTGATCGGAATGCCGATCGCGCCGGTCACGAAACCGAGACCCATGACGAGACCCGACGCAAGACCGGCTCGCGTGACCATCAGCTGTTGCGCCATCAGCAGCAACAACGGGGCGGTCGAGGCGGCGAGAAATCCGATCAGGATCGCCGACGCGAACGCCCACGGGCCCGGGAACATCGTGAACAGGAGGATCGCCGGCACGGTGAGGACGAGCGTGGCGATGATCACCGATCGCCTGCCGTAGCGATCCGCGAGCGATCCGCAGCCCACGGTGCCCACGGCGCTGGCGAGGACCAGGGTCGTGGCGAGCGGCCCGTAAAACTCAGGCCCGTAGCCCAGCTGCCTGTACCACGTGGGCGTGAAAGCCTGGAAGACGTTGACCGTCCAGCTGCGCGACATCATGACCGCGATCACGACCGCCAGGGCGAAGACCGGGACGGACGGAACTGGGAGCCCTGTCCGTCGCTGGGCGGGCGCCGTCGACGGGAGGCCACGCATCCGCCACAGCAGGTAGCCGCCGGTCACGACTCCCGGGATCACCAGCAAGCCCGTCCCGTGGAGGCCTAACGCGCCGAAGACCAGGATTCCGATGAGCGGGCCGGCAGCGACTCCCACCGTGCCGGCGGTCACGTAGACCGACATGCCAAAGCTGCGCCGCCACGCGGGCAGGAGGCCGCGCACGTCGAGCGCTCCCAGAGGATGGAACGCGCCCGAGCCGAGGCCTGACGCCAGGGCCAGGGCGAGCAGCAGCGGAAAGCTGTCGACGAACCCAACCACCGCAAACGTGATCGCGGTCCACGCCAGCGCGAGACCGGTGAGTCGTGTCCCGAAACGGTCGGCGAGCAACCCGAAGATCGGCTGCGAGATGGCTGCCGTGCCGCCGTAGGCAAGGCTCACGAGTCCGACGGTCGCCAGGCTGAGGTGGAATCGACCGATGAGGACGGGATAGAGGATGGGGATCACGCCCACGTAGCTGTCGACGGCAAAGTGGCCAAGCATCAAGGTCAGGAGCTTGCCGTTGCGGAGGAACTGCGCCACCAGGTGGATATGATCGCGGCGTTGGGCGAGCTGCTGTACCTGAGCCGCGCGGATGTGGAGCGCTTTCTGGATGTCGACGCGATGCTCGAAGCGCTCGCCAATGCGCTCGTCATCTACTCGTCCGGAGCGGCTTCGGTGCCGCCGCGCACAGCCGTGCGGCTGGGCGACCGTGGACTGCTCGGATTGATGCCCGGTCACGTTCCTGGTGTGGCGCTCGAGGCGAAGCTGGTCACGGTGTTTCCGGCCAACGATGAGCATGGCCTGCCGTCGCACCAGGGTTTGATCGCGCTGTTCGACGAGACCACCGGCTCGCCGATTGCGCTGCTGGATGGCACTTACATCACGGCCATCCGCACCGGCGGCACGGCTGCGGTCGCGACTCGCGTCCTCGCTCGCGACGACGCGGCGGTGCTCGCGATCCTTGGCGCCGGGACGCAGGGCCGGTCGCATATCGAGACGTTTCCGCGCGTCCGCGACTTCAAAGAGATCCGTGTCGCCTCGCGGAATGCTGACCGTGCGCGAGACCTGGCCGGACGCAATCCCCGCGCGCATGCCGTCGCATCGTTCGAGGATGCGGTGCGGGGCGCCGACGTAGTCGCATGCTGCACCGACGCGCGCCAACCCATCCTCCGTCGCGAATGGCTGCAACCCGGCGCTCACGTGAGCGCGGTCGGAGGCACATTCGGACCGGAGATCGACGCCGAGACGGTCAGGGCGAGCCGCGTTTTCGTCGAATGGCGCGGCGCGGTGACGAATCCACCGCCCGCCGGTGCGTATGAGCTCCAGGGCATCGACCCGGAACTCGTCACCGAGGTGGGCGAGGTCTTGGCCGGCAAGAAGCCGGGCCGCACGTCAGGCGACGAGATCACGCTGTACAAGTCGACCGGCCTCGCGGTCGAGGACGCGGCCACCGCGCGCCTGGTCTACGACCGTGCCCGAGCACAGGGTGGCGGCGTCCGCCTACCGATCTAGTCCGACTTAGATCTCGATCAGGCGCGACGGCACCACGTTGATGATGCGCGACGACTTCAATTGGCGCTCCGGCAAGACCCGGCCATAGGGATGGATGTGGCCGTGCACGACCAGGACGGGTTGGAAGTTCTGGACCAGGCGAAGGATCGACACGAAGCCCATGTGGGCCGAATCCTTGGCGTCGGCCAGGCCGTACGGCGGCGCGTGCGTGACGAGCACGTCGAGCTTGCGTCCGGCTCTCACGCGTTTGAGACGGACGCGAAACTCGAGCTTGATGGCGCGCCAGCCCATCTGCGCCTGCGAGTACTGGTTGGGCCCTTCCTTGTAGCGAATGCTCCCGCCGAGGCCCGCGATGCGCAGGCCGCGAACCTCGACCAGCCGTCCGTCGATGTTGGTGCATCCCTGCGGGCCGGACAGGGGCGGAAGCTCGGACCGCAAGGGCATCCATGTCATGTCGGGCGGCGTCAGGCTCGGGTCGTGGTTCCCCAGGACGTACAGGACCGGAACGTCGAGACGACTGACGAGGTACTCGAGGTAGTCGAACGGCAGGTCGCCGCATGAGAGGACGAGGTCGGGCTTCAGCGCTGGGAGCTTGTCGCCGTAAAGCGACTCATCCACCTCGTCGGCGACCGCAAGGATGCGCAGCGGTTCTTGCTGCTAAACGCGCTTGAAGCGGAGCGCGGTCCAGGTGTCGTCGATCGCGACGAACGCCACGGGCTTGTAGCCGGTCTCGGAGGCGATCTCGCCGAGGACGTCTCGCTGCATCCACCATGGCGTCGCGGGGAGGTCTGTCACGCCACCGGATTGGCCACCTTTCGGGTACGTGATCCACAGCAGGCCGTTGGCCTTGGCCGCGCGGATGGCCGCCGGCCCAAGGCGGCGCAGCTCTTCGACGTCCTTCACGAACAGCACGACCGCGTCATAGGCCTGGTTCGGCTGCAGGTCGGTCGTCATGTCGGCCGGGCCGGGTGTGAGCTGCGCGAGGTAACCAGCAGGCGCGTTGACGATGGCAGCGCGGTGCTCGGGCGCGAGTCGAAGCTTCTTGGCCATAGGGCTGAACCCAAGCTTGTCCGGCCTGACCACCGGCAGCGACCGCTGGGAATCGAGATGCCCCATGGCGCACACATTAAAAGGAAGGCGCCGGCAGCGGTCGCATGCAGAGCATATGATCCGCGGCTATGCGGCGTTTCCGACTACTCGCGATGGTCGCGGCGGCGGGATGGCTGGCCGCGGCCTGCTCGTCGAGCCCCACCACCTTCGCCCTGACCAGCGCATCCGTCGACCC
>WNEY01000545.1_pt1 | contig 23999 bp, 19 predicted proteins | sample 5400531 | NCBI WGS metagenome assembly WNEY01 (sample SAMN13153338, study PRJNA577476) | soil metagenome | isolation source: 200 cm saprolite under Douglas fir tree site 1 | place: USA:California | collected 2015-04-18
AGATCACCGGCGAGGTGATCGAGAAAGGACGTGACGTCGAGTATCTCCAGATCGGCGACCTCGTATCGGTCCCTTTCAACGTAGCATGCGGCCGCTGCCGGACCTGTCGAGATGGCGACACCGGCGTCTGCCTTCACGTCAACTCCGACCGCGCCGGGGGGGCCTATGGATATGTCGATATGGGCGGATGGATCGGCGGGCAGGCCGACTACGTGATGGTGCCCTACGCCGATTTCAACCTGCTGAAGTTTCCGGACAAGGCGCAGGCGATGGAAAAGATCCGTGATCTGACCTGCCTGTCCGACATTCTACCGACCGGATTCCACGGAGCCGTCACCGCCAAGGTCGGTGTCGGATCGACGGTCTACGTCGCCGGCGCAGGGCCGGTCGGCCTCGCGGCCGCGGCGGCCGCGCGCATTCTCGGGGCCGCGGCCGTGCTGATCGGAGACATGAACCAGGAGCGGCTCGCTCACGCCAAGAACGTTGGCTTCGAGCCGATTGACCTCACCCGGCATGATCGCCTGGGCGAGCTCGTCGCCGACGTCCTGGGCACTCCGGAAGTTGATTGCGCGATCGACTGCGTCGGCTTCGAAGCCAAGGCGCCGGGAGCGGACGGCAAAGTGGTCGAAGCGCCTGCTGTCGTGCTGAACAGCCTGATGGAGATCACCCGGGCAGCCGGCGCGATCGGCATTCCCGGCCTGTACGTGACCGACGATCCGGGCGCCAAGGAGCAGGCAGCCAAGCATGGCAACCTGAGCCTCCGCCTCGGTCTCGGCTGGGCAAAGTCGCACAGCCTGCACACCGGCCAAACCCCGGTGCTGAAATACAACCGGCAGCTCATGCAGGCGATCCTTTGGGACAGACTGCCCATCGCAAAGATCGTCAATGTCAAGGTGATCAATCTTGAGCAGGCGCCGGAAGGCTACAAATCCTTCGACGCCGGCGTCGCAAACAAATTCGTCATTGATCCGCATGGGCAACTCCCCAAGGCGGCCTAAGATCGAAGGATGATCAATCTCAAGGATGCGCGTCACGTCATCGTCGCGGCGGAAGCCAGGGCACACGAGATCGGCCAACCCGCGGTCGATGCCGGCAGCAATCTGGGTACGAACTCAGTGATCGCACGTGGTCACGACTGACCGACACTTACCCGGCGCTCTGACGAAGGACCGTCCAAAATGTCAAATGCGGCCGGGCGCTCAGCAATCTTCGATTCCGTGAGCGTCTAGCGCCTCGGGCCTACCTTGGTATAGGCTCGGGCCGTGGGCAAGAGGGTCGGGCCGAGCGGCATGGTGCACGGAGAGTGCTTCAGACGTGGCAATCCCGAGTGAACCCATCGGAAGCATTACGACACCGCTGGTTCTTATCGAAGCAGCACGCGCATTCCAATTCGAACGCATCTCGCAAGCAGAGCTCTATTCACATTACGAATCCGCTGTTCAAGATACCGTTGCGGGGATGGACGCCACCGGTTCTCCCGTCGTGACCGATGGCGAACAGGGAACGGAAAGCTTCGTCACTTATCCCACTCGCGGCCTGAATAATGTTGCCGCGGACGGAATTGCGATTCCATTCGCGGATGGCAGGCACACGTTACGTCTCCTACAACATTTGGCGGCAGATCAAGGAGCGATTCCAAGCTGAATATTGAGAGATGACCGCGATGGCAACCGAGGCGCGGAAGACCGGACTCGACGTCGTTGGCGACATGCCCTGGGGTACCCACTTTTGTCTCTTCTACGACACGAAAGAGGATCTCCTCGACATGTTGATCTCATACTGCAAGGCTGGATTGGAAAACGATGAGTTCTGCCTGTGGGTTGTTGCCGAGCCCTTGACTATTGAAGAAGCCATAGATGCGCTGAAAGACGCGGTGCCTGACATTGACCGATATCTGACAGACTCCAGTATAGAAATTGTATCGGCCCGCGACTGGTATCTCCAGGGTGGCACGTTTGATCTCAAGAGAGTGACAGGTGGTTGGCATGAGAAACTCGCTCGGGCATCGGCCAGAGGTTACGCCGGCGTGAGAGTGACCGGGGATACGGCCTGGCTAGAAAAAAAGGACTGGAAAGACTTCTGCGAATATGAAGAGGGTCTCAACGAGGCTGTCGCCAATCAGCGTCTGGCCGTGCTGTGCACGTACCCGCTTGCGGCGTGCGGCGCTGCTGAAATCCTGGATGTGGTGCGGACACACCAGTTTGCCCTAGCAAGGCGACACGGGAGCTGGGACGTAATCGAAACCGCCGGGCACAAGCAAGCCAAGGCCGAAATCAAGCGACTCAATGAGGAGCTCGAACAACGTGTCGTGGAACGGACCAGCCAACTGATGCTGGCCTCGGAAGCGTTGCGCGAGGCGCAAACGAAGCTTGCGCACGTCAATCGCGTCACGACGATGGGGCAGCTGGCGGCCTCGATTGCCCATGAAATTAACCAGCCGGTCGCGGCGGCAGTCACCAATGCCGATGCCGCCTTGCGCTGGCTTGGCGCCCAACCACCCGATCTGGAGGAGGCCCGGCAGGCGCTCGCCCATATCATCAAGGACGGCCATCGAGCCGGCGAAATCATCGAAGGGATCCGCGGCCTCATCAAGAGGGCGCCGTCGCGGAATGATCGGTTGGACATCAACGAAACGATCCTCGAAGTCATCGCCCTGACACGCAGCGAAGTGCAGAGGAATGGCGTCTCGCTGCAGACCGAACTCGCGAACGGCCTGCCGCTCGTTCAAGGAGATCGGGTCCAACTGCAACAGGTGATACTCAACTTGATCGTCAATGCCGTCGAAGCGATGAGCGGCGCCAGCGAGCGGGCGCGGGAGTTGCTGATCGCCACTGGAAAAGATGCATCAAATGCCGTGCTCGTCGTCGTGAGAGATTCAGGCTCGGGCCTGGACCCGGAGGGTCTGGACCGCCTCTTCGAGGCATTTTACACGACCAAACCCAGCGGCATGGGCATGGGACTATCGATCTGCCGTTCGATCATCGAAGCTCACGGGGGACGTGTATGGGCTACGGCGAACGTACCCCATGGGGCCGTTTTTAAGTTCACCTTGCCTGTGCTGTGCTCGTCGTCGGCCGACGCATCGTGAACGGTAGTCTGTCGTTCAAGAAGGAACTCTTGGGCCCGAAGTCCGGAATTGGTCTTGTGTCACCAGTATCGCCCGCCCACACGGTGATGCGCAATGGTACGATGAGCTAAGCGCGGCTCCGGCCTGCCCCGGTTCCCATCAGCCCGCACTCACTACTCCCCTATTCCGGTCAGGCCCCGGAACGCGGGCTGTGACACCGGCCCGTTGATGATGGGTGCCTGCGCGGGTGCCGAGAGCGGGGCTGGAATCCGGTTTTCGAAGGCGGGCATCTGCGGGGCCGGTGCCCCCAAGAGAGTCGTAGGGTCACGCACAATGCCGCCACGACCATGGCCAGCACCGCGCGCAAACCCAGGAGTAGATCCGACGACACAGGCCACCGCTAACACCGCTGCAAAAAGCCGTTGCATGATCGCATTCCTTCTTCTGCTCTGCCTCCCCTGCACGTGCGTGATCTAATCATTCCGGCCGGCAACGATTTCTCCAGGATTGCCACGATTGGAGCAGCCTTGCCGTCTTTCGACCGCTCGGGCCGCGTGGCTTGCCCGAATGGCAGTCTTCAGCGCCGACGCAGCGACCTCGGCCGCGCTGCGATCGCCGCTGCGATCGCCGCTCCGAGCGCCGCTCCGAACGCGCTCGGGCGTGGTGCTGTCGCAAAGGCGCAATCGAAAAGAACAATGGGCAATTTCGGACAAGCAGAACAGCAATGATCGCTTACGTTTGGTGAAGCCACCGGAAGATGGCTGCGAGCAAAGCCGTGTACCTGCAGTCAAGGCGACGGATCATGGTGACCGAATATCCGCCAATTCGCATTGTCAGTCCCCCCGCATTCGATTCGGGAACGGCACAGACCGCAGGCTCCGTGCGCCTCGCCGCGGTCGCACCGCAGCTCGGCATCCAATCGGCGTTGTGGGGCGGGTTGTTCGAGGTCAAGCCGGGGGCCCGTACGGGCGTCCATCATCATGGAGAGCAGCAGACGGTCGCCTATGTCTTGTCCGGCATCTGCGAAGTCCGCTGGGGCGCGCGGGGCGAATATGCTGCGCGCGCCCAAGCGGGAGATTTCATCCATGTGCCTGCCTTCCTCCCTCACATGGAGATCAATCCGTCGGATGCGGAGCCCTTTCACTGGGTCGTCGTGAGGAGCACCTCGACCCCGATCGTGGTGAACCTTCCGGACGATACCTGGCCATAGGCGAGACATCCGTCGCGGTCCCGGCGTCTATCGCTTTCCCCCCGTGAGCAGGATGTCCAAGCAGACCTGGAAAGAGTTGGGAACAGTCATGAATCAGAATGCCGAAAGTCAAGATACCGACACACGTCTTCACGTGACGCGACGCACGGTGCTGGAGGCCGGCACGGCCGCAGCCGCCCTTTCATTCATCGGTCATCCGCAAGCTGCGCGAGGTGCGGGCCTGCCCGATGCGGAGACGCCACCCGTCCCCGTGACCGTCGGGCTGCAGATCAACGGCCGCCGCCAGACTCTGACGCTCGATCCCCGCACCACATTGCTCGATGCGCTGCGTGAGCATCTCGCGCTCACCGGCACGAAGAAGGGATGCGATCAGGGGCAATGTGGCGCCTGCACCGTCATCGTCAATGGGCAGCGCATCAATAGCTGCCTGACGCTGGCGGTGATGCATGCCGACGATGAAATCACCACCATCGAAGGCTTGGCGAACGATGATGACCTCCATCCGATGCAGGCCGCCTTCGTGCGCCATGATGGATTCCAATGCGGCTATTGCACGCCCGGCCAGATCTGCTCGGCCGTCGCTCTTCTCGCCGAGCATAAGGCCGGCTGGCCAAGCTACGTCACGGCGGACGTCGCGACCGCGCCCGTTCTCACCGACGCCGAGATCGCCGAGCGGATGAGCGGCAATATCTGTCGCTGCTCGGCCTACCCCAACATCGTCGCCGCGATAAGCGACGTAGCCGAGGGAGGCCGCTCATGAAGCCGTTTCGCTACGAGCGAGCCAGCGGCGTCGCATCCGCCTGCGCATCGGCGGCGCAGCCTGCCGCCAAGTTCATCGCCGGCGGCACCAACCTGATAGATCTCATGAAGCTGCAGATCGAGACGCCGGCGCATCTCGTCGATATCAACGCACTGCCGCTGGGCGGCATCGAAGAAACGCCGGAGCACGGACTGCGCATCGGCGCGCTGGTGACGAACAGCGCGCTCGCCGCCGACATGCGTGTGCGGCGCCGCTACCCGCTGCTGTCGCAGGCGATCCTGGCCGGTGCGTCCGGACAGCTTCGCAACAAGGCGACCACTGGCGGCAATCTGCTTCAGCGCACGCGGTGCCCGTACTTCTACGACACCACCAAGCCCTGCAACAAACGCGCGCCTGGCTCGGGGTGCGCGGCGCTGCGCGGCCTCAACCGCATGAACGCCGTGCTGGGCGTGAGCGACAACTGCATCGCCGCGCACCCGTCCGACATGGCCGTCGCCATGACTGCGCTCGATGCGCGCGTCGAGACCATCGCGCCCGACGGCGCGACCCGCACCATTCCGATCGACGCGCTCTATCGCGCGCCTGGCGATACGCCGAACATCGAAACGGTGCTCGCGCCCGGCGAACTGATCCGATCGGTGGTGCTGCCGCCGCCCCCCCTCGGCCGCCAGATCTATCGCAAAGTGCGCGACCGCGCCTCCTATGCGTTTGCCTTGGTTTCCGTCGCGGCCGTCGTCGCGCGCGACAACAACCGCGTCCAAAGCGCCCGCGTCGCCTTCGGCGGCCTCTCGTACAAGCCCTGGCGATCGGCGGATGCCGAAGCAACCCTCTCCGGCGCCGCGCCGACGCGCGCCTCCTACGACGCCGCCGGCACGGCCGCGCTGAAGAACGCGCACGGCTACGGCCATAACGACTTCAAGATCCCGCTTGCCCGCCGCACGCTGCGCGCGGCCTTGGCCGAAGCGACCGGAACCATGTGAGGAGCAGCGATCATGGCTGAAAACGAACTCGCCTCTCCGGTCGGGCTTCCGCTCGATCGCGTCGATGGCCGCCTGAAGGTGACGGGCAAGGCGCCTTATGCCTACGAATATGCGGCGCAGGGCGACGCCCTCTACGGCGTCATCGTGGCCGCCTCGATCGGCAAGGGCCGCGTCGCCGCGGTGGATGTGCATGACGCCGAGAGTGCGCCGGGCGTACGGCTTGTCCTGACCAAGGACAATGCGCCGCCGCAGCACCCGTTTGGCCCGGTCGATCTGCCGGACCGCTTCGCGCGCGCGGTGCCGGCGCTCAATAACGACGACGTGCCGTATTTCGGCTTTCCTGTAGCCTTCGTCGTCGCCGATACGCTCGAGCAGGCCACCTCCGCTGCCGCGATGGTGCACGTCCGCTATGCGCCCGTGCGCGGGGCTTATGATCTGCACGCGGCGGGGCCCACCGCCCTCGATCCGGGCCGCATCGGCGGCAGCGAACCGGCCGACAGTGCGATCGGCGATTTCGACAGCGCCTTCACGGACGCCCCGGTGAAGATCGACGCGACCTACACCACGCCCTATCAGCATCAGGCGCCGATGGAGCCGCATGCGACCATGGCGGTGTGGGATGGCCCGCGGCTGATTGTGCACACGGCGGCGCAATTGACGGCGAGCCCGCAGGAAGGCCTCGCCCGCACCTTCAACATCCGCAAGGAGGATGTGCGCATCATCACGCGTTATGTCGGCGGCGGCTTCGGCAACAAGTTGCCGTACTACTTCGAGGCGACGCTGGCCGCGATGGGCGCGCGCCTGCTGGGCCAGCCGGTGAAGGTCGGCATGACGCGCCCGCAGACCTTCTCCATGACCAGCCATCGCACCGCGTCGGAGCAGCGCCTGCGGCTGGGCGCGAACCCCGACGGCCGGCTGACCGCATACGGTCAGGATGCGTTGGTGCAGACGGCCGCCTTCGACCAGTACGTCGAGCCGGTCATGCTGGCGGCGCGCACGCTTTATGCCGCGCCCAACCGGCTCACGCGCCATCGCCTCGCCAAGCTGGACTTGCCGCGCTCGGATTCGATGCGCGCGCCGGGCGACGCGATCGGCCTGATGGCGCTCGAATGCGCGATGGACGAGCTCTCGGAACGGCTCGCTCTCGATCCGGTGGAGCTGCGCCTGCGCAACGACACGCAGATCGATCCCGAGCACGATCTGCCGTTTGCGTCACGCCATCTCGCCGAATGCCTGCGCGAAGGCGCCGCCCGCTTCGGCTGGAGCAGGCGCGTCGCCAGGCCGGCGAGCGTGACTGATGGCCGCTGGCTCATCGGCCTCGGCGTGGCGTCGGCGATCCGCGGTGACGTGCTGCGCAGCGCGACCGCACGGGCACGCCTGGAGCGCGATGGTCGCCTCGTCGTCGAATTGGCGATGACCGACATCGGCACCGGCACTTACACGATCCTCACCCAGATCGCCGCCGAGGCGATGGAGGTATCCCTCGAGCGCGTCACCGTGCTGATGGGCGATACGAATTATCCGCCGACCGACGGCTCGGGCGGCTCGTTCGGCGCGGCGACGTCAGGCGCGGCCGTTCTCGCGGCGTGCGCGAAGCTCAAGGCCTCCCTCGCCTCCGGCATGACCGAGGCGGAGGGCTCGGTCACGCCCGACGCGCTCAGCAATAGCTATTCGCATGCCGGCTTCGGCGCGCACTTCGTCGAAGTGGCGGTGCATCGCGACACCGGCGAGGTGCGGGTACGGCGCATGCTCGGCGTATTCGCGGTCGGCCGCATTCTCAATGCGAAGACCGCGCGCTCGCAGATGCTCGGGGGCATGACCTGGGGGATCGGCTCGGCGCTGATGGAAGAGAACATCGTCGATCGGCGCTACGGCTCCTTCGTCAACCAGGATCTGGCCAGCTACCACGTCGCGGTCAACGCCGATGTCGGCGCGATGGACGTCGTATTTCTGCCCGAGGACGATCCCCATGGCAGCCCGCTGGGCAGCAAGGGCATCGGCGAGCTGGGCATTTGCGGCGCGGGCGCCGCGGTCATCAACGCCATCCACAATGCGACCGGCGCTCGCATCCACGACTTCCCTGCCACCCCGGACAAGCTGCTGGCTGCGCTCGAGGCGCTCGATGGTTAGCTTTGCAGAGCGCGCTCGGCGGTCAACGTTCGACGTCGAGCTGAGGGTTGGTCAAGTCGGCAATCGCAAACGCCGGTGGCGCGAGGGGCTGTCCAGGAGTGACGCAAGGCCGGTCCATGGTCTGCGAGGCCGTTTCGCGCCGCTAGACCACCGCTCAGGCCGCTGAGCCCGAGAACGCTCCTGCCTGCGCTGGTCATCCCCCTCGCTCGAACAAGCTCGAGAGCCCACTTTCTCGGCCAGTTCGTTATTGGCCAAGGGGCCGTCATTCTGCAACGCGCTGAAAGTTCTGATATCGGCCTCATCCATGCAAGATTCTTCCACCATATTGTCATTTGATGCGCCCTTGATGCGCAAAATGCGCCAATCTCACAAAGACTGCACGAACCTTGCATGGTCCTGCTGCTATGATCGCTCCGAAAGCGCTAAAGGAGGACCGAGGTTGGCCCCTTCTCGCACGATGCTGCGCCCGCCACCCTCGGTGATCAAAATCCCGCCGGAAGCAGCTTTGCATCAGAGGCAGCTTCGCGAGGTTAGGTGCGTATGCCGAATTCCGCCGACGCGAGTGATCCCGAACGGCAGGATGCCGTGGTCGTCGTGCCGGAGACGGCAGACGCCTCGTTGCTCTGCCAGCCGCTGCGGTGCCTTGCCGACATCGAAGCGATCGAGCGCATATCGCTCGAGCGCCGTTTGGGGATCGTCGATATCTCGCAACGCATCGCACTCGGACTCGCCGCGCACGATCCCGCTGACACGGCAATCTTTTATGTACCCGATGGCGGCGTCGACCGATCGCCGGTAACGATATCGTTCTCGGAACTGCGCGGAAATATCGAAAAGACGGCTTCGCTCCTGCGCGCCGGCGAGATCGGGCGCGATGATGTTGTCGCGGTTTTGCTGCCGGCTGTTCCGACGATCTATTGGTCCATCCTCGGTGCGATGGCGGCCGGCATCGCCTTCCCGGTCAACTGGATGTTGGAGCCCCGGCATGTTCTCCATCTCCTCAAGGAGGCCAAGGCGAAGGCGGTGATCGCGCTTGGGCCAACGCCTGGCTTCACAATCTGGGAATCGTTGATGTCGATTGCGCCCGACCTGCCGTCCGGCACCTCGATCTGGTCAGTCGCCGGTCCTGACGGTGACGTCCTGCCGGATACCGATCTCGACGCGCACATCGTCGATGTGGCGAGCGAGGCCGGTCCATCCCGTGCAAGAGCGGGCGAAGATATCGCCGTCTACCTGCATTCCGGAGGAACGACAGGGTTGCCCAAGATCGTTCGGATATCGCATCGCAATGCGTCGTATCGGCACTGGACATTGCAGCTCGCTTACAAGGCGGTCGTTCGCGAAGTCCTCTTTCATGATACGCCGATGTTCCATTCGGGCGGGCTGATGGGCCGCTGCATACCCCCGCTGGCGAGCGGGGCCAGCATGCTCATTCCGAGCGTCATGGGAGCGCGCGACAAGCGCTACATCGCCAACTACTGGAGGTTCGTCGAGAAGTACCGGGTGACGCGGCTGTCCGGAGTGCCCACCACCCTCGCCGTGCTCACGAAATCGCCGCCGCAAGGCGAGGACCTTTCGTCGCTGAAGCCGTACTTCGTGACCGGTTCAACGGCGATGCCGATCACGATCCGGAAGCGGTTCGAGGAAATCTCCCGCGTGCGCGTCCTCAATTCATACGGGATGACCGAGAACACCGCGAGCATCGCGATCGATCCTCGTGACGGGGAGACGAAAGAGGGGAGTTCGGGCATTCGTCTGCCGTATACGCAGATTCGAGCGATGACCGGGGGACCCGGCCAGATGACGCGGCCGTGCGGCGTCGACGAGATTGGCATGCTGCAGATCAGAGGACCGGGTCTCACGCCCGGCTACGTCAATCCGGAGCATGACCGAGGCTCCCGTACCGAGGATGGCTGGCTGATCACCGGCGACCTCGGGCGCATCGACAGTGACGGCTACGTGTTCGTGACGGGACGGGCCAAGGATGTCATCATCCGTGGCGGCCACAACATCGATCCTGCATTGATCGAGGAGCCGCTGCTGCAGTCGCCGGACGTTCTGCACGCGGCCGCCGTCGGCAAGCCTGACGGTCATGCCGGTGAGCTTCCCATCGCCTATGTGCAACTCGTGCCAGGATCGCGGGCGACGCCCGCTGACCTCATTGAATACCTGACAGGTCGCATCGCCGAGCGGGCCGCGATACCGAAGGAAATCGTGGTCGTCGACAAGCTCCGGCTCACCGACATCGGGAAGCCGGACAAGGTGGCCCTGCGGCGGGAAATTGCGGAGCGCACCCTTCGTTCGACGCTGGCGGAGGCGACCGGCCTTTCGTGCCAAAACGGTCAACTGGATGTTTCGGTGCGGCGGCACCCGCGGCAAGGCACGCAGGTTTCGATCGTGGTGAGGCCCCCGCCGAAGGCAAATCGCGCCGCTCTGGCTGCAAGCATCGACGCGGTCATGGGCCAGTACGCGTTTCCGTACGAGATCGACTGGCGTGAAGACGGCGCAATGTGACGCCGCCGCCATTGGAAATAGCCGGCCAAGAACGATGAGGGATACGCCAATGTCGGGCTTTCTGACCAGGGTTGCGCTGCTTGCGGGCACGATCGGGATGCTCACCGGCCTAAGCGGGCCGGCCATCGCCCAGAGCTCTCCAAGCCGGGCCGTCAAGCTCATCGTTGCGGTGCCGGCCGGCGGCGTGACGGACGCGATGGCGCGTATCGTCGGCCAGCGGTTGACCGAGGCATGGGGTCAACCGGTCGTGGTCGAGAATCGCACGAGCGCCAATTACGCCGCCGGCGCACAGGCGGTGGCGGCTTCTCCGCCGGACGGTCTGACGCTGCTGGTTGCGCCGGACGCGACCGCCACCGCCAGTCCGCACCTGTTCAGCAAGCTGCCGTACAATCCGCTCAAGGAGCTCACGCCAATCATCGTGCTGTGCCGCATCACGCCGGTGCTGGCGATCAACCCGTCGCTGTCGGTCCATAACGTTCAGGGACTGATCGCGCTTGCGAAGGCGAAGCCCGGAAGCTTGAACTACGGCTCGTTCGGCATCGGCCATTATTCGCATCTCAGCATGGAAGACTTCAAGCAGCGGACCGGCACCGATATCGTGCACATCCCGTATCGCGGCGCGCCGCAAGCAACGATCGCGCTGATGGCGGGGGATGTCGGAGTCGAGTTGATCCCGCTCGGCAGCGTCGAAGCCCATGAGAAGGATGACAAAGTCAGAATCATCGCCGCGGCCGGGGAGAAGCGCGCGCTGTTGCGTCCGAATCTGCCGACGGTCGCCGAGCAGGGCGTGCCGGGCTTTGCGACCACAGGCTGGTTCGCGATGTGGGGGCCGGCGAACATGCCGCCCGATCTGGTCCACAAGATTCATGCCGACGTGAGCAGGGTTCTGGACTTGCCGCAAACACGCGAATTCTTCCAAACCAACAGCTTCGAGCGCGTGGATCTCACGCCCGATCAATTCGGACAGCTCGTCCAGGACGATTTCAGGCATTGGGGCGGCCTTATCAAGGCACTCGGTGTGAGACTGGACTGAACGAGCGCCGCCGGCATCTCGCCGTCGATCACGGAGCCAGGTGCCCGGCTGGCCCTGTTCGCCTTCACACAACATGATCGATCGGCCTGCTAGTGCAGCTTCGCCGGCAATGTGAACGTGAAACGAGCGCCGCCATAGGCCGATTCATTGTCGGCTCGAATGTATCCACCATGCGCTTCGATGATGGAGCGTGAAATGGGCAGGCCCAGTCCCATGCCGGCATCCTTGGTCGTGAAAAAGCTGTCAAAGAGGTGATCAAGATGCTCCGGCTTGATGCCGGGCCCGCTGTCTTCGAGAGTGCAGCAAAGGGTGCACGGATCGGAGAGTATGGTTCGAATGACAAGCGTCCGGCGCGTAGTTTCCATCTGCGCCATCGCCTGGATCGCGTTGACCGTCAGGTTGACGAACACTTGCTGAAGTTGCGTGCGATCCACGAGCACTTTCGGTGCTGCCGGGTTGGGGTGATGCGTGACCGTCAGCCCATGTGATTGGACGTCGTGCCGGAGAAACAGCAAGGCCTCGCGGATGACCTCGTCGACCGACAGTAATGTCGGTTCGGGCGCCTGCCGCGTCGCCATCGTTCGAGCACGCGCTATGATGTCGGCGGCTCGTCGCGCGTCGTCGACAACGCGCTTGGTCAATTCGCGTAGTTCGGCCAAATCCGGCTCGGAGCGATTGAGGAAACGCAGGGCCACCTCGCCGTTGGTGCAAATGGCGGCAAGCGGCTGATTGACCTCGTGGGCAATGGAAGCGGTCAACTCGCCGAGCATTGACACGCGCGCGGCGTGCGCAAAGTCTGCCTGCACGCGCTGAAGCATTTCCCGCGCTCGCACTCGCTCCGTGATGTCGATCATGCCGACCATGCTCATATCCGGATCGGAGACGAGCCCGGGCCGGGTAGCCGTCAGGAGTACATCGATGACCCGCCCATCCAGCGTCTCCATTTTGGTTTCCTCCTGGAACGTCGGCTCGCCGCGCAAGCGACTTTCCAAGCCGCGCAGGAACGTATCCGGGTGTACGTGGGAGAAACGTGCGAGCGATCCCAGAATCTCGCTCGCGTCGCGCGCCCCCAACATCTCGACCGTGCGTTCATTGACTTCCTCGATCTTCACCGCGTCCATGAGCTGCTGCAGAAAATGCGGATGCTGATCGATATACGGGCCCAGCTCGCTCACGCCCTCCGCGCGCAAGCCCTTGAATAGCTCGACCAGCCTGCTCGCGTTCAGCTGCCAAAGAGCGATCGGCATATAGTGAAACAGTTGCCGATACCGCTGCTCGCTGTTCCGCAGCGCTTCTTCCGATTTCTTGCGAGCGGTGATATCCATCACGGCGCCCACGAACTGCAATTCGCCTGGTTCATCAATCACGGGATGGGCCACCACATTGAGGTGCTTGACCGATCCGTCCGGCATCAGCAGCCGATGCTCAAAATCAAATGGCTCTCTGCGGGTCGTTGCACGGTCGATCACCTGCCGAACAAGCGCGACGTCGTCCGGATGCACCCGGTCGAGCACGATTTCGATCGTGACCTTGGTCGCGGGGTCGTACTCGAATATTCTGTAGCACTCCTCGGACCAGAGGATTTCTCCGATCGAGACGTTCCAGCCAAAACTGCCGGTGTGGCTAAGGCGCTGCGCCTCCGCCAAATAGGCCTCGCTTTGTCGCAGTGCGTCTTCGGCCCGCTTTCGATCCTCGATATCGAAGGCTACCGAATACCACTTAACGACGTCCCCCCTCTGATCGCGTAGCGGCACGTGGTGCAGCATGTGCCAGCGGTACACCCCGTCGCGACGCCGCAACCGCATTTCAACCCGGAGCGGTTCACGTTTCGTCAGGCGAACGTTCCACTCGGCCTCGCTTGCCTTGAGGTCGTCAGGATGCGCAATGATCGGCCGTCGTTGGCCATCCATGTCCCGCTGAGAAAGCCCCGTGCGATTTCGCCAAGTCTGGCCCTTTGCTTCCTCTTGAGAGAGGCCAGTGTAGTCGCGCCACGGTCGATTGACGAAATCGCGTGAGCCGTCGGGCTCATAGCTTGCGACCAGGGCCGGGATCGTGTCGATCGTAGCCTGAAGCTCGCGTTCGATCTCGCGAGATTTTTGTTCTGCATGCTGCCGTTCGGCGCTTTCGATTTGCAGCGCGGCGTTAAGTTTCTCAAGATCCCGCACCTTGTCTTCCAAATCAGCGCGCGACCGCCGAAGAGACTCGGCCGTATTTCTTTGCGCAGCAACTAGTCCAACTACAAAGAATGCCGCCATCGCGAACAAGGCAATGCGCGGTATATCCTTAGGCGTCAAATTGAGAGAAAAGGTCGGAGCCAGAAAAAAGTAGTCGAACGCCAAGATCGACAGCGCGGTCGCAGCCAGGCCCGGGCCGACGCCGCCGAATAATGCGGCGAAAATGATGGCGCAAAGAAACAATGATACGATCGGCGAAGTCTGCAGATAGGTTTCCAGCAGAAGGCCGGCAATGATTGCGGCGGTGACCCCTAGAGTGGCAACTCCGTAGCTCAAGCCCGGAGAGCGCTTGAACCAATTTAGACGAGGGAGGTTCCGCATGTTCTTACCCTCCACAAGCCGCGGATCAGCGCGGCCGACGGAGTTGAGCTCCCCACGACCCCTTTCCGATTGAGGTCTATATTAGAGCAGGAAGGCTCGGCCGGCAGAGCAATTTGGCCCCTGGTGGGAGCGCTTTCTTGCGTCTGCCAACTTGCCTATTCCGTGAGGTGGCGCTGACGCGTTTTCAGCATTTTATGGCTTCTGAGCGGTTCCAGACAATCGATGAGGGCCGTCGAAAATGACTTCCTAAGAAAACAGGCAGCGCCAGCAGCATGTGCGATCACTTCGACCAAACCGGCGAGGTGGTCTTCGCTCGCCGCCTGCAAGCTCGGTTGCGAGGCGATCGTGAAGGCCAAACTCACCACAAACTCACCAACGAGACGGCTGTATTGGCGTGTGATCGGTGACCACTCTGTCACAGCCGAGCGACGCGCTTTGTTCGTCCTTCAAGGGACGTCCCCCAGACCTAGCTCGAGTTGCTCCGACGAGGTGCTGTCGGGCCTCTCAAAGCTCGAAAGAGTCACGCCGACCAGCCGCTCGATTCGCAAACTCGTTGGTCGGCTTCAGTAATCGACATTCGTAAAGCCCGGAATCTGAACGTCCTCCGGATGGTAGTTGCAGCGATGCAGCTCATCGATGATGTAATCGGCCACGCAGTTGGACAGAAGCTGCTGTGGATCCTCCATGATCCTGCGCAAGCGGGCAACGCAAGCCGCATGATCGTCCAGCGATTTGATCGCGGGCAGCGTTTCGGCTTCGATCGGTCTGAATATGAAGGCCTCATAAGCTTGAAACATCTTCCGGGCAACTTCCACGCTTGCTCGTGTATGGCACCAGATTTCCCGATAGGTCTTCTCCAGGTCGCGCAAGGCTTCAGCGTTCGGCAAATTGTCCACGGAGAACCCCGGCGCATGCGGCGCGATCAAAATCCGCTCGGGAGCTATTCGCTTGTCCGAAGATTTCCAGATGAGATTGCAAATGTTGTTGGTTGACCAGGTCACCCCAGCGGTGGGCCGGCCAGACTGTCCGCTGACGAGCACCATGGCGCGATCCCAGTCGATCTCTTTTTCACGCAGCCAGCCGCCGATCCGGTAGGCGATATCGACGTAGGCCAAGGCAAAAGTTGCGAACATGACGTCGTTCATGGAGACCGGCAGCCAGTCCCGATCCGCGTCGATGAGTTGGCGCTGAAGGGGCTCGAAATCGAGGAGGCTCGGATCGTTGCAGGCCCGCTGCATATAGTCGATGCACGAGGTCAGCGCGTATTCGACCAAACCGAAGAGCTTGCGCTCGTGTCCCTGGAATGCGCGCAAAGCAACTTTGTCGCGCCACATGTCGACTGTATTGACGCGTCGCGTCGCGCCCGCATGCTCGATAAGCCGTTGCAATTGGGCACGCCACGTCTCCGCTCCAGGCAGCAATTCGCGCATATGGGCCACGTAACACACCGCCAGCGGCAAGTGCGAAACGGCTGTCAACTCAATGAAACCTCTCGTCGATTTCCGGAAGCTTTCGATTGACGGCTCGGAATGCCCGCCGGGAAAATAAGCGACATCGGAAGCGGTCGAGACAAGGAGCGGGCTCTCCTTGCTTTGCGATACCATCGTCTGAGTCAGTTGCGGGCCGATGCTCTCCCGGCCGCCGGTGAACGCAAAGAAGAGACCGGAAAAAGCTTGCTCCGGCTGGTAGATCACTGGCACATCTCACTCGCGGTTCAAGGTTGAAACCGGTAAATGCGCGATTCGGATTTGAACCGCAGCTCGTTGTTCAGGCTGTTGGAGATGGCGAGATAGTGGTGGCCGCCATCGTTGAAGAAGGCGGCGTCGGTTCCGCCCGTCGTCAGGAATGTCCGCACCGGGACCAGCGTCCCGTTCGTCCACCGATAGATGATCGAGTCGAGCTGGGGACGCGGCTCCTCCCGGGAGCCGAGAATGAACTGCACTTGGACCAGGTATCCGTCACCTCCGAGTTCAATCCATGCAAACTCTCGCCCACCCGGCCCGCTCAATTCCTGATGCAGCGTATAGGCTTGGCCATCCCAGCGATAGAGCAGCGTGTGCTCGTGAAGGTTGGCAAACGCCAGCCAGGACTGGCCCCCGAAATCGAAGGCACAAAAGGCGCGGCCGCTCTTCCCATCCAGGGGCTGAAACCGCTCGAAGCCCTTGCCGCTCCAGCGATAGATGACCGAAGGCGCCGCGTGGTCGGCGTAAGCGAGGAACTTGTTTCCCGCTGTTTCAAAGAATGCCCAGTTATAGCCCCAGACCGAAGCAATCTTTTGGAATGGAATAAATGTCTCGCCGTTCCATTCGTAGATGAGCGACCTGACATTGGGGACTCCCTGCATGACGACGCCCTGTGCAAGCGCGAGGAAGTGTCGTCCGTCGAATGTGAAGTGCTTCCACTGCTTGGCCCCGAACGTTGCGACTGTCTGAAACGGAACGAATGTTCCTTGCGCCAGCTCGAAAATCGTCGAGGCGACGTCATATCGATAAGGTCCTTGGCCGCTTCGCAGGGTGGCCGTTGCCAGGAAGACCCGCTCTCCGATCCGGAAGAACTCGGCATCCTCTCCACCTGTGATCGGAAGGCGTTGATGTTCTACAAAACAACCGTTCCGCCACTTCAAGACGAGGCTATCGACGTCGCTGTTGCCCCCGGTCATCGACGGCGGCTGGCCCGGCGCGTCGGCGGCAAGCTGCGGAATCGCCAGGTATGAGGTGCCGTTGTGCCTGAAGGGCTCGACAGCCCGTGCGCCTGTTGTCGGTATTCGATCTATCTCAGTCAGCATGGTATGGTTCGATGTCCAACGGCTTCAACAGTGGTGCGGGCAAGCTACAGCTCCCAGCGGAGTCTGCGGTCGACCGAATAGGGGCCGCCTCCGCGCAACGCGATGGCGAACATGATGAGGCCCCAAAACAGCGGGTATTCCCAGCCACCGCGGCCGGCGGCGAAGCCGGCCGGCCAATGGGCGACGAACGTGATGATCGCGAATTGGATCGCGAGCGCCGACGCGAAGAAGCGCGTGAACAGCCCGAGCATGACGCAGACCGCGCCGATCGTCTCGAGGAAGAACGCCACATAGGCGAGCGGCAAAGCGGGCTCGATGCCGCGTCGGGCCGGGATGTTGGCGGCGAAGGCCTCGAGGGTCGCGGCAAGGCCCACTTCGACCATCGGCATGGCCTTCATGATCCCGTGCACCAGCAGCATCCCCCCGGCGGTGAGGCGGATGATCAGCCAGGACGGGCCCGGGGTATATTCGTAGAAGGATGCGAGTTGCGGGATGATGAGCCTGGATTGGTCGTGCGCCACGGCGCTCGAGTTGGCAGTGCTGGTGGTCATTGCACTCTTTCCCTTCTTTCAGCCGCCCGCATCATTCGAAACCGTAGAGCCGGGCCGGATTGTCGCGGAGGATCCGGGTCCGCAGTGCCATCTCAGGCACCCAATCCGCGAGCAGGTTGAGCAGGCTTCCGGTGTCCATCTGCCCATTTGGAATGTGCGGCCAGTCGCTGCCCCATATGGTTCGATGTCCAACCGCTTCAACAATTGCGCGCGCAAGCGGACGCAGTTTCGCGTAATTGCCATCCTTGGCGACGCGATACGGGCCGGAGAGTTTCATCCAGCCGGTGCTGTACGCGACGGCTTCGATCAGCTTGTCGAAGTGCGCCCGCGTCAGACCATCGCTTTCCAGCATGTAGCCCATATGATCGATGACGAAGTCGATGTCGATCTCGGCCAGGTAGGGGATGAGGTCACGGACGACGCGGCCGGGCGTGTAGAATTGCAGGTGCCAACCCAGCGGCTTGGCCTTGCGGATGCTGCGTTTGATGTAAGCAACGAGATCCTTCAAGGGCCATTGAGCGCGCAGGAAGAGATCGAGGCGCAGCGCTCGCACGCCAAGGCGGTCCATCTGCATCAGCTCGTCATCGTTGATGCTTTCCTCGACCATCGCGACACCGCGGCCGCGTGCACCAAGCCTGTCGAGCGCATCGAGCATGCAGCGGTTGTTCGTTCCGTAAAAGCTTGGCTGGACGATCGCAAACCGGCGCAACGACGTCGCTTCGCCCATTCGGATCAGCTTGGCCAGACCCCCGTCGGGCAGCGTGTAGAGCGGCTTCGCGACGGACGGGTACCGCTTTGCTTGCTCGAATACGTGAACATGGCCGTCACACGCGTCAGGCGGCATCGCGAAGCTGGGCCTTGTCAGGGTCGACGCGTCGCGCATAGGCGTCGAAGTCAGAATTTCGGCACTCACCGCCATGTCAAACCCCCTTCAACGTTCCCAGTGCTCGCGCGGCCTCCGCATTGGCGGCACTCACAAGCAGGTCGGTATCGATTCCGGTCATCAGAAGCGGGGCCGCACCGAGCAGGATGAGGTCGGCACAATAGGCGGCGTCGCCGATCCCGCCGATCGCGAGCGGCTTTCCGGCGAGTTTGCACGCCGCGATGGCATTCTCATGGGCCGCGCGCACAAGCGGGTGCTTGAAATCACCCGGCACGCCCAACTCGGCGCTCAAATCGTTTGTTCCGATGGCGATCATGTCGACGCCCGGAAGGGCGGCGATGTCGGCGATATTTCTCATGCCGAGCGGGCTCTCGATCAGAATCTGGATTGCAACGAGCTGGTTCATCGTCGCAAACAGCTCGGCGGCATCCATTCGCCGGTAACCGAGCTGCGGCAGGGTGGCGATTGCCGAGCGATGCCCGAGCGGCGGGAAACGGCACGCTGCGATCACGTCCTGGGCTTGCGCGAGGGTCTCGATGCGCGGCGCTATGATGCCGGTCGCGCCGCCGTCCAGCACGCGGCCGATTATGCCGTACTCGCGCTCGGGAATGCGCACGAATGGCGCGATTCCGATGTCGACGGCGCAAGTGCAAATCTGGGCAGCGGCGTCGAGCGGCATCGCGCTGTGCTCGAGATCGACCCAGATCATGTCGTGGCCAGTCGCCTTCGCAATGCGTGCAATTTCCCCGGTACGCGAGCTGCGCACGCCCAGGGCTAGAACGGGACGGCCGTGTGCGAGCCGGTCGATGATCGGGTTCATGGATGTGTCCGCGCACGTGCGCTTGCAAGTGCTTCCGGTCGCAATTGCGTCAGTCCAGCTTGATGTTCTTGGCCTTGATCAGGCGACCCATGGATTGAGTCTCGTTCTCGATCGCAACGGCCATTTGCGCGCGCGTGGTGCGCATGGGTTCTGAGCTCGCATCGGACAGCGCTTTGACGACCGCGGGCAAGCGGTTGATGGTTTCGAGCGCATCGTGAAGGCTGTCGAGAATTGCGTCCGGCGTGCCGGCTGGCGCCCACATGCCCACCCACGTGAACACTTCCAGGCCCGGATAAGACTCGGCCAAAGCCGCAACGTCCGGCAGCGCAGGGCTGCGCGGATTGCCCGTATAGGCCAGCGCTTTGATCTTGCCGTCCATGACGAAGGGCATGGCTGATACGGCGGGCTCCCACCCAACCGTCACTTCTCCGCGGATGAGATCGGGCACCGCGCTGGTCTTGTAGGGAACGTGGACCAGCTCAATTCCAGTGGCATCCTGGAGGAGCTCGAACCCGAGATGCGCCGTGCTGCCGGGCCCATAAGAGGCGTAGTTGATCGACTTGGGCTTGCGTTTTGCGGCCAGCACCAGATCTTCGAGGGAATTTCCGGCAAACGAATTGTTCGCGATCAGGAATGAGCCTCCGCGATATAGCTGCGCGACAGGTGCGAAGTCCTTGCCTGCGTCGTAGGGCAGCTTGGAAAACAATGCGGGCGCGGTCGTCAAAGGGAGGCTGATCGAAAGCAGCAGCGTGAAGCCGTTGGGACTGGCCTTTGCAACGGCGGCTGCCGCGATCGTCGACGAGGCGCCCGGGCGATTTTCGACATAAGCCGTGGTGTTCAGCATCTTCGCAAGGTTGCTCGCATAAATGCGGGCAAAGATGTCGGTACCGACGCCCGCCGGCGTCGGAGTCATGATCTTGATCGGGGCGTTCGGCCACGCCGACTGCGCGTACGAGGCGACGGACCAGATCGTAGCGATCAGGAACAGACATCCAGCGGTGATGACACGCTTCATCTCTGGGTCCTCATGAAGTTACGTGTCAGCCGTGACGGCCGCCTCGATCGAGATCGACGCAGCACCGACTAGCCTGCGTACAGCACGATGTCGAACACCACCAAATTCGACTCAGGTTCCATCTCCGGAGCCGGCGGCAATAGCTTGCTGATGAGCAATTCCGTTCGCCCCGCACTTTGCAGAATGCGATCTGCATTGTTGTAAGGGTCGCCTTCGAAATACATCTGGGTCACGAGCCTGTCCTGCCGGCCACTCACCTGGAAGTGAATGTGCGCTGGTCGCATGCTGTTGGGGCCCGCGGGATACGCGGCGGGTTTGATCGTCGTGAACCGATATCGACCGTCGTCGTCGGTGGTCAGAATGGCTGACCCCTCGAAGTTTGGATCGAGCGGCGCGGGATTGGGATCGCTTGGATGCGAGTAGCGCCCATGAGCGTTGGCTTGCCATATTTCAACCTTCGCATTGCGGACAGGCTCCCCCTTCTGATTGAGCACTCGCCCCATGACATTGAGGACATGGCCTTCAGCGCGCCCTAGTCGACCGGGTAACCTCGTCAGATCGGCATTTTGATCCAAGGGTTTCATTGGATAGTAGGGACCAAGTATTTGCTCTGGCGTGCGCTGCACGGCCGTTTGCGCAATCGCAAGCCTGGTTGACGCCACGCTCGCGAGGCCGAGCATCGCGGACATCTTCAGGATTTCACGGCGGTCGAGATCGCCTATCGAGTAAGTCGCCATCGCTGCCTCTCTTCAAATCCGTTCGACCGGCCCCGTGGTCACAGCCGTCAACCGGGATTCGATATCCACGGGGGCCCGTCGAGGCATCGAAAGAGTAGCATTCCATGGCATACACAGAAGTATTATATTTGGATCGATATCGATACGTTTTCGGTATGGAGGCAGAATCATGGAGCTGCGCCACCTGCGTTACTTCGTTACAGTCGCCGAGGAGCTCAATTTCACGCGCGCCGCGGCCAGGCTTCACATTGCTCAGCCGCCGTTGAGCACCCAGATTCGCGCGCTCGAGGGCGAGCTTGGCGTGGATTTGTTCCTGCGGGAAAAACGCCGGGTCTACCTGACCCAGGCTGGGGAGGAGCTGCTCGGTCGCGCCCGGCTGATTCTCAGTGCGGCCCGCGATGCAGGGGTCGCGGCCCGCAATGCCGCGTCTGGGATCATTGGACGGGTGACGCTCGGCTATGTCGCCTCTGCGATGTTCTCGGACAGGCTGCCAGCCGTCATCCGCCGATTCCAGCGCAACCACCGCCACGTCGAGCTGACGCTGGTGGAGAAGGCCTCGCTGGATCAGATCGCGGCGCTGCACGAGCGACGAATGGACGTCGGTGTGCTGCGCAGGTCCGACCTTGTTCTGCCTGAGAGTGTCGCGATCGAAGAATGGCATCAATCGTTGTTGATAGCGGCCATTCCCAAAGACCACGAGCTCGCCAAAGCCGACAGCGTCCGCATCAGTGATTTACGTGACCAGCCGATCATCACCTATCCGCGGGACGCCGGCATCGGTCTCTACCGGCCGTTTCTGCAACTATGCGCCAAGGCCGGATTCCAACCGAATGTCGTCAAGGAAGCGCAGGAATCCTCGCTGATCGTGGGCCTGGTGGCTGCGGGAGTTGGAATTGCGGTCGTGCCAGCCACGACGCGATGCATTGGCCTGCCCGGCGTCGCCTACCGGCGCATCAAAGGAAAGGACGCGCACTCGACCCTCTATCTCGCGCGCCGCAAGAGCGACACCAATCTCCACGCGAAGGAGCTCCTGAAAGCCCTCAGATTGAGACGCGTCTCCTCAGCCTCTGCTGATTGAACACGGGCCCGGTGCCGGCCTTTCCGGAGTGGGCCAGCAATTTGTCGCAGGAAAGCGCGCTCGCCAACGTGAGCGCTACGGCCGCCACGCTGACGCGCCGGGCGATCGCCGAGCGGCGAAGACCTGGACGACGGCGTCGAGGCGTTGTTCCACAGTCGACGCTTCGGCGAACAGTGGTAGCGGGGGCCCGTTTCGTACCTTCCCGGCACCCTGTTATAGCAGAAGACCGGCCGCTGGCATTTCTATTTATCCTGCCGCGGCTTAAGCTTGCCTGACACCGCCCAAGGGCTGTTCGCAACGCCTGCCCGCGCCGTTCGAGCCCCGTTTAGGCGCTGAGGATCCGGGCTGCGCTACCCACTGAAGAGAGAATCAACGGAAGTAGTGCTTCGATCTCGCGGTGTACGCTGCAGCTCGGCGCGCAGCTTGTGGCGCTGAATTTTGCCGGTGGCGGTGCGCGGCAGCTCGGCGGCGAGCGCGTATTGACGCGGAAGCTTGAACGCCGGCAGCTTGCGGGCAAGGTGTTCGCGCGCCACCGCGAGCGCAGCTTCGCTGTCTGCGCTCGACGTCGCAACGACATAGAGCACGATTTCCGACAGCCCCGCCGCACTCTCGCTTAAAACTGCCGCGGCCTCCGCGATCGTGGGAATGCCTGCCAGCGCATCCTCGATCTCGGAGGGCGAGACCCAAAGCCCCGAGACCTTCAGCATGTCGTCGCTGCGACCGCAGTGATGATAAAAGCCGTCCTCGTCGCGCAGGTATTCGTCGCCGGTCGCGAACCACTCGCCGCGAAAGCGCTCGGCCGGCCGATGCGCGGGCGCGTGCGGCGGCGCGTCAGCAAGTCGATACCCTGCGCAGAGAAACGGCGCGCGCACCTCGAGCCGGCCACTGCGGCCGGGTTGGTTGATTTCGGACCCATCCTGATCGATCAGGCGCACTTCGACGCCCAGCACCGGACGGCCTGACGATCCGGCGCGACGCGCGGAGAGCGTGTTGGTGAAAATCTTATGTACCAGCTCCGAGCAGCTCATCGCATCGACGATGGGCCGGCCCGTAAGCTCTTCCCATTCGACCCCGATCCGAGGCGGAAGCCGCTCGCCGGCCGACACGTAGCAGCGCACAGCGCGGAACGCGAATTTCGGCGCGAAACCGGATTCGCAAAGTTTGTGGAACAGCGTCGGGACACTGAGCACGACGCTTGGCCGATGCAGCTCCACGGTCGCGGCAATCGATGGCGGCGTCGGCCAGCGCTCATGCAGGATGAGGGTGGCGCCAAGCCGCAGGGCGCCGAACATCGCGCCCAGCGCATAGGCGAAGTTGAGGCGCGAGGTCGGGAAGAAACGATCTGCGGCCGTGGCAGCGAGGCCGTGCACGAGATAATCCGTGCACGCACACACGTTGTTATGCCGGTGCTCGACTGCCTTTGGCTGTCCGGTCGTGCCGGAGGTCATCACCCAATAGGCCGGATCGTTCGGCTTGCGGGTACAGGGCACAAACTCCGTCTCCGACCTTTGCACCCACGACTGCACGTGGCGCTCACGCAGAAACAATTTTGCACCTGGCGCCATGCCGGCCGCCACCGCCGGCGCGAAGTCGCTTTCGGCCACGACGGCGAACGGCCGGGCAATTGCAAGGATGTGCCGAAGATCGTCGCTCGTGGCGCGCGTCGAAACCGTAATGGCGACCCCGCCTGCGGCAATGATGGCGAGGTAAAGTGCTACCAGGTCGGAGTGATCGAGCATGAGCATGGCGACGCGGTCGCCGGGATTCATGCCGGCCTCGCGCAGCGCTACCGCGAACCGGCTCACACGCACCGCAAGCTCGCCGTAGGTCACGGACCCGTCGCCGCTCACGATCGCCGGCTTGTCTGGCCCGGCGACGGCC
>WNEY01001452.1_pt1 | contig 23999 bp, 16 predicted proteins | sample 5400531 | NCBI WGS metagenome assembly WNEY01 (sample SAMN13153338, study PRJNA577476) | soil metagenome | isolation source: 200 cm saprolite under Douglas fir tree site 1 | place: USA:California | collected 2015-04-18
CCGATCGAGTACCGGCAGTTCAACACGCCGTTCGTGCCGTCGTTGTCGGTGATTGACCTCCTGATGTTCAACGCGCCGGAGGAGGCGCGCGCGCTGTTGAAGCGGTACGAGCTCGCATGACCGCGATCGGTGGCTTCCTGCCGCTGGAGATCGCCGCTGCCGGACAGCCGTTTCACTCCGGCGCCGTCGCGCTGGCGAGCGGCCGCGCGTGCTGGCATGTCATCCTCCGCACCGTCAGGCCGTCCCGGGTCCTGCTGCCCTTCTACGTCTGCGATGCCGTCCTGCAGCCACTGTTCTCGACGGCGACGCCATTCGAGTTCTACGCGATTACCGAAGCGTTTCTGCCGGCCCGCGAAGCCGAACCGGCCGCCGGCGAGCTGATGCTCGTCGTCAACTACTTCGGCGCGCTGACGCCGTGGGTCGAGGCGCGCGTCGCCGCCGATTCAGGACGCGTGGTGGTCGACGACACGCAGGCGTTTTTCCGGCGCGGCCGGCCCGACGCATGGTCGTTCAATTCGGTCCGCAAGTTCTTCGGGGTGCCCGACGGCGGCTTCCTCTACGGGCCCGCCGCCGGCGTGGACGCGCTGCCGCCGAGCGACGTGGCGGACTGCGAACATTTGCTGGCGCGCCTGTCCGGCGACGACCAGGGCGCCTGGGATCAGTTCAGGCAGCACGAAGCCAGAATCGGCATCGAGCCGCGCGCGATGTCGGTCATTTCCGCCCGCCTGCTGGGCGCCGCCGATCTCGATCGCGCGCGCCGGCGCCGGCGCGCCAACTTCGAGACATTGCACCGGCTGCTCGGCCCGCTGAACGCGATCAAGCTGTCGCTCGGCGGCGTCGCTGAGGATGGGCCCATGTGCTATCCGTTTCTGCCGGCGACAGACGTCGATCGGACCGCGCTCGGCCGTCTCGGCGTGTTCGCCCCGACGCTGTGGCCGGAGGTTCCGGATCGCAGCGCACACGGGTTCGAATGGGAGCGGGGCGTTGCCGAGCGGCTCCTCCCGCTGCCGATCGACCACAGATACGGGCCCTGCGACATGGAACAGGTGTGTCAGGCGCTTCTTCAGGTGCTGTGATGATTACGCTGCGTGAAATCGGCCGCGATGACCTCGCGGTCATCAACCGGTGGAGGCGGGATCCCGTGGTGGCGGACGGCGTCGGCGCGCCGCGTCGATTCATCGGCCTGGATGCGGATCTGAAATGGTACGAGGAGTACCTCGCCCATCGAGGCAACGAAGTCCGTTGTGCCGTGTGTCTGGCCGAGACGGGTCAGATCGTGGGGATGGTCAGCCTGACGCGCATCGACTACGTGGATCGCAACGCCGAGTACAACGCGGTCGTCGGCGAACCTGGGGAGCAGAATCGAGGAGTGGGGACCGCGGCGACCCGCGCAATGGTCCGGCATGGATTCTTCGACCTCAACCTCCACCGGATCTACGTGTCGATCCTCCGCGATAACGTCGGCTCGATCCGCATGTGCGAGAAGGCGGGCTTTCGCGAAGAAGGAACGATTCGCGAGGGCGCGTACAAGAACGGGCAGTACCACGATCTCGTCCTGATGGGCGTCCTCAAGTCCGAGTTGAAGGCCGGCGAGGGCCAGTCGTGAGCCGTGCCGGCGGAACGCCCGTTCCGTTCGACGATCCGGTGTACGTCACGCGGCCGCTGTTGCCCTCGCTCTCGTCGGTGATGGCCCGTCTCGCCGACGTGTGGACGGCGCGGCAGCTCACCAACATCGGCGCGCAGCACGAGCGGCTCGAGGCTGCGCTGCGCGACCATCTCGGCGTCCGCGAGCTGTCGTTGTTCACGAACGGCACGGTCGCGCTCATCACCGCCATCCGCGCGCTGGGCCTTACCGGCGAGGTGTTGACGACGCCGTTCACGTTTCCTGCAACGCCTCACGCCCTGAGCTGGTCGGGCATCACTCGGACGTCCGGGATTCTGGCCGTTCACGTGTACGGCAATCCGTGCGACGTCGTCGGCCTTCAACGCGTGGCGGATCGGCATCGTCTGAAGATCATCTACGACGCTGCGCATGCCTTCGGCACGCGCATCATGGACCGGGGGATCGGCACGTTCGGCGATGTGACGATGTTCAGCTTTCATGCGACGAAGCTGTTCCACACGGCCGAGGGCGGCGCGCTGGCGTGCGGCGACCCGCTGCTCAAAGCCAGGATCGACGACCTGCGCAATTTCGGCATTCACGGCCCCGACGCCGTGGAGGCGATCGGTCTCAACGGCAAGATGAGCGAGCTGCACGCGGCGCTCGGGCTGTCGGTTCTGGAGGGTGTCGCCGACGAGCTGGCACAACGACGGCGGCTGCTCGCGCGATACCGCGAGCGCTTCGCGGAGCTCGAAGGCGTCACGTGGCTCCAGGGGCTGAAGGGCGTCGACTCGAGCTGCCAGTACTGCGTGATCCGCGTCGATGAAGCGGCATTCGGATGCTCGCGCGACGCGCTGCACCGCGGGCTTCGCGCGTACAACCTGTTCACGCGGAAGTATTTCCATCCGCTCTGCGCGCAATACGACTGTTATCGCAGCCTGCCGTCGGCCGCGCCGGCCAACCTGCCCGTGGCCACGCGGGCGGTGCAGGAGGTGCTGTGCGTCCCGCTGTACGGCGGCCTGAGCGAAGCGGACGTGGACCGGATCTGCGACATGGTCGCTGCCGTCGGTGAACAGGCGCGGCGCAGCGTCGCGGCGGGTGCGGCGGAATGAAGCGCATTTCGTTCGTCATCCCCGTCTACCGCAACGAGCGCGCGGTCACGATGACCTACGAGCACATCCGGCAGATCTGCGCGGCGGGGCTGGCGAATTACGCCTATGAGGTCGTCTTCATCGACGACGGGTCCGACGACGGCTCGCTCCAGGAGCTCCTCGCGATCCAATCCCGCGACGCGAACGTCCGGGTCGTGTCGTTCACGAGAAACTTCGGGCAGATGGCGGCGATTCTGGCCGGGCTCAAGCAGGCGACGGGCGACGTGGTGGTGCAGCTGTCGGCGGATCTGCAGGATCCCATCGCGCTGGTGCCGCAGATGATTGCCGAGCACGAGCGAGGCTCGGAGGTCGTCGTCTGCCACCGCGAGCATCGGGAAGACGCGCTCTCGAGCCGCGTGGCGTCGCGCGCGCTGTATGCGATTCTGCGCCTCTCGTTTCCACAGATTCCCGCCGGCGGGTTCGATTACATCCTGCTCGATCGCAAGGTGGTCGATGCGTTCAATGCGGTCGACGTCCGCAACCGTTTTTTCCAGGGCGACATTCTGTGGTTCGGCTACAAGACAACGTTCATTCCATACACGCGCGCCAAGCGGGCGGTCGGCCGGTCGCAGTATACGTTCGCGAAACGGGTGAAGAACTCGCTCGACGCCATCCTGGACTCGTCGTATCTGCCGATTCGATTCATTTCGCTCGTCGGCGTGATCACGGCATTTGTCGGATTCCTGTATGCGGTGGACATCGTCTACGGGCGGCTTCGTCACGACATTCCGTTCACCGGCTGGGCGCCGATCATGATCCTGATTCTGGTGATTGGCGGCCTGCTGATGCTGATGCTCGGAATCATCGGCGAGTACGTCTGGCGCATCTACGACGAGGTCAGAGGCAAGCCAAACTACATCGTTCGCCGGATCTTCTGACCTGGCGTATGCGACTGGATCATGCGAGTTGACGAGCTGGCCGTGAGGGCCGGCATCTCCCTGCCCTTTGGAGGATCGCTGCTCGTCGTGGCTCGGAAGCCTTGACGCCGCTGACTGCCAGCCGCGTCCTTGCCACCAGGCCCCGGGCGCGCGTCCTGGGCGTCGACAGTCTTCTCGGCGTGCTGCTGTTTCTCTGTTCGGCGGCCTGGGGCGGCGCGTACTACGCGCGCTCCATCGCATCGGGACATCATCCGTTCTTCTATCAGTCCTACTTCGAGCCCGCGGTGATGACAGCCTGTGGAAAAGGATTTCTCATCACAGAGCGGCAGCCGCCCGCGCTCCGCGCGTTCCTCTTCGAGCAGACCGACCGCTTTTCGTGCGACGAGCTGCCGCGCGATCTGGAGGTCGGGACCCGTGGGCTGTACCAGCGTCCATGGCGGTATCTGATGACGACCGTCGCCATGGCGTGGCGGGTGCTTGGCATCAGCTGGTCCGGGCTTGCGCCGCTCTTTGGCGTGTTCTACGGAGCGACGACGCTGCTGGCATACGCGCTGTGCCGGCTGATCGTCGGGCGCGCCGCCGCGTTTGCGTGCGCGGCCGCGCTGTGCGTGTCGCCGCTGCAGCTCGCAAACCTCCCGAACCTTCGCGACTACGCAAAGGCGCCGTTCACGCTCGCGCTCGCGCTGACTCTGATCGCGCTGGTCGTGCGCCCCTGGCGTCGCCGCGACGTGCTGTTGCTGGCGCTGTGCTACGGCCTCATCCTGGGGATCGGATACGGCTTCCGCACGGATCTGCTCGTCGACATCCCGCCGTTTCTGATCACAGTGGCGCTGTTCCTGCCGGGCGGCGTCCTGCGGAACCTGCCGGCGAAGATCGCCGCCGTCGCCTTGTCCGGCGCGGGATTCCTCGCGGCCGGATGGCCCATCATCACCACGGTCGTCTCGAGCGGCGGATGCCAGTGGCACGTCTTCCTGCTCGGGCTGGCGAGCCCGTTCAACGATGCGCTCGGAGTGAAGGGCGGCTCGTATGAATGGGGACATCTCTACAACGACGAATACCTCTGGGCGACCGTCTCCAGCTACGCGAACCGCTTCCGTCCGGATCTCGGCTACATCGACTACTGCTCGCATCAATATGACATCGCGAGCTGGGAGTACCTCCGGCACATCCTCACAACGTTCCCGGCGGACATGATGACGCGCGCCTACGTGTCGGCGGTGCACGTGCTCAACCTGCCGTTCCAGCGGTTCAATATCGCGGACTACGCCGGCACGCTGCTCGCAGCGGCGTTCGTCCTGGGGATCAGCTCGTTCAGCGTGAGGTTGGCGTTGTTCGCCGTCTTCTTCATCCTGTACTTCGGCGGCCATCCAGCCATTCAGTTTCTGCCGCGCCACTACTTCCTGTTCGAGTTCATCGCGTGGCTGATGCTCGCCTTTCTGATTGAGCGCGGGTGGCGCCTGTTTGCCACGATGCGGCGCGATCGACAGACGAGAGGGTCGACCAGGCCGTTTGGCGCGTTTGCGACAGAGACTGTCCGCCGGATCGTTCTCTGCGCGCTGGTCGTTCCGGCGATGCTGCTTGCGCCGCTCGCCGCGCTGCGCGCGTACCAGCACGGTCGCGCGGTTCGCCTGCTCGAATCGTATGTCGCGTCGCCCACTTCAGCGTTCCCGTTGGAGTCCGTGGGGCCCGGTAACTTTCGCCTGGCTGTCGACCGCAAAGCGCCCGCGCTGTCTGCTGTCGACAACACGGCGACCTTGGGCGATCCGAAAACGCTCTTTTTGGAATTGCAGCTGAATGCGGCTGCGTGCCGGCCGGGCACCACCATCACGTTCCAGTACAACCCGGCTTATCCCGACACGAATTTCTCGCAAACCGTCGCCCTTCTGGCGGTCGCCGCCGGGTCGCCTCCGACGCGCGTCTTCGAACCGGTGTACTCCCAGTTCCAGGGCATCGACGTCTCAGACCCTTCGCCGGTGTGCCTCCAGCGCGTTTCAGCCGTCGACCATGCCGGACGTCTGGCGCTGTTGCTGCCCGCGCAGTTGCCGTCCGGATGGAAATCTCAACCTCAGTATCAGCGGATCGTCGCTCGCCGATGAAAACCATCGTTCACGTGATTGGCGCCCGGCCCAATTACATGAAGATCGCGCCGCTGATGGAGGCGCTGCGCGCGGGTAGTCCTTTTCGTCAGGTCCTCGTCAACACGGGACAGCATTATGACGACCTGATGGCGCGCGCCTTCGTGCGCGATCTCGCGCTGCCGACGCCCGACCATGATCTCGGCGTCGGTTCCGCTTCACACGCGGTGCAGACCGCAAAGGTGATGATCGAGTTCGAAAGGGTGTGCGAGGCCGAACGGCCCGATCTCGTCGTCGTCGTTGGGGATGTGAACTCGACGCTGGCGGCGTCGCTCGTGGCCGCGAAGCTTCTCATCCCCGTCGCGCACGTCGAGGCGGGATTGCGCAGCCGCGATCGCTCGATGCCGGAGGAAATCAATCGCATCGTCACCGATCGATTGTCGGATCTGCTGCTGACGCCGTCGCGCGACGGCAGCGACAATCTGCGGGCCGAAGGCGTGCCCGAGGAAAAGATCCATCTGGTCGGCAACATCATGATCGATTCGCTGATGCGGCACCTGCCGCTCGCCAAGCTGGATCGCGTGCGCGATCGCATGTCCATCGACGAGGGCCGCTATGCCGTTCTCACGCTGCACCGGCCGTCCAACGTCGACAACCTCGACGCGTTCCGCCGGATTCTCACGGCAATCCAGACGATCGCCGAAAGCATGCCGGTGATCTTTCCTGTCCATCCCAGAACGCGTCAGCGGATGGGCGACTTCGGGCTGGACGGAGCGCTCGGCAATGTGACGCTGACCGATCCGCTCGGGTACATCGATTTCCTGAGCCTCACGTCGCATGCGCGCCTCATCCTGACCGACTCGGGAGGGCTGCAGGAAGAGTCGACCGCGCTCGGCATCCCGTGCCTGACGCTGCGCGAGAACACCGAACGGCCGATCACCGTGACGCACGGTACCAATCAGATCGTCGGCACCGACACCAGCGCCATCCTGGCCGGTTTCCGGCGTGCAATGACGCCCGCCGGGCCCGTGCCCCGTCCGGATCTCTGGGATGGTCATACCGCCGAACGCATCACGCGCGTCCTATGCCAGTTTCTGGCGAACTGAGCCCGCCCGCCGGCTCCGCTGTCGCGCGGAGCATGTCTCTCTGGATCGACGGTGCGATCGCGCTGCTGCTGTTCATCGGAGCGGCGATGGGAGGGATGTCGTACTGGAAGCGCGCCGTTGCGGCAGGCCAGCCTTTCTATTATCAGAACTATTTCGAGCCGGCCGTGATGATCGGGTGTGGCAAAGGCTTCGTGGTCGCGCGGCCGCAGGTGCCGGCGATGGTGCCTTTTCTATGGCGTCAGGTGGACCGGTTTTCGTGCGACGCGATCGCCGCCGACGCACCGCTTGGCACCGAGGACATGTTTCAGCAGGGTTCCTGGCGGTACCTGATGCTCGCCGTGGGTTACACCTGGCGTCTCTTCGGGGTGTCGTGGAGCGCGCTCGCACCGCTGTTCGCGGTCCTGTTCGGTGCGACGATTGCGAGCCTCTACGCGATCTTCCGCCTCGGCATGGGGTATGTGCTGGCTGTCGCGGGCGCGTTGATTCTGAGCTTCTCGCCTCTGCACCTGAGGTATTTTCCCGCGCTTCGCGACTACGCAAAGGTGCCGTTCACCTTGATGCTCATCTTCCTGCTGGGCCTTCTGGTCATTCGACGCGTCACCTGGAGAGGAGGATTGGCGATTGCGGCCGCGTACGGCGCCGTGCTGGGCATCGGCTACGGCTTTCGCACCGATTTCGTGGCCGATTTTCCCCCGTTCTTCGTCGTCCTCATCGCATTTCTGAGCGGCGGCATCCTTCGCAACCTCCGCTTGAAGCTTGCCGCCGCTGCGGTCTGCGTGGCGACATTCGTGGTGGCCGCGTGGCCGGTCATTTCGACCCTCGATCGGTCGCGCCCCGGCTGCCAGTGGCACGTCGTGCTCCTCGGCTTCGCGAACCAGTGGTCCGAACCGCTCGGAGTCGATCCGGCGCCTTACGATGTGAACCGGGAGTACCTGGACGAGTACGCGTACACCAACGTGACGAGTTACGCCGCGCGCGTGCAGCCCCGCGTCGGGCACATCGCCTATTGCGAGGCTCAATACGGCGCGGCGACGCGCGCGTACCTGATGGATGTGATCAAGCGTTTTCCTGCGGACGTGATCGTGCGCGCTTACGCCTCGGTCTTGCGGATCGTCGAGTTGCCATTCGCGGCCCGGTCGGCCGGGAATGACGACGACGGGAAGCCGCACGATCGCAACGCTGGCAACCTCATCGGGCTGGGGCTCGTCGTCGCCGCGATTGCGCTTACGACGGCGGTGGACACGCGCGCTGGCATCTTCCTCGTGTTTTTCCTGCTGTATTTCGCGGGGATGCCGGCGATCCAGTTCGATCCCCGCCACTTCTTCCATCTCGAATTCGTGACATGGTGGGCTGCAGGTTTCCTGCTTCAGACCGCCGTCACCCATCTTCGCCCGGTGACGTGGCAGCACGCGTGGAGGAGCGTCGCAGCGCCAATCGTGCGCACCGCGGCCGTGTTGACGCTATGCGTTGCGCTCCTGATGCTGACGCTGTGGGCGGCCCGCAGCTATCAGCAGGCCGCCGCCCAATCCTTGCTCAGCAGTTATCTGACGGCGGGGCGGGAGCAGCTGCCTCTGGCCGAGATACTGGCCCCCGGGTCGGAGCCGGCCATCCGGGTCTCGCCGCACACCGATCCGGAAACCGCAGACTTCATCGTGGTCGATCTCAACGGATCGTACTGCGGGGAGCATGCGACAGTTGCGTTCCGCTACGACCGGGATGCCCGCCGGGCCTACTCGCGCGTATTCGAGGTCCCTCGCGACGATGGTTCGCGCGGTTTGACGAACATCTTCATGCCGATTTACGACGGCTTCCACCGCATCGATTTCTCCGGCGCGCCGCCCGGGTGCGTCGACGGGGTCTACCGCGTGCGCGAACCGGGGCAGTTCCCCCTGCTGCTGGAGGTCATGCTCCGGCCCGGGTGGAGACGCGCGGCCCTCTATCAACGGCTGCGCGGCCGAGACCCCGAGCGTGGCGCGCCGGCATCGCGCGCACAGTCGCACTGATGCTCGACTGGATCCGATTCGCGTTCATCGCGTTCCTCGTGTTCGTCATGGCCGTCGGGGATGTCCTTCGAGAGTTGATGATGTCGTTCACGACGACCCGCGACTTTGTCCGGTACCGCGTGAGGTACATTGTGCAAGACAAGCTGCGTTCACTCTGGCGCCGGAGTTCGTGACAAAGCACAGGTCGTTCGCGGCGCGTCTCGGTCGCGCGCTCCAACGCTCGCCCCGGTATCTCGCCTGGCGGGCGATGGACTCTGCGAGGCGCCGCGCCAGGCGGCCGTGGGCGTACGTTTATCCGCGGCTCCTTACCGATCGGTCGCTGCTCGCCTCGCTCGGCGCGCGCGACATCGATCGGTTGTGGGACGAACTGGCGGCACAGCCGTTCTTCATCGCTTCCGGGGACCGAGCGCGAATCGCCGACGCGTTCGTGGCCGAGTATCCCGACGGTGCGGCCCCGATCGTCCAGGCGGCTGCCGCCGTGCTGCGACACGAATTCGACCTGCTGGGTTCCGGTCCGCAGCCGCTCGGCTCGCCGTTGCCGTGGCATACCGACTTCAAGACCGGCCGCCAGTGGCCGCTCGCCTATTCTGCCGACATCGAATACAACGAGCTCGATCGGCCGACCGACGTCAAGGTGCCGTGGGAGCTCAGCCGCTGCCAGCATTTCACCCGCCTCGGCCAGGCCTACTGGCTCACCGGCGACGAGCGGTTTGCGGCGGAGTTCGTCGCCGAGACGACCGACTGGATCGCGGCGAACCCTTTGTCGCACGGCGTGAACTGGGCCTGTGCGATGGATGTCGCACTGCGAGCCGTCAGCTGGATCTGGGGCTTCCATTTTTTTGCGCGATCCGACGCGTGTCGTGACGCGTCGTTCCGAAGCCGGTTCCTGCGCGCCTTGTTCCTGCACGGCGAGTTCGTCGTCAGGCATCTCGAGAAGGCCGATCTCAACGGCAACCATTACCTGTGCGACGGCGTCGGGCTGGTGTTTCTCGGATGTTTCTTCCGGCGGTCCCGGTCCGCCCGCGGCTGGCTCGCGCTCGGCCGGAGCATCGTCGAGGATGAGATCTTCGAGCAGACCACGCCCGACGGCGTCGATTTCGAGCAGGCCACCGCTTACCACCGACTGGTGCTCGAGGCATTTCTTACGAGCTACGAGCTGCTGCGGCGGAACGGGGAGCAGGTCCCGGACTGTTGCGCTCAGCGGCTCGAGCGCATGTGTGAGTTCGTTCAGGCGTACACCAAGCCCGACGGCCGGTCTCCGCTCTTCGGAGATGCCGACGATGGGCGCGTTCAGATCCTTGGAACGCAGCAGATCCGCGACCACCGCTACGTGCTCTCGCACGCGGCCGTCCTGTTCGGCCGGAGGGACTTCAGGTCGTCGGCGGGCCGATGCTGGGAAGAGACATTCTGGTTGCTTGGCCCGGACGCGCCGGGACGATTTCGCGAGCTGCGCGCACAACCGCCGCCAGGGTCCGCGGCGTTTCCCGACGGTGGTTTCTACGTGCTGCGCGCACCCGGGATCCACCTGGTCGTCGACTGCGCCGAAGTGGGGATGCGCGGCCGCGGAGGCCACGGGCACAACGATATCCTGAGCTTCGAGCTGTTTCTGAACGGATTCAACGTCGTGACCGATTGCGGCGCCTACCTGTACACCGCCTCGCGAGAGTGGAGAAATCAGTTTCGAAGCACGGCGTTCCACAACACGCTGCAGGTTGACGACGAAGAGCTGAATCGGTTCGTGGAGCCCGATGCGCTCTGGCAGCTGCATGACGATGCCAGGCCGGTCCGGGCGTCATTCCACCGGGGCGATCGGGTGGACTGTTTTCGAGGCGGCCATTCCGGGTACACTCGACTGGCCGCACCGGTTTCCCACACTCGAGGATTCTTCGTCGACAAAGAGCTGCCCCGCGTGCTCGTTCACGATCGAGTGGACGGGTCCGGTGATCATGTGCTCGTCTGGCGGTTCCATGTCGATCCAGCCGTGACGCCGGAGGTCGAGGGCCACGACGTGCGCCTGTCTCGCGACGGCAGGACAGTCTGGCTGTTGCCGGAGGACACCGCCGCGACATTCTCTCTGTCGGTCGAGCCCGGCTGGGTATCGCCGAGTTACGGTGTCAAGGTCCCGACCGCGGTGCTCGTCTGGAGGACCACGGTCGCGGGTCCGATCGAAGCGTCGTATCTGTTTGCCGAGGCCCGTTTGACCGTCAACGAACGTGCCGCCGTCAGCGAGGCGCTCAGAGCCGGCTGCGACAAATGATTTGTCGGAACGCTCTTTTTTGGAACCGGAGGCCTGGGGCCAGGAGGTTCTCTTTCAGGAGTGACCTCTCCTGATCTCTTTGATCTCCTGTGAAGCCTCCCATGAACATTCATCGCGCTGATTTGGTCCTGATTCCATGCGTCAGATTCTCCTGAACAGCAGCGGCGCAGTCGTCGCGCGTGTGCCGCGTCCGATCGTCGAGCGCGGGTCCGTGCTGGTTCGGGTGCACTACTCCCTCATCAGCGTCGGCACCGAAATCGCGCCGCTGCGACCGATCGCGGCGGCGGCGCCCGACAGTTCATCGATCGACCGTGGGATGGAATACGCCGCCCTCGCGCAGCATTATTTGCGCGCATCGCTGCGCGATCCGCGAAAGGCCATCGATCGCGTCGCGAAAATCGCCCGCCGCCGTGTCGCCAGCCTTCGACCCGCGCGGCCCGCGCCGGTCACGCCCGCGGTCGCGGCCGGAGGGCTCTCGTGGACGCAGGCGACCCCCGCGGCGACTTTCACCCTCGACGGCGACGCGATGATGCTGGTGACCGACGAGACCCCCGCCGGCTACCAGATCATGTCGCAGGCGATCCCCGTCCCGGTGGACCACGTGCCGGTCGTGCGCGTGCAGGGACGCGTCGACGCCGGGGCGATCGCGATCGGCCTTCTGAATGAGGGCCGCGGGAGCTGGATTGGCTCGCGTGCTTACGAGCCCGGCCCGTTCGAGGACACGCTCATCTTCGACCCGCAAGGGTCGAGGGAAGTCACCGTCGTCGTGACGACCGCCGGCGCGCCGGGACGATCGCGTGTCACGTTGTCCAGCGTCGGCGTCGGCACGGCGCCGAAGGCGATCGGCGGCTTGCCTGTCAGCGAGCTCGACACGCAAGGGTGGAATGCCGGCTATTCGGCAGCCGGCGAGATCGTCAGCGTCGGCGAGGGCATCGGCGATCTGGCGGTCGGCGACCTCGTCGCGTGCGCCGGCGCCGGTCAGGCGAACCACGCCGATTACGTGTCGGTCAAGCGCAACCTCGTCTGCCGGATACCACACGGATGTCCGGTCAACCTGGCGGCGTCCACCACAGTGGGTGCGATCGCGCTCCAGGGCGTGCGCCGGGCGGCGCCGCAGCTCGGCGAACGCGTGGCAGTACTCGGCCTGGGCCTCATCGGCCAGATCACGGCGCAGCTCCTGCGCGTGGCCGGCTGCGACGTGATCGGCCTCGACCTCGATCCGGCTCGGGTCGACCGCGCGCGCAGCCTCGGCATGGAATCCGGAGCGGGCGATCCGGAATCGTTCACCACGCTGGTGCGCGACGTGACCCTCGGTCGTGGGGCAGACCGGACGCTCATCACGGCTGCCACGAAATCCCATGCGGTCGTGAACCTCGCCATGGATGTCACGCGCGCCAAGGGCACGGTCGTCATCGTCGGCGACGTCGGCTTGAAGGTGGAGCGCGCGATCTTCTACCGCAAGGAGATCGATCTGCTGATGAGCACCTCTTACGGGCCGGGCCGCTACGACGCCGCCTACGAGGTCGAGGGGCACGACTATCCGATCGCCTACGTCCGGTGGACGCTGAACCGGAACATGCAGGCGTATCTCGACCTGCTGGCGCGTGGCCGGCTCGACGTCCAGCCGCTCATTGACCGCGTGATTTCAGTCGACGAGGCCCCGAGTGCCTATCGCGCGCTCGCGGACGGGACGACAGCGCTGCCGCTCGGCGTCCTCATCCGATATCCCGACGATACGCGCGACCTGCCGGAGCCGGCCGATTCGACTCGCGTCGTGATTCGCGGCCATCGCACGGCGCCGGCGGGACCGCTGAGCTACGCGCTCGTCGGTGCCGGAGCGTTCGGGACATCGATGCTCGTGCCGCAAATGAAAAAACGGCGCGACCGGTTCTTCTTGAAGGCCGTCGTGAGCCGAAATGCGTCGCAGGGCGGGAACTTCGCGCGAGAGAACCAGGTCGAGATTCTCACGTCCGATTTAGGACAGGTCCTGGGCGATCCAGGCATCGATGTTGTCGTGATCTCGACGCGCCATCATGAGCACGCCGACCAGGTCGCGCGTGCGCTCGAAGCGGGCAAGCATGTCTTCGTGGAGAAGCCGCTTGCGCTGACGTGGAGCGAGCTGGACCGGATCGCGACGGTCCACCGCGGTCTCAATCCAGCCCCGATGCTTCTCGTTGGATTCAACCGTCGGTTCTCGCCGGCCCTCACGATGATCAAGAGCCTCATCGACGGGCGACGGGCGCCGGTGGTGGTCGAGTATCGGCTCAACGCCGGGTACATTCCACTCGATCACTGGGTCCACGGCCCGCAGGGTGGCGGACGCAACATCGGCGAGGCGTGCCACATGTACGACGTCTTTCGATTCCTGGCCGGCGCGCCCGCGAGCTCGATTCAAGCGACTGCGATCGATCCGGGCGGGCTTCCGTATCGCCGGAACGACAACTTCAGCGCGACGATCGGGTACGAGGATGGAAGCCTCGCCCATCTGCTCTACACCTCGCTTGGCCCGAAAACAGGCCTTGGAAAGGAGCGGATCGAGGTGTTCTGCGATGGCGAGACTTACGTGGTGGACGACTTCAAGCGGCTGATCAAGGGCAGCGACGGCACGGTGCTGTGGCAGAGCACTGAGGCGGACAAGGGGCACTTCGAGGAACTGAGCCGCTTCGGCGACGCCGTCGCCTCGGGGGGCGCGCCGCCCATCCCCGTCGAGGAGCTCATCGAGACCAGCGCCGTCGCACTGCGCGTGGAGGACCTGCTGGTCGGACGCTCCGACGGCGAGGAAGCATGATCGAGTCGGGCCCCTTCAGACGCTCGACTGACGCGCTCGAAAGCTGGGCGCGGGTCGGGGCGATCTTCACGGTCATCGTCCTCAACGGAATCTGGGAGGAAGGGCTGATTCTCCGGGCCGAATTCATGATGCTTCTTCGATGGACGCGCGATGTGCTGCGGTACGACTTGCGGTGGGTCGTGCAGGAGAAGATGCGGCAGCTCAGGCGCCGGCGGCCGCGGTCGTGAAGGAGCGACGATGAGGGTTGTGTACGTCGACGGGCGCGGACACTTCGGCACGCTGGAGGAACCGCGCCTCGACGCGACGAGCGAGAGGCACCTGGTCGCGCTTCCGCCGCCTTCGGCCACACCTGGCGATCCGATCGCCTCGCTCGCGCGAGACACCGCGCTCGGCATCGTGATCGAGATGGCGACCGGCTGCCCGAGTCGCCGGCAGATGAAGCTGTTAGGGCGTGCCCTGAGACTGCGGCGCCGCGTCTGGGTGTTCTGGCCGGAGGAAGGGCTCGTCGAATGTGTCAGGCCGGAACGGCTCGGGAGCTATCGCCGGCACTGGTTCATGATCAATTTCTACCGGTTCGCGGCGGAGCCCGTGATGCGTTGGGCCGCCGGGCCCAGACGTCTCAGCTATGCGTTGCGGGACATGCCGCCACGCGAGATGCCGGGATGGATTGTCAGGCGCATCGGGCGGATGCTGTCGCGGCCGGCAGCGGCCACGCGCGGTGATGCGCCGGAAAACGATCACGCCTCCGCGCCGATGGTTCGACACGCGCAGCGTCTGGGGACGCTCCGCGTGGCACGTCAGTCCGCGAAAGCCGTCCCATTTCCGCCGCTCGCGGGCCTTCCCGATCAGCAACAGCCGATCCGTGGGTGCGGCGTGTACCTCCGGACCGATTTCTGGGCGCCGATTGCCTCGGGCGGCAGCTACGGCCACACGTGCTATGTCGCGAAAGAGCTCGCCGCGGTGACCGAGTCGTTCGTGTGCTTCATGGCAAATGCGTTCCCGATGCTCGGTGAGCTCGGGCTGCGGCAGATCGTCATGCCGCGGCCGAGCGCGACCAACAACGAGGATGACATCGCGGCGGCGACGCCGTACTACCTGAACCTGTTGCGGCCGGCGTTCCAGGAGCTGCGGCCGGCGTACATCTACGAGCGCATGTGCCTCGGGAACTCGGCCGGCGCGCTGCTCAGCGCGGAATTCGGCGTCCCCTACATCCTCGAATACAACGGGTCCGAGATATCGATGCGGCGCAGCTTCGAAGGCACCGGCTACATGTACGAGGCGGAGTACCTCGAGACCGAGGCGCTGGCGTTCGAGCAGGCGACGCTCATCAGCGTCGTGTCGGCGGAGATCCGCAACGGCCTGGTGGCGCGCGGCGTCGACCCGGCGAAGATTCTGGTCAATCCGAACGGAGTGGACCTCGAGGCGTACGCGCCCCTGCCTCCCGACCAGCGCGAAGAGGTCAGGCGGAGTCTCGGGTTCGCCCCCATGGACCGGATCGTCGGCTTTACCGGAACCTTCGGCGGGTGGCACGGCATCGATGTGTTGAGCGAGGCGATTCCGCGCATCTGCAGCGAGGCCCCGCGCGCCAGGTTTCTGTTGATCGGCGACGGCAACTTCAAGCACCTGGTGGATCGTGCCGTGCAGTCCTCCGGGCTGGAACAGCGGGTCCGGTCGATGGGCCGCGTGCCACAGGCGGAGGGCGCGCGCCTGCTCAAGGCGTGCGACATCTATGTCTCCCCGCACAGCACGCACATGATCGACAGCAAGTTCTTCGGATCGCCGACCAAGCTCTTCGAATACATGGCGCTCGGCGGCGGGATCGTCGCCAGCGATCTCGAACAGATTGGACAGGTGTTGTCTCCGGCGCTGACGCCGCAGGAAGCAGCAAACGGCGCGACCGTGTCGCGCGAGCGTGCGGTCCTTTGTGCGCCCGGAGATGTGGGTGAATTCGTGCAAGGCGTCGTCGCGCTGGCGAAACAACCCGAGCTCGCAAGCGCGTTGGGCCGAAATGCACATCAAGCCGGCCGCGATCATTATTCCTGGACGCGTCACGTCGCGAACTTGTGGCTGTTTCTCACCGGCAGTGCGACAGCGGCCCAGATCGCGCCCGATCTGCGTCGCAAGCCGAAGGGCGCCGAGGGACCAACTGAAGATGCGATGGCACTCGCGGCCGCCGGAAGGCTGACCGGCACATTCATGCCGCCGCAGCACATCGTCGCCACCGGTGATGCGCACAAAGATCAGGTGCAGCGTCAATGGAACCACGATCCGGCCGGGTCTCATTACGTCAGCGAGGCGCCCGCGCACACCCGAGAATGGTTTCTCGAAGCCGAGCACTATCGGTATGTCGAGTACGCGCCATGGATGCCCGGCACGATGGAGTTCGATCGCCACGGCGGCAAGTCCTTGCTCGAGATCGGCGGCGGGATGGGCACCGATCTCGCGCAGTTTGCCATCCACGGCGCCCAGGTCACCGACGTTGATTTGTCGTCGGGGCACCTCAAGCTGGCCAGGGAGAACTTCGCCGTCAGGGGCCTGAAGGGTGAGTTCGTCCAGCAGGACGCGGAATCGCTGGTGTTCGGCGACAACGCGTTCGACGTCGTCTACAGCAACGGCGTGCTGCACCACACGCCCAACACGAGACACGTCGTCCAGGAAATCCTGAGGGTGTTGAAGCCGGGTGGACGGGTGATCGCGATGGTGTATGCGGAGGACTCGCTGCATTACTGGCGCAATCTCATGTGGAACATCGGGCTCAGGGAAGGGCAGCTGCGCAAGTATTCGATGGGCGAGATCATGTCCCGCACTGTCGAACGATCCGACAATGCCGCCGCACATCCCCTCGTGAAGGCCTATACCAGGGCCGGACTGCGCCGGCTGTTCGAAGGCTTCGTGGACATCGAGATTGTTCAGCGGCAGATGGAAGCCTCGGCGGTCCCGAGAGTGCTTGCTTTCGTGCCTCGCCGGCACCTCGCGCCCATCATGGGGTGGAATCTCATCATCAAGGCCCGGAAACCGAAGCGCTGATGTTCGAACGGCTCGCCAGGCTCTGGCGCGGTCCGGCGGTGGATCTGGCGCCCGACGCTCCCGCGCCTCCAGCATCGCCGCTCGCGCCAGCGTTCCAGGACGAAGTGGAGTCGATCGGCCTCTCGGTGGCCGAGTGGTGCCGGCGGCGCCGCGAACGCGGCGCGGTGTATGCGAGCATCACTTCCGAGACCCTCGCCGCGCTTCGCGAGCGTCATCGGGATCGCGTGGACGCGACGGTCACGGCCGCGGAACGCATCCTTCGCCACGACTTCGATCTGCTCGGCAGCGGTCCTTACGTCCCGGCCGATCCCGGGCGCCCCGTGCACGACGGCTACGCGCCGATCGACTGGTATCTCGATCCGGTGCGGAAGCTGCGGTTTCCCCGAGGCGTGCACCACAAGAAATGGAACCTGCTCGAGATGCGCCCGGCGAACGCCGACATCAAGTACCCGTGGGAACTGGCGCGGTGCCAGCATTGGGCCGCTCTCGGCCAGGCGTTTCTGCTCACGAACGACGACCGGTTCGCTCGCGAGATCGCTCGCGAGCTCGACGACTTCGTGGAAGCGAACCCGACCGGCATCGGCGTCAACTGGACGTGCACGATGGACGTAGGGTTGCGGGCCGTCAGCTGGGCGATCGGCCTCGAGCTCGTGCGGACGAGCGCCGCGCTCGACGACGCGTTCTGGACCCGCGCGTACGCCGCGCTGTACGACCACGGGGTGTTCATCCGCAACAACCTCGAGAACACCTACGAGGTGACCAGCAACCACTTCCTCAGCAATCTCATCGCGCTGCTGTTCCTCGCCGCCCTCTTCGCCGATCTCGGCCCCGGTGCGGAGTGGAATGCGTTTTCGCGCGCGGCAATCGAGCAGGAGATGAGCGTGCAGGTGCTGGCCGACGGCGCCGACTACGAATCTTCGATTCCATATCACAGGCTCGTGACGGAGCTGTTCCTCGGCGCGGCGCGACAGGCGGAGCATCGTGGCGAGCCGCTGTCGGCCGCGTATCGCTCGCGGCTGCGCGCCATGGTCGCCTACCTCGCGGCGGTCACACGACCCGACGGATTGATGCCGCAGGTCGGTGACGCCGACGATGGGCGCCTGCACATCTTCGAAGGATACGGAACGACCACGCCGCAGGACGGGCGGCATCTGTTCGGGCCCGCTGCGGCCATGTTCGATGAGCCGGCCTGGAGCGTGCTTGCAGGCGACGCAGGTGCGTGGGAGGCGGCATGGTGGGGATTCCCGGTGGCCACGACGCCGGTGCCCGAGCGGCGCGTCGAACCGTTCGGCCGTCTGTTTCCCCAGGCAGGGATTGCCGTCGCGCGCTCGGCGCGCGCGCACTATCTGCTCGTCACCAACGGCATCGTCGGTACCAACGGCTTCGGAAACCACAAGCACAACGATCTGCTGTCGTTCGAGTACCACCATGGTGGCACGCCGCTGGTCGTCGATCCCGGAAGCTACGTGTACACCTCGGATGCCGGCGCTCGAAACCGGTTTCGCGGCACGGCATATCACAACACGCTGATGGTCGATGGCGTCGAGCAGAATGAGCTCGATCGGGCTGACGCGGCGGTGTATGTCGGACGGCATCACGGGTACGAGCGGCTGCCGGAGCCGGTGACGCACGAGCGAACGTTCCGATTCGAGAAGACGTCAGGCACCCTGTCGATTGCCGACCGACTGATCGGCCGCGGACGGCACGAGGTGCGCTGGCATTTTCACCTCGCGCCGGGCGTGTCGGCGGAGCGCGCTCCAGACGCAACGGTTTCGCTCACGGCGCCGACCGGCCGCTGGAGACTGATCGCGCCGCCCGGTCTCGCGATCGGCATCGAGGCCGCTGCGTATTCGCCTTCGTACGGAGTCAGCGTGCCCTGTGTGGCGCTCGACATGTCGTCTCGTGTTGATGTGGCGGGCGAGCGGACCTGGGAGTTTTCAATCGTACCGTGTTGACGCTCCTCCGTGCGATGTCCTCCGCCTCCAGGAACATGGTCGGCATCATCTACCGGTATCGGCGGATGCTGACGGCAATCACCCGCATCGAGCTGGCCAAGCGTCATGCCGGTTCCGTGCTGGGGATGGCGTGGGTCGTGCTGCAGCCCGCGCTCCTGCTGTCGGTCTACGTGTTCGTCTACATGGTCGTCCTCAGAATGCGGTTCGAGGGCTTCAGCCGCTTCGACTACGTCCTGTATGTATTCTGCGGCCTGGTGCCGTACCTGGGGTTCATGGAAGCGCTGACGACCGGGGCGCTGTCGATCAAGCAGAACATCCACCTCGTGAAGAACGTGATGCTGCCGATCGAGTTGATTCCAGTCCGCAGCGTCATCGTCGGCATGGCGAGCGAGTTTGTGAGTATCGGGCTCGTGCTGCTGCTCGTCGCCGGCGACCGATCGCTCACCTGGCATGTCACGCTCCTTCCGTTCGTCGTTGTCCTGCAGGTGATGTGGCTGGCCGGCCTGACGTGGGTGCTTTCGAGCGTCACCGTGGCGCTGCCCGACATCACGTACTTCGTGAACCTGTTCGTCTTCCTGCTGATGTTCCTGTCGCCGATCGGCTACAAGCCCGAGATGGTGCCGAAGGGCTTCGGCTGGATCATCTACCTGAACCCGATCTACTACATGACCGAAATGTACCGCGGGACGATGCTGAGCGGGACCTCGCCCGCGGCCCCGGTCGTGATTGCGTACGTCGTGATGTGCATCGCGACATTCGCCCTCGGGAGCGCGTTCTTCGAACGCTTCCGCGGCGTCCTCACCGACTACGAATAACGTGTACCGCTACTTCGCGCCGGATCTGCAGCATGCCGGCCTGCTGGCGGATGCCTCGCTCGCCTCGACGACCGAACGGCATCACGTGCTCCTCAGTCCACCGCCGCTCGAACCGGTCGCGGACGCCTCGGCCGATCTCCGGCGATCGACTTCGCCCGGGGCAGTATTCGAGCTCGCGTCCGGGCTTCCGTCGGAGCGCCACCTGACGCTGATCGAACAGCTGGTGCGAGCCGGACGTCGAGCGTGGGTGTACTGGCCCGCCGAGCAGGCCGTCGAGAGCGTAGACGAGGAGCGGCTCGGCAGCCTGCGGCGCCACGTCAACGGCGTCAAATGGCTCGAGAGAATCTGCGTGCCGGTCGATCGGGCGCTGACGCGCTGGCACCGGGCGCCGGCCGGCCTTCGCTGGATCTACCGCGGCGAGTTTCCGGTCCGCCGCCAGGACATCCTCGACAAGCTCACGCTCCTCAGCCTCCGTGCGCAGCCGGTGCCGCTCGATCGTCCCGACCGGCGCCATGGCCGTGCCGTCGTGCGCGGGGCGGGGTTGTATCTGCGCACCGACTACTGGAACGCCGCCCCGGACGACGAGCGTCGGGGCCGCGTCGTCGAGGAGTTGGCGGCGGCGACGGATCGAATCGTGAATCTGACGCCGCGACACGACGTGACGATCGCCGGGACCGGTGCGCAGCAGGTCGTGATGGACCCACCGCGCGTCACGGCCGGCGAGGACGCGATCGTGCTCGCACCGACGCACTACATGCCGATCGTGAAGGCCGCGGCGCAGACACTGCGACCAACCTATATCTACGACCACCTCTGCGCGGGGCAGTCGGTCGGCGCCGAGCTCAGTCAGGTGCTTGCCATCCCATACATCGTCGAGTACCGCGGGGCCGACGCTCTCGTTCGTGAAGCGCTCAACGGGGCGACGCCGTTCTATCCCGAGCTGTATGCCAAAGCCGAGGAGGTTGCGCTCCGCCAGGCGACCGTCATCGTCGTTGCGGCGACGAGCCTGAAGGACGAACTGATGTCACGGGGCATCGACGGCGCCCGCGTCCTCGTGGTGGCCGCCGACGCCAGCCTGGGATCGCGGCTGGCCGAGTTCGTCGACGCGCAGGCGAAATGCGCCGAACGAGCGGCCGGCATCGAGACGGGGGATTCCTACAAGGAGCAGGCCCAGAGCCAGTGGAACCAGAATCCTGTGGGATCGCATTACGCGCGCGCCTCTCAGCCTCATACCCTCGAATGGTTCCTCGAGGTCGAACGGCACCGCTATGGCGTGTATGCGCCGTGGATGCCAGAGACGATGGAGTTCGCGAAGCATGCCGGGCATGACGTGCTCGAGATCGGCGGAGGCATCGGCACCGATCTGGCCCAGTTCGCCCTGCACGGCGCGGTCGTGACCGACGTCGATCTCGCGGCCGGCCACCTGCGGCTTGCGGAAGAGAATTTCCGGCGCCGGGGGCTGCAAGGCCGCTTCATCCACCACGATGCCGAGTCGCTTCCGTTCGATGATCGGTCGTTCGACGTTGTCTACAGCAACGGCGTGTTGCACCACACGCCGAACACAGCAGCGGTCGTTGGCGAGATCCATCGCGTGCTGCGGCCGGGCGGACGAGCCATCGTGATGCTTTATGCCGAGAACTCGTTGCACTACTGGCGGAAGCTCGTCTGGCTGCTCGGCATCAAAGAGCGGCTCCTCGAGCAGATGTCGATGGGCGAGATCATGTCGCGGACCGTGGAGCGTTCGGCAAACGACGCGCGGCCGCTGGTCAAGGTCTACACGAAGCGGCGCGCCGAGACCCTGTTCAACGACTTCAATCGCGTCGAGGTGTTGCAGCGGCAGCTGCTCGCCGAGGAATTGCCGGCGCCGCTGCGGTGGACGTTGCCGGCGAGCGAGCGCCGGTTCGGCTGGAATCTGATCGTCAAGGCGGCGAAACCGGTGTGACATCCACGATCGTCGAGCAGCTTCTTGAAGGACAATCGGCTGTCCGTAATGCGCGCTTGCGTCATTGGAGCCTCGACGCGCTTCAGGTGGCGGGCATCGCGTTCATCTCCGGTCGGCGAGGGCTGCCTTCGGATGAAGCGCGCGGCGGCGCCGTGACCAACCCGGTGCGAACGCTTCGCCTGCAGTCGATTTCCGCAGCAATTGCCGCAGTCCTGCCGGTGGCATTTCTCGCGATCGGCGCGCTGCGGGCGTATCCGTTCGTGGACGATGTCTCCGTTCCGGCCAGTACTCCAGATGTCGTGTGTTACATCGGGCCGGTGGTGCTCGTGGCCGCCGACATCACCAGCTACGGAGGCCGCATGGTGATTGCGATTCTTCCGGTCGCGCTCGTTTCGGCGTTCCGTCTGCTGTTCGCCAGCGAGTTACCCGGCTCTTCCGGCCTGTCGTCCGCTGTCGGACACGAGCACCGGATGGTCAATGAAGCGAGAAGTGCCATGGTGTCTCTTCATGGTTAGCCGACATGTGCGGCATTAACGGGGCGCTCGCGTTTTCGACCGGCACGTGCCGCGTGACCACAGCCTACCTGACGTGCATGCGCGACGCGATGAGTCATCGAGGCCCGGACGGGGCCGGCATCTGGGTCGATGCCGAGCAGCGGGTCGGATTCGGTCATCGGCGCCTGTCGATCCTCGATCTCTCGGACTCGGCCGGTCAGCCGATGTCCAACGAGGACGGCTCGCTCTGGATCACTTACAACGGCGAAATCTACAACCACCGCGAGCTGCGCGCCGACCTGGACCAGTTGGGCCGCTACCGGTGGAAGACCGATCACAGCGATACGGAAGTAGTCCTGCACGCCTTCGAGGAATGGGGCATCGACTGTCTGTCGCGTTTTCGCGGCATGTTCGCGTTCGGTCTGTGGGACACACGATCGCGGCAGCTCTGGCTCGTACGGGACCGCATCGGCATCAAGCCGCTGTACTACAGCATCCATCACGGCCGTCTGACATTCGCGTCCGAGATCAAGGCGCTGCTGAAGGATCCCGACCAGCGCCGCTCGATCGACGAGGCGGCGCTGTTTCACTATCTGTCGTTTCTGACGACGCCCGGTCCCGAGACGCTGTTCGACGGAATCCGAAAGCTGGCGCCAGGCACCTGGATTCGGGTCGGGGCGGATGGCGCGCTGAGGGAGCAGCGCTACTGGGACGTCTGGGACGATGTGTCGGCGATGACGCGCGACGGCGAGGACGACATTGCCGCTCGCGTGCTCGCCGAACTGCGCACGGCGGTGAGCCTGCGGAAGATCAGCGATGTGCCGGTCGGCGTGTTTCTCTCCGGCGGCATCGACTCGAGCACGAACGCGGCGCTGTTTTCGGAAGGCGAGCGGTCGCCGGTGAGGACATTCTCGATCGGGTACGCGGACTCCTACCGGTCTTATGAGAACGAGCTGACGTACGCGCGCGAGATGGCGTCGCGCGTGGGCGCCGAACACCACGAGTACCTGATTCGCGCCAGCGACGTCGTCGACTTCCTGCCGCGGATGGTGCAGCTTCAGGACGAGCCGATCGGCGATCCGGTCTGCGTGCCGCTGTTCTATGTCGCGAAGCTCGCGCGCGACAACGGCGTGGTCGTCTGTCAGCTCGGCGAAGGCGCCGACGAGCTGTTCGTCGGATATCCGAGCTGGCTCGAGGCGCTGAAGCGACAGCGCTGGGACGATTGGCCGGTGCCCAACCCGATCAAGAGGGTTGGCTGCGCTGCGCTCGCGGCGCTCGGATACGACCGCACCGTCCATCTCGAATGGCTCCGGCGCGGCTCGAGAGACGAGCCGCTGTTCTGGAGCGGCGCGGAGGCGTTTACCCAGCTCGAGAAGCGGCGCCTTCTGTCGCCGCGCCTGCGTCGCGCGCTCGGCAACCGCACATCGTGGGATGCGATTCGGCCGATTCGCGAGTCGTTCGAAGCGCGCGCGCCCGAACAGACGCATCTGAACTGGATGTCGTATGTCGACCTGAGGCTCCGGCTCCCGGAGCTCCTGCTGATGCGCGTCGACAAGATGACGATGGGCGTCGGCCTCGAGGGACGCGTGCCATTTCTGGACCATCGCTTCGTGAGCCTTGCGTTCAGCATCCCGAGCGCGCTGAAGACCAAGAACGACACGCTGAAGTACGTGCTCAAGAAGGCCGTCACCGGCATTGTCCCGAACAACCTGATCACGCGGCGAAAGCAGGGATTCGGCGTGCCCGTCAACGAGCTGTTTCGTGGACCGCTGCAGGCGATCGCGGAGTCGGAGCTGCGGCGGTTCTGCGCCGAAGCCGACCTGCTCGACGCACGCGAGGTCGAGCGCGTCATGCACGAAGCGGACGGATCCAAGCGTTGGTACCTGCTCAACCTCGCGCTGTGGTGGC
>WNEY01000673.1_pt1 | contig 23993 bp, 20 predicted proteins | sample 5400531 | NCBI WGS metagenome assembly WNEY01 (sample SAMN13153338, study PRJNA577476) | soil metagenome | isolation source: 200 cm saprolite under Douglas fir tree site 1 | place: USA:California | collected 2015-04-18
AGAGGATGAGGTCCGTGCTCGGGGGTTTGACGCCCAACTGGCGCAGAAACGTCACGATTTGGCCGCGATGGTAGGACGAATGGTTGATGAAGTGGCGAAACATCTGTCGGTACGTATGAATGTATTCCCCACCGCTGGAAGGCTTTACGAGCCTCGTCTCCTCGAGCCGCCTCTCGCTGAACCCGCCCAGAAAACGCCCCCGCTCCGCTTCCACCGCCTCCCAACGCCTGCGGACGTCGGCCAGCGATTGCAGATCGGCTCCCTGTGGAACCGCGGGATTCGCTCTGCCGAGCCAGCGATGCAGCCACAGCTGCTCGGCCCACACGATATGCGCGAGCGTCCCATGAATCCCGCCATAGCTGCTCTTCAAGTCCCGGAGGTACTGCTCCGCTGGGAGCTGGGCGAGGGCGTCGAAGATGGTACGGTTCGCCCAGGTGTTGTACGCGAACAGCTCGAGGAATTCGTTCACGCGCTAACGGGCGGCCGCAATTTCCCCCGCATCCATCACGGAATCCTTCACCTCGCGGCCCTCGATCACCTGCTTGTCCCCGATCACCGACCCTTCGACCTTGGCGTTTTTCACCTGGACGCCCTTGCCGAGGATGCTGTTGGCGATCGTGCTACCCATGACGGTGCTTCCCGCTTCGAGCGCCACGTTGGGCCCGATCGTCGCATCCTTGAGCGTCACGCCGTCCTCGATGTAGACGGGCTCCTTGATCTTTACGTCTGAGGAGATGTTCGCCGGACGCTTGCCCCGCCCGTGTTTCAGCAAATGCTCGTTCGTCTCGAGCAGTGTGTCGACCTTGCCGCAGTCGTACCAGCCGCCGACTTCGCTGACGAAGAGTTTTTTCCCCTTGTCCACCATGTACTGAAAGGCGTCCGTCAGATAGAACTCCCCGCCCTTCCCCGGCGGACTCTTCAGCACGTGCTCGATCCCATCGAATAGCGTGCGCCAGTCCTTCACGTACTGCAGCCCGATGTTAGCCCGCTTCGAGATCGGTGTGCTCGGCTTCTCCACGATCTTTGTCATGTGGCCCTGTTTATCGGTCACGACGACCCCGAAGCGCTGGTAGTCCTCGACCTCTTTGGTCCAGATGATGCCGTCGGCCTGCGTCGTTTTCACGATCGACAAATCGGCGTCGAACAGCGTGTCCACGAAGATGACGATCACCGGCCCGTCCACGTACGGACGCGCGAGATTCACCGCGCCAGCCGTCCCGTCCAGCACCTTCTGTTCGATGAAGCGGGCGGGAATGTCGTAATGCTTGCGGACGTAGTCTTCGACCTTCTCCTTGAGATGGCCGGTGATGATGATCAACTCGTCGAGTTGCCCGGCGCGCCGCAGCGCCTCCATCACGTAATCCATCACAGGCCTGCCGGCGACATTCACGAGCGGTTTGGGGACGCGCTTGGTCAGCGGTAACAGGCGGGTGCCCTTGCCGGCCATCGGCATGATCACCTTCATGGCACCCGTCCGTAGCGATCCTTGAGCCGAACGATGTCGTCCAGCTCCGGCGTGGAGGCTTCGAGCAGATCGGTCACGACGACGGCCTCGAATTGGTGGACTTGTTTGGGAGGGACGTGGAATGCCTCCCCGGCGCGCACGCGACGCTCGATCAGCGTCTCGCCTTGCTGAAGGCGCAGAATGATTTCGCCGGCGAGCACGTAGATCGACTCATCCTTCTTGTTGTGATACTGCAGCGACAGCACGTGACCCTGCTCGATATGGAGGATCTTGCCGACGTACTTCTGGGCTTTCGCCCAGATGAGCTCATACCCCCACGGCTTCTCCACTCGATACGGAGCGTCGCTCACGCCAGGCTCAGTTTCAGCGACGATGGCGACGTCACGCAGGCCGTCACACAGACCCCGCAGCCAACGCAGCCTTCGGGCTTCAGCACGGGATGTCCGCGATCGTCGAGCGCGAGCGCCCGCTCTCCGATGGGACAGGCGCGGGCGCAGACGCCGCATTCGGCTCCCTGGAACGTGATGCAGCGCTGCGGATCGAGCTCCAGCACGCCCATGTGGACGGTGTCCCACGGCACCTTCGTCAACGCCATGTCCTCGCAGGCGATGCAGGCGCGTGTCGTCGGATCGAGGTAAGGCGTGCCGGCCGCCAGGCCGCCGCCGTTCGCCGGCATCTTGAGGATCGCGTGCACGGGGCAGACGTCGATGCAGTCGCCGCAGCGGGTGCAGGCCGCCACGAACGCCATTTCGGGCGCGGCGCCGGGCGGGCGAAACCAGCGCTTCGGCGCGACGCGCTCTTCCGTGCGCTTCGCGACCTCGTTGAGGAGTCGCCCAAACGTGCTCTGGAAAAACGCGCGCCGGTCGTTCAAAAGCTCGGCTCCAGGCTTATGAGCCACCGCAAGGCGAACTGCTTGTCACTCCCGTCCGCCGCGTAATTCCAGCGATTGACGACGAACGGCATCTCGAACCGCAGCGTCCACGCCAGCTCGTTGATATGTGGGTGGACGACGAGGCCCACCCCTCCATCATACAACGTCGTGAACGACTGGGTGCTCGGCGATGGGGGGACGGCGTCCCGATCAACGATTCCGGCATCGAGGAACGCTTCGGCCGCGGCGCCGGCGGGCAGCCCGAGAGTCTTCGTGCCCTCGACGTTCAACGCCACGGCCCAGCGGCCGCCGAGGTCGGGGCGGAAGCCGCGCAGGTTGGCGTCGCCTGGCGCCTGGTAGTGAAAGTCCGGGCGCACGAACAGCGCGCCACCGCTGCGCAGCAGCGGATTGGCGAACGTTTCGTACGGATCCGCTCCCGAGAGCATGATGCGCCGTTGCAGCGGAGGGGCGTGCTGAGCGAGATACGTTCCGCCGAACAGACGAACGCCGAGGAAGCGCGTCCGCAGGCTGACTTCTCCGGTCGCGCGCGCGAACCCCTCGACGTCATAACGATTGGTCGACTGCACGCCGGCGCCTGGATTGCGGTAGACGATCCCGCTGCGCACGCCGGCGCGTGCGCGCCAGACGCGATCGCCGTGCTGGCTCGTTATGGTTGCCCACGGTCCCGCTTCGATGGTGCCGGCGTTGTCCCACAGCCGTCTGTCGACATAGCCGAGGTCGCTGACGGCCATCCAGATCGCATCGAAGCCCGCGTGGCGGTCGGGGCCGAACGTCAGATGCTGGCGCAGTGAGCGATCGGCGTGCAGCGCGATCCCACCCCGACCCTCGACGCTCCAGAACGCGACGCTGGTTTCTGCGCGCGGAACGGGGTGGCCGATGGGGTTGCCATATCGGAGATACACCCCTCCCCGATGGGCGGCACCGGTGTCGAACGCGAAAGAGAGCAGCCCCAGATTCTCCTCAAAGCGGCCCAGGTAATTCGTGCGCGCGCGCACCGCGGCCGTGAACCCGCCGTAGTCGTTGTACCACGCGAGCGGCAGCAGCTGCATGAGAAGCCGATCGCGGCGAGCCGGATTGCGTGTGGGATTGTCGAGAATCACCGTCTCGGTGCCGCGACGGCCCCCGATCGTCCACGGCCGTTTTTCCCGGTTGTTCAGCGCGTTCCAATCGTGCGCGTGCTGGCGCGGATCGAGGATCAGCCGGCCGGGTTTTTGGGCAGAGACGAACTCGATGCGCTCGCGCTCCGGCTGGCCGGTCGAGCGCGCGTAGACCGTGTCGCGGTCCCCGATCTCGACCGGCATCCAGCCGTCGCCTAACCGATCGATCGTTACGGTCGTCAGCCATCGGCCGTCCGCCATCCGGTGTCGCTGCACCTTGGTCAAGCGATAGTCGATCAGCGGCGTGCCGTGCAGCCACTGGGCGAAGAACCAGCGCAGGTCCATGTGCGACACTGCTTCGGCGACGCTGCGAAACGCGTCTTCGTCCACATGCCTGAGGCGCCAGCGCGCATAATAGGTGCGCAGGATCTGGCGCATCACCGCATCGCCCACGATGTAGCGCAGCTGCTCGAAGAACAGCTGGCCCTTCTCGTAGATCATCGTGTTGTACGTGAAGAAGTCGCGATAGCGCTCGCTGATCATCGAGACCGGTTGGCTCCAGCGGTCCAGGTCCCAGAGGAGTATGTCGTTTTCGAGTCCCGAGTATCCGGACCCCTGCCCATGGGTCTCGAAGAACCAGCCGGTCTGGAAGCTCGTGAAGCCTTCGTCGAGATATCCCTCCCGCCACTCGTTGTTGGCAAGGATGCCCATGGTGTAGTTGTGGCCCAGCTCGTGGACGATGAGGCCCAGACCGGCGCTGCCATCCATGATCATCATCGGGAATTCGGTGCCGCCGCCCTCGATGCGGTGGACGTTCGTGATCTGCGGCCACGCGAATTTGCCGTACAGCGAGTCGAGCCACGCGAGCGCCATCTCTGTGCGCTGGACCGCGATTCCCTTTCCCCACGTCGCGCTGTCGCCGGGCTGGTAGAGGACGTGCACGACCACGTCCTTGTAGCGGCCTTGCTCGTAGCGGTAGTCGGGGTTCAGCGAGAACGCAAAGTGGTGGACTGAGTCGGCGAGGAAGCGAACGCATTTTCGTGCGGGCGACGCTGGAGCGCACCGACCGCCCGACCGCCCGTACCAGTCCCGTTGGTAGTCGATTCCACCGTCAGCGACCGCCGCCTTTTGCCATCCGGGATCGCCTTCAACCGGAACGCCCGTCGCACCAACCACCTGGTCCGCGGCAAGATCAAGCATGACGTCGTAATGCGCGAATTCGCCGTAGAACTCACCGGCCGGATACAGCGGGTGATCCTCCCAACCGTACTCGTCGTACACGACGACCTTCGGATACCACTGCGCGAAATCGAAGCGGCGGCCTTGCCTGCCTTGTCGCCGCGGTAGCGTCGAGGGCCGAGCCTTCCAGGAAATCGTCACGTCCATGGAATCGCCGGGCGCGAGTGGCCGCGACAGGCGCCAATGCGCGATCGTCGAATCGGGTGCGTACGGATAGTCCGGCGTGCCGAGCGACGTCTGTGTGATTCGTTCGAACGCGTAGTCGGGATCCTGCATGTGCTGAAACCGCACGCGTTGCTCTGCGGAATCAGCGGCAGCCCAGCGCGATCCCGGCCGGAAGGCGTTCAGATACTGATGGACGTAGAAATCGCGCAGCGTGTCCGGCGACCGATTGACGTAGCTGATGCGGACATTGCCAGTGAGCACCCCGCTCGGCTCATCGAGTGAGGCGACGATCTCGTAGGCGACCCGCTGTTGCCAGTAACTCGAATCGACCGCAAGTGGCAGCATGGCCCGTGAATCTCGCGTGTTTCAGGGCCGTGTCGCAAGGAAAGGACGACGATCCTCTCGCCTCTGCCCCCACAATGAGCCTCCACTCTTACCAGGAGGACTCATGTTGAACCGCAGTTGCGCTGTGGTGGCGCTGATCCTCATCGCCGCCTGCAGCGACCGGGCCGTGACGCCGCCATCGGAAACCCCGGTGGCCGCCGTCGCGGCAAATGCCAACCGTCCCGAGGCGCTCGCCAAGATGTTCGCGAAGGGGCTCAAGAACGCGGCGTTTCGGGCCTACCTGAAGGCGCAGCTCGACGCCTCGCCCTATCGCGAGCACAAGCTGCAATTCGAGACCTTCCTCGCCGCCAACGGGAGCCGAGCACTCGGCGAGATCGCGATGGAGAACGGCACGAGTAAAGAAGCGCTCACGCGCCAGGCCAAAGCGGCGATCGCGCTCGAGGTCTATTTCCCCGTGCCCAGCCACCGTGCGGCGTGGACCGGCGACGAGCACGTGCTGGTGGCCACCGCGGTGACGGACGACGATCCGCCCATCGCGTTCGACCCCGAAGGCCGGCGGCAGGTGCTCGATCTGAAGACTCCGCCGGCCACTCCGGTTTTGGCCCTCGTGCCCGTCGAAACCGACTTCTCCGTTCGGCCGGCACGCGTGATCGAATGCATCGTCGACTGCGGCGGCGGCGGGAGCATCGGGGGCGTCGTCCCTCCCCCTCCGCCGCCACCGGGCCTGTACATGACCAAAAGCCATTTCGTACAAGACTTTGAAGGCTGGTTGAAGGGGTCGCCCGAATTTGAAGTGCACATGCTCGGGCAAAAGGGGACGACGGACTCGTTATTCGACTATCAATGCGCCGGCGAGCATGCCGGCGGGCCTTACACGTTTGACCAGAACGATCTGGATTGGTCGGGACAAGTGCTGCTGTTCTCGAAGGCGCAACTCGATGCGTACAACGCGGCGCATCCCCAGCAGAATCTGCGCGTCTTCATCGTCGAGGACGACGACACAGCGTGCCAGATCAAGACTGACGTGGGGCGTGCCGAGCGGCTCTTCAAGGTTGTCGACAGCGTGTATCACGATCTCTCAGCCGGAAACGACTCCAGCAGCGCGGTCGTCCAGGCATACAAGTACGCGAGAGGTGCCAAGAATCTCTGGCAAGCGATCGTCTCGTTCTTCAGGACCAACGACGACGTGGTTGGGAACGCCGTGGAGGATGACATCGTCGGCGCGACGTACCCCGGCTACAACTGGTTCGTCAAAGGCGACAATAACATCACAAACGGCTGGATCAACCTGGTCATGTACTGAGGGCAGCGACATGCGTGGTACTGTAGGGTTACTCTTTCTCGTGGCCGTCACGACGCCCCCCGCCCCTGTCGCGGCGCAGTGGGACATTGGATTCGAGATAAGTACCACCCATTATCGCGGATCGTCGCACGATACGACGGGAAGTAACAGTCCCTTGACTCTTCGGCCCGCGAATGCAACGAACGTGGGATTGCGTCTTGATCGAGCGATTGGCCGAGCGCGCTTGGGGCTGCGCGCCTCATACGCGAGTGTTGGCCTCACGGCAGCGGGACCGGGGCTGATCCTGACGGATAACACGACGGGACAACTATTGGAGGGACAGCTGCTGGTGAACTTCCGGGTGGTGGGGATAGGGTCGAGCGGAGCGATACGAGCGGAATTAGGGCCCTCCCTCCACCTCTGGAAGAGCGGCGATGAGGTGCGGCAACGCGCTGGTGCTGTAGCGGCCACGGCGTATGAGTGGCCCGTCGCACAGCGCTTCTCGGGCGCGATTCGGCTCGAGGGAATCTTTTCGAAATCGTGGTTCGATGCTGGTGACCTGCCGTCAGAGTTCGAACGGCAGGTCACCTGGCGCTACGGCGTAGGACTGGGACTGCGCTACCGGCTCTGAGGCGTCACCGCAGGATGATTGCCGGAACGTCACTCTCCTTCACGAGCCGGTTGAATGCGGGGATATCGGCGTCGAGTACGGCCTTGAGCCGGTCGAGCTGCAGCTGGAGCGCCGCCGACAGCTCGTCGAACACCTGGACCGACTGTGCCGTCGGGGCCGCCTCAGCGCCCGCCACCACGCCCGCGAGCGCCGCGATCTTGTTGTTCAACCGGATCGGGTAGTTCAGCGGATCCTGGCTCGAGCGGTTCTTCACTTGATAGATCGCCTCCTCGACCGCGGCGAGCCGCCCCTTGATCGAGTCGGCCTGCTGCGCGATGCGCTTGCCGGCGTCGCCGGGGAGACCGCGGGCCCGCGTCGCCGCGCCATCGAGCTGCTCGCGCACCTCGCGGATCCGCCGGACGGCGTCGTTCGCCGCGCTGACGCGGCCCGAGATCTTCAAGAGCAGGTCGAACTGGCGCTGATACTCCTCGGGCGTCGTCTTCACGCGCGGATCGGGCCGCACCGTGAACTCGCGCGTCTGCGACCAGTCGCCCACCGTCAGCCGGACCTTGTACGGACCGGGCACCGCGACCGGCCCCGCCGTCCCGCCTGCCCAGAAGATCATGCCCTGGAAGCGGCTGGCGTCGGGATACCGCAGGTTCCATACGAATCGGTTCATCCCGGCACGCACCTTGAGGGAATCGGTCGGCGATTTCGGCTTGGGCGTGAAGCGCCGCACGAGCGAATCGTGGCTATCCAGGAAATCGAGCCGGACGTCGATCGCGGAGTCGGGGGCGCTCTTCAGAAAGAAGTACACGGCGGCGCCACCGGGCGGATTGCGGCCCACCCCGACCGGACCGGGACCGCCCCCCCCAGCGCCGAATCCCCCTCCCAGCCCCCTGCGGTACGCAGTACGCGGCGCATAGAGAAAGCGGGTCGCTCGCGCCACAGAGTCGGCCAGCTGCTGCAGGGGCGTTAGGTCGTCGAGGATCCAGAACGAGCGGCCGTGCGTCGCCGCGACGAGGTCGTTGTCCTTGACCGCGAGGTCGTGAATCGGCACGACGGGCAGGTTGCGCTGCAGCGACTGCCAATGGCTTCCCTCATCGAACGACACGTACACGCCGAACTCACCGCCGGCGTAGAGCAGGCCGCGCCGCGCCGGATCCTCGCGCACCACACGGATGAACTGGCCGTCGGGGATCCCCCCGGCGATCGCGCGCCAGGTGCGGCCGTAGTCTGAAGTCTTGAACATGTACGGCTTGAAGTCGTCGAGCTTGTAGCGTGTCGCGGCAACATAGGCGGTCGCGGCGTCGTGTGGCGATGGCTCGATCGACGAAATCAGCGACCAGTCGGGGAGGCCCGAGGCCGCCGGCGTCACGTTCGTCCATGTCTTCCCGCCGTCCCGCGTCACATGCACCAAGCCGTCATCGCTTCCCGCCCAGACCAGCGCCGAGTCCTTCGGACTCGGCGCAATGACGAAGACGGTGTTGTAGTACTCGACGCTGGTGTTGTCCTTCGTGATCGGCCCGCCGGACGGCCCTTCTTTCGATTTGTCGTTGCGCGTCAAGTCGCCTGAGATCGCTTCCCAACTCTGGCCCTCGTTGGTCGTGCGGAAGATGACGTTGGCGCCGGTATACAGCATGTTCGGATTGAACGGCGACAGCACGACGGGGAACGTCCACTGGAAGCGGTACTTGAGGTCGCCGGCTCCCCACCCCATCGGGTTGTCGGGCCAGGGGAAGATGTTCCGCTCCTGGCCGGTGCGGACGTCGAGGCGAGAGAGGTAGCTGTAGCTGCCGGCGTAGACGATGTCGGGATCGTCGGCCCGCGCCGCAATCCAGCCGCTCTCGCCGCCTCCGACGTCGTACCAATCCTTCTCCCCGATGGAGCCCCCATCGGTGCGGCTCGCGATACACACGGTGCTGTTGTCCTGTTGCGAGCCGCAGACCTTGTAGGGGACGTGGGTGGTGGCGATGACGTGGTAGAACTGGGCGGTAGGCTGGTTGTTCTGCCCTGTCCACGTGGCGCCGCCGTTGTAGCTGACGGTCGCCCCGCCGTCGTTGCTATTGATCATGCGGGCGGGATCGTTGGGCGCGATCCACAGGGCATGGTGGTCACCATGGGGCGCACGGAGTTGTGTGAACGTCTTGCCGCCGTCTACCGAGCGATAGAGGCCCGTGTTCAGCACGTAGACGGTCTCGGGATCTTTGGGATCGGCGTGAATGTGGGAATAGTACCAGGCGCGTTGCCGGAGATTGCGCTCGTCGTTCGTACGCCGCCATGTCTCGCCGGCGTCGTCGGAGCGGAAGACGCCGCCCGAGTCGGCCTCGACAATCGCCCACACCCGATCGTGATTGGCAGACACCGTGACGCCGATCTTCCCGATCACGCCCTTGGGGAGGCCTTCGTTGCGGGTGATCTCTTTCCAGGTATCGCCGCCGTCGGTGGACTTGAAGAGCCCAGAGCCGGCGCCGCCGCTCGACATATACCAGGGTCCGCGGCGCGCCTGCCAGATCGAAGCGTAGAGAATGCGCGGATTGACGGGGTCCATCGCGAGATCGACGGCGCCGGCGGAGTCGGACCGGAAGAGCACCTTCTCCCACGTGCGCCCGCCGTCCCTGGAGCGGAACACGCCACGCTCGGGATTGGGCCCGAACGCGTGGCCGAGCACGGCGACGTACACGAGGTCGGCGTTCGTCGGATGCACGCGGATCGCGCCGATCTGTCCGGCGTTCGCGAGCCCGATGTGCGTCCAACTCTTCCCGGCGTCCGTGGACTTGTAGATCCCGTTGCCGGGCGACACGTTGCCGCGGATGGGCGACTCGCCCGTACCGACGTAGATCACGTTGACATCGGACGGCGCGACCTCGATCGCGCCGATCGAGCCGGCGCGGAAGTCCTTATCCGAGATTGGCGCCCACGTGAGGCCGCCGTCGGTCGTCTTCCACACACCCCCGCCCGTTCCTCCGAAGTAAAACGTCAGCGGCTCGGCGGCGTGGCCCGCCACCGCCGTGACCCGCCCGCCGCGGAACGGCCCGATCTCGCGCCACTCGAGCGCGTTGTAGAGCGATGTGTCAAAAGCGGGAGCGGGGAGCGGGGAGGGGGGAGCGGGAGCAGCGCGGCGTTGGGCGGCAGCGGCGTTCGCGAGCGCAAGAAGACAGCCCGCGAAAAGCAGACGGCGGGGACCGAACATAGACAGCGGCTCTCCGATTCGAGTGAGCCGCTATTATATCCGGCCCCCGCCGGGCGGTAAGGTCTTACGGCGTCTGCGGCGTTGGCGTCCGGGGCGGCACGATCGCCTGGCCCAGCGTGTTGTTGTCGGTGCCGAACCAGATCGACTTCGTCGCGGGGTCGTAGAACATGTGCCGCACCACCCCGCCGCCGCTCGGCACCTGCGTCTCTTCCGAGAACTGCAGGGTTCGAGAGTCGAACGAGACGAACCGGTTGGGCCGCGACGTCTCGACGACCCACACGCGATCCTCAGCGTCCCGCACCATCGCGTACGGCCGGGCGTCCGCGCCGCCGGGGAGCTGCCACTCGTCCACCTTCCCCGTCGCGGGATCGTAGCGGCCCAGGAATCCGCCGGCGTAATCGCCGTACCAGATCTTGTCGTCCGACGTGATCTCCATGCGCCGCGGGCGGGTCGCCGCGCGCGGCAGCGTGATCTCGCGCAGCTGCATGGTGCCGGGATCGACCGTCGCGATCTTATTCGTGCCGAACAGCACGACCCACGGGTGGCCCTTGGAGTCGAGCTTGATGCCGTAGGGGCGCGCGTTCTCCGTCGGGACCTTGATGAGCTGAACCTTGCCAGTGCTCACCGTGAGCTTGCCGATCGCGTTGCCGCCCTGGGCCGTAAACCAGATGTCGCCGTTCTGGTCGAACACCTGCGTGTGCGGATCGCGCACCATCGGATCGGGCATCGGATACTGCTTGATGCTGCCGTCCTTGGGATCGAGCCGGCCGATGTAGCCGGCGAGATTGCCTGTGTACCAGACGAAGCCGGACTTGTCGACGATCAGGTTGTGCGGGCCGCTGCCGGCCGGCAGATCGTAGCGCTTGAATTCCGCCGTCGCCGGTACGAAGTAGGCGAGATAGTTGCCCGCCTGGCCACAGAACCAGATACGGTTCGTGGTGGGATCGAGGTACGGATCGCGGGGACGCGTATCCGCCCAGGGAACAGGCCATTCTTTGATGACCGGGGGCTTGTCGGTTACAACTACGGTTACTGAGAGGAGGCCGAGAGCCAGCAGAGCCTTCATAGTCACTCTCCTGTGAGCATTCTCCGCTGCAATGCCGTGAGCCGTCTGCGGACTGACCCATCAAATATGCGGTCGCCGACCCGTACCACTACCCCGCCCAGGATCCTGGGGTCGGACCGGAAGTACGCCCGTACTTCGCGGCCCAGCGCCTGAGTGAGCCGATCGACGACCTGTTCTTGTGTGCGCGCGTCGGCCTCATTCGCGAGCGTGACGCCGGCGTGCACGCGGTTCAGCTTCACATCTAACAGCACCTGATATTCCTGCGCGATCTCCGCCAGCAGGCCCTGGCGCCCGCGCCGCACAACCGCTTGCAGGAACCGGACAAACTCCACCGGCGCCTCGCCTTTCAACGCACGCTCCAGGATCTTGCCCTTGGCAGCCTTCGAGACGCGGGGCGATTCGAGCACGGTCTTGATCCGCTCGTCCGCCTCGATAGCGCCCGCCACGGCGTCCAGGATCTCATTGAACCGGTCGCCCGCGGCGAACAACGCCTCGGCGTAATTGCGCGCGATCGTGACGCTCTTCACCGCGGCTTCTCCGCCTTGCCGATGCTCTCGAGGAACTCGGTCACGAGCCGGCGATTCGCCTCGGTGTCGAGATTCGCCTCGATGACGCGCGACGCCGCGGCGATGGACAGGTCGACCGCCTCGCGCCGCAGCGCCAGGATCGCCTTCTCCTTCTCGGTGTCGATGTCCTTGCGGGCGCGCGCGAGCAGCGCGTCGTACTCCTCACGCGCCTTGGCGAGCAGCGTCTCGCGCTCCTTCTGAGACACAGTCTTCGCTTTGGCGAGAATGTCCTGGGCCTCGTTGCGCGCCGCCGCGATCTGCTTTCTGTGCTCCTCCAACAGCCGCTGTGCCTCGGCGTTCGCCTTCTCGGCATCCTCGAGCTGCTTCTGGATGCGGCGCTCGCGCTCCTCCACCATACGGAGCAGCGAGGGATACCCCAGGCGCCACAGCAGCGCCAGGAGGATCACGAAGATCACGACGGTCCAGATGATCACCCCGCCGTTGATGTCGAACGGCGACGCGACCTGACCGCCCGCCTCTTCCTGGATCAGCGCGAGCAACCGGATCATTTAATCAGCTTGAACAGCAACGCGAACACGAGCGCCGCGAGCGTGGCGCCTTCGATGAGCGCCGCCGTCAGAATCATCGCGCCGCGGATGTCGGCCGAGGCTTCCGGCTGGCGCGCGATCGCCTCGACGGCCTGGCCGCCGATGCGGCCGATGCCGAGGCCAGCACCGATCAGGGCGAGTCCCATTCCGATGCCCGCGCCGAGCAGCGCGTTGCTGTTGAGCGCCATCTTGACGGCATCGGCCGCGGGTGCCTGGAGCAGCATGAGGAGCATGTGCATGTGTTCCCTCTAGTGTTCGTGTTGCATGAGTCCGATGAAGACGGACGTAAGGAGCGCAAAGATATACGCCTGCAGAAACGCGACCAGCAGCTCGAGACACATCATGAACAGCACGAACAGAACCGTGCCGCCCGCGATGAACCAGTTCGCAAAGAGAAAGATGAGTCCCAGGAGCGAGAGGATGACGAAGTGCCCGGCCGTCATGTTCGCGAACAGTCGCAGGCACAGCGCGAACGGCTTGACGATTTTCCCGATCAATTCGACCGGGGTCATGATCACCGCCATGACGACGGCGCCAAAACCCGTCATGCCGGCGGGCACCATCACGATCGTCTTGAGGTAGCCCTTTGGGCCGAGCGCGCGGAAGCCGGAGATCTCCACCACGAGGAACGCCATCAAGGCCAGTCCACCCGTGACGGCGAGATTGCCCGTCGGCGTCGCGCCCCACGGAAACAGCCCGAGCAGGTTGCAGTAGAGAATGAAGAAGAACAGCGTTTCGATGAAGGGCACGAACTTCTCGCCGCCGTGGCCGATGCTGGCGAGCGCGACGTCGTCCCGCACGAACAGGACCATTGCCTCGACGGCTGCGCCGAAACCGCGCGGCCCCTTCCCTTGACGGTGGCGGCGCTCGACCTGACGACCGGCCCACCAGATAGTCAGGAAGACCAGCAGCGCCGCGAAGGCCATGAACACGACGTGTTTGGTGGGCGACACATCGATGTGAGTCCCGGGGATATACCAGGGACCGGGCAATGACACGGCGCCCCATGGCAGCTCGATGACACGACTGTCGGCCGTGTGCTCGAGAATCACCTTGCCGATATCGGGCGCTTGGATCACTTGAGAAACCTCGTCTCCACGAACAGGAGCGGCAACAGCACGCCGAGATAGCCGAGCAGCGCGGGGAGAGTCGCTGAGACGATGAGCACGACTCCGACCCCCAACAGTCTGATGCCCATTCCGCCGAGCCAGCGCGCCATGAACTCCGGGTTCGGCGCGCGCATCTTTGGCTTCAGCAGCGCGACGGCCCAGAGCTGCGCTACCACTGCAACGCTTCCCCCACTGGCCGCCGGCTTTCCGCCCAACACCGTCGCAACCACAACCAGCCCCACGCCCAGCGCGGCGAGCAGGGCCAGGGTCTTCACGGCTTCTCCGTGTCCTTCTTCACGCGCAAATAGATGCTCATGAAGCCGGCAAACCCACCGATGAATGCTCCCACAATCGCGAACAAGGGACGCGTATGGACCCAACCATCCAGAAACCATCCGCCCGCGCCGAATAGCAGGATCGCGACGGTGAAGTTCAGGGCCAATCCGAAGTACTGATAGCCTTGGCCATAGCCTCTGGCCTCCGGCCCTTCGTCTTTTTGCGTGGGAGTCATTGTTGCGCCGGGAAACCTAGACGCTTGTGAAATTTTTCGCAAGCAAATCGTCAGAGCTACAACTATTTACTCCCCAATCATTTAAATTGACCTTGGCCCAATGACGTCTACGCCCCGCTCCCACCTTCCCGCCTCGTCCGGCGACGTCGAATTGCTCGAGCGTCTTGCCGATGCGCGCCGCGATCTCCTCGCGCAGGTGGGCCAGCGCATCGTCGGCCAGCGCGAGGTGTTGGACGGCATCCTCACCGCGATCTTCTCGGGCGGGCACGCGCTGCTCGTCGGCGTGCCGGGACTCGCCAAGACGCTGATGGTGCAGACGCTGGCCGAGACGCTCGATCTCGGCTTCAATCGCATTCAGTTCACGCCCGATCTCATGCCGTCCGACATCACGGGGACGGAGATCATCGAAGAGGACCTCGCCACCGGGAAGCGCGGTTTCCGGTTCGTGCGCGGGCCGGTGTTCGCGAACATTGTACTCGCGGACGAAGTCAATCGCACGCCCCCCAAGACCCAGGCGGCGCTGCTGCAGGCGATGCAGGAGCACCAAGTCTCGGCGGCGGGGCAGACGCACACCCTCCCCTCGCCCTTCTTCGTGCTCGCCACGCAAAATCCGATCGAGCAGGAGGGTACGTATCCGTTGCCCGAGGCGCAGCTCGACCGGTTCATGTTCGAGCTGCGGGTGAACTATCCGTCGCAGGCGGAAGAAGAGGCGATCGTCGCGCAGACGACGGGCGACGCCACGGCCGACGTCCGTCCCGTGCTCACCGCCGAGGACGTGCTGGCGATGCAGCACCTGGTGCGGCGCATTCCGGTGTCGCAGGCGCTCGTAAAGGCAGCGGTCACGCTGGTCCGCATGACCCGGCCGCCCGAGCCTGCCTCCCTCCCCTTCATTAAAGAGTACATCTCCTGGGGCGCCGGTCCCCGGGCCTCGCAATACCTCGTGCTCGGCGCCAAGGCGCGCGCGGCGCTGGACGGCCGGCCGATGGCGGACGAGGACGACCTCCGTCAGGTCGCGCCGACGGTGCTGACGCACCGCATCGTGATCAATTTTGCGGCAGAAGCCGCGGGCAGAACCGCCGCCGACATCATCGCGCAGCTACTCAAAGAGGCGCACTGGCAGCCGAAGTAAAACGGGTCACTTCACCCGGCGATAACTTCCCCCGTCGACGAGTCGCAGCTCCCCCACTGTCCCATCCGGATCGATCGCGAACGACACATACGCCGCTTCCCAGAACGGATCGGGCCAGGTCACGCGAAACAGGTCGTACTGCCAGTGCTCCAACTGGCCGCTCGCCGTTCCGGCCTGCAGCGTCAGGCGCCCATTCACGAGCCCGACCGTCGCCGTCCCGTAGAGACTATCCGCATACGTCCCCGTATACCGCTCGAGGGGTAACGTCGGCTGGGTGTTGAGAACGCGCTTGCTCTCGCGCGCGCGTCGAGCGCCCGCGGTGCTGTCGGCCAGGCGCTTGTACATCGCGCGCATCTCGACGCTCCAGTCGTGCGCCCCCCCCGGCGTGGCTGGTCCGAGAAAGCGGTCGAAGACCGTGTACATCAGCGCGTGGCGCAGCTCGGAATGGTCGAGGTTCGTGAAGATGGCGACGCCGAGGCGCCGATCCGGGATCAGACCGACGATGGCCGAGCGTCCCTCGATGCTGCCCGTGTGTATCGCAATGAACTCGCCGCGATAATCCTGCAGGATCCAGCCGAGGCCGTAGGCCTGGAAATGGAGATGGGTCAGCGTGGCGGTGGGATAGAACGGCCGCTGCACGATCTGCTGCGGCCGAAACAGCTCCGCGAAGTTCTGCGCGTTGACCAGGCGGCGTCCGGCCACTTTGCCGCTGTCGAGCAGGAAGCGCAGCCATTTCGCCATATCGGTCGCGGTGGAGAACGCCGCGCCGGCCGGCGCGATCCCGTCGGTGACGGTCGGCGCCACGGGGAGCACGCGGACGGTATCGCGCACGATGCCATGCGGCGCAGACACGTCCGTGACGCCCGCCGCCAACATCTCGCGCGCATCGGGATAGCTCTCGGTCATGCCGAGGGGGCCGTAGATGCGGCTATGCATCAGCGACTCCCAAGTCGTGCCCGCCGCGTGCGAGGCCACGTCGCCCGCCAGGGCATAGGTGACGTTGTTGTACTGGAACCGCGAGCGGAAGCTCGTGGTGGCGGGCACGAGCCGCAGGCGGCGGCTAATCGTCGCGAAATCCAGCCCGCTTGTGCCCCACAGATAATCGGGATCGCCGAAACCCACGCGATGCGTCAGCAGGTCGCGGACCGTGATCTCGCGCGTGACGTACGGATCGGCGAACTGCACTCCCGGCTCGTACTTCGTGACGGGGTCGTCGAACGCCACGCGGCCCGAGTCCGCCAGCATTGCGACCAGCAGCGCGGTGAACGCTTTGGTCGTGGACATGTTGCCGAAGCGCGTGTGCACGGTCACGGGATCGGGTTTGCCCAGTTCGCGCACGCCGTAGCCCTTGATGAAGACGACGGAGTCGTCCTTGACGACGACGATGGCGAGGCCTGGGACACGCCAGTCAGATACCGCCCGGGCGACGTAGGCGTCGAAGCCATCGAGGGGCCGGGGGGGCTGCTGGGCACGTGCCGAGGTGAGACCCAGGCACGCCAGGAAGAACAGGGAGCGCAGGGTAGCCATGTGACCAAAGCTGGTTGGCGGAGGGTAGATTGGTAAGGAGACTCTATGCTCACCAGAGCGGCGTTGACTCTCGCGGCGGCGGCCGCGGTGCTCGGTCCGTGCGATCCGACGGGGGTGAAGCCTCCAAAGGATGTCGCCGGGATGTGGGGTGGCGAGAATGCGGCGCTGATGGCGGACGACACCAGCGCGCACATCCATATCGGCTGCACCTACGGCAACGTCCATCAGCAGATCGTTCTCGATGCGGACGGGCGGTTCGATGTGCCCGGGGAGCACAACATCACGGCGCATCCGGTCGATCGCGGCATCCTGCATCCGGCGCGGTTCGTGGGCCGAGTGAGCGGGGGCAGCATGGTGCTGACGGTCACGCTCACCGATACGACGGTGACGCTCGGTCCTGTCCAGCTGTCGTACGGCAAGGAGCCGAGGATGGGACCGTGTCCGATTTGCCGCCGCGGGATGGATCGGTAAGGCAGCGATTGCCAATGCGGCGAGCGGCTGCAGCAGTCGTTCTTGCTGGACTGGCCTGTTCATCGACCCTGGAACCCAGGTCGGGGATTAGCCTACTCGCCACGAACAGCACGTGTCTGACGGGACGCTGCGATTCCCTTGCGGTCCTCGCATTCCCAAGCAATCAGCCCAACACGCCGGGCGGGTACTGGTCCGTTAACCTGGGCCTCTTGACGACGGCCGAGGCATGCTTCAAGCTCCCGCCGTCGGCAACATTCCGCATCATCGGTGAGAACACAGACGGGAGTCGGGACACCACGACATTCACCTGGACCAGTGCCGATCCTGTTTCCCTGGGCGCGCCAGCAGCGTCCGCGTCCCGGATCCAAGCGAGCCCCAGCACGGCTGCCTTCGTACCCGCCACGGCCGCCGGGTGGATGATCACGTTCCCGGCCGACTCGCGCGCGAGTCCCGGCCCCGCTTGCGCAGCCAACTAGTGATCCGCACCGGATTCGTCATCGCCGCGACCTGCTTCGTGACTTCGTCGCTGGCTGGTCAGGAGCCCGTTCCACCGGCCGTGACCGGCCGATGGGATCTCACCGTCATGACCGCCGAGGGTCATCGGCTTCCTTCCTGGCTCGAGATTCAATGGTCTGGCAGTCGCGTCCTGGTGGGGCGGCTCGTTGGCGTGGTCGGCAGCGCGCGTCCGATCTCGCGGCTCGATTTCTCGCATGACACGCTGCGCTTCTCGCTGCCGCCGCAGTGGGAGCCGGGCAACAACGACTTCCAGTTCGTCGCCGTCTTCGCGGGTGACACGCTGGCGGGATCGCTGACCACGTCGGATGGCAAGCAGCTCTCCTGGAGCGGTCACCGCGCGCCGTCCCTGCAGCGCACAGGCGTCGTGCAGTGGGGCCGTCCGGTGCGGCTCTTCAACGGGACGAGTGTTGCGGGCTGGCATGTGGTCGGCGGCGAGAATCAGTGGAAGGCGATCGCGGGCGTGCTCACGAATACGCAACGCGGCGGCAATCTCGTCACCGATGCCACCTATGGCGATTTCAAGTTGCACGTGGAGTTTCGCTATCCGCCGGCGGGCAACAGCGGCGTGTACTTGCGCGGCCGCTACGAGGCGCAGATCGAGGACTCGGCGGGCCACGAAGTCTCGACCGGTGGCCTCGGCGCGATCTACGGGTTTCTCATTCCCAATGAGAACGCGGCAAAGGGTGCGGGCGAGTGGCAGGCGTATGACATCACGCTCGTTGGCCGTCTCGTGACCGTCGTCCTGAATGGGCACGAGGTCATTTGCCGCCAGAACATCCCTGGGCCCACGGGCGGCGCGCTCGACAGCAACGAAGGCGCGCCAGGGCCGATCATGTTGCAGGGGGATCACGGGCCGGTGGAGTACCGAAATCTGGTATTGACGCCCGCGCGGTAACCGCCTCCCAGGCTCTGTAAGTACCCTGTTGATGGGTCGTTACAACGAGCCTCAGAAACCCACTCAAAACCCAGTAAATCAACGTGTTGACAGGGCGTTGATTCGCCGGCCTAATCTTGTCGGTGAATCAATAAAACGCGTGCCGCTATGTGACTCACAGTTTCGTTTTGCACAGTCTGGGTTGTGCCGCCTTGTTCACCGTTGCCGGCGAGCAAGTGCGGTTTCGTACGCGTAAGCACCTCGCCCTCCTCGTTCGTCTCGCGTTGGAACCCGGCAAGCAATTCACGCGCGATTACCTCGCCGACCTCTTGTGGCCCGAAGCGCCTCCGCGCCTCGCCAATCACTCTCTCGCTCAGGGTCTGTCCGTAATCAAGGCGAAGATCGCGCGCGAGGCGGTCGTGATTCAGCGCGCCACGGTTGGCCTGGCAGCAGGTTGGGTAGACGTCGACGCCAACCATCTAGCGGCCGGCGATGTGAGCATCGACGGTCCCTTCCTCGATGGCTTCGAGATTCCGGCGGCGCGGCCGTTCGCGGACTGGAAGGATGAGTATCGCGCGCGCTTGATCCCGCAGATTCGCGACTGTCTCGTGCGGCAGATGGACGCCGCGCGCCGCATCGGTGATTTCCCGACGGTCGAAATGCATGCCGCCCGCTTGCAGGACCTCGACCCGCTCGCTGAGGAGGGGATTCGCGGGATTATGGAAGCGCGCGCCTGGGCGAGCGATCGCAGCGGCGCGCTCAAGGCGTTCGCGCGCTATGAAGCGCAGCTCGCGGAGGAGCTCGGCGCGAAGCCCGGGCCCGAGCTCGTCCGCATGGCGGATCTGCTGAGGGATGGCCGGCGATCGCCCGCGCGGCCGGTCACACCGGGGGATCCCCCTGAGCGCGCCGACCGCCGTTTCGAGCCCGAGACGCTCATCGGGCGGGAGCGCGAATTCAGCGTCCTGTATGACGCGTGGCTCGAGGCTCGCCGCAAGCTCCCGCGCATCGTTGTTGTCACGAGCGATCCCGGCGTTGGCAAGACGACGCTGGTCAACGCGTTTGCGTCGAGCTGCCAGATGGATGGGGCGGTGGTGGCGCGGGCGCAGGCGTATGATGCCGAGCGCGAGCTGCCGTTTGCGGTGCTGGGCGAGCTGGTCAAGCAGTTGGCGACGCAGCGGGCGATTGGCAGCGCAGATCCCGAGGCGCTGAGCGAGTTGACGAGGATCAGCTCGGAGATTCTCAAGGCTTTTCCGGGAGTGCCGAGGCCGGTGGAGTGGTCGCCCGAGCTGATGCCGCTGAGGATTGCGGATGCGTTTCTTAAGACAGTGACCGCGGCGGCGGCGGATAGTCCGGTTATGCTCGTCGTGGATGATATACATGCGGCGGACAACGCAAGCACGGCCGTCCTGCATTCGGTGGCGAGGAAACTCAGTGACACTCGAGTACTGCTGATTCTTACCGGCCGCATCAGCGAATTGCGGCTGTCTGGCGCGCCCGGGGCGCTCACCGCTGATCCAAGTATCTCAACAATGACAGTGTTGGAGCTCGAAGTATTGCAGGCTGATGCCGCTCAGAGGTTAATTAATCGACTAGCGACACTAACCTCAAAATCCGATCCGCCTGCTGATCGCATTCTTCGCGCGAGTGGCGGAAATCCGCTCGCGATCGAGCTTCTTACCCGCGAATGGGCCGATCATGGTGCAGCATCATTACTTCGGGATCTTGAGGCTATCGATACTCAACCCGCGCCTACAATCGGCATACCCCGTGCGATTGGCGCAGTGTTCGAGCGACAGACTCGGCGGTTGGAACCCGCGATCCGCGCCACGCTTGATCTCGCCGCAGTCTTAGGACGCCGATTGACCGAGGTAGGCCTTTATGGTGCAATCGACCTTTCCCCGGGTCAGGCAGCGGAAGCTTTGTCTCGGCTGAGAGATGAAGGGTACCTCCGAGAGGTTAGTGGTGACCTAGAATTCAGAAACGAACTGATTCGTGCCCAAGCCTACTACGCTGTTGCCAGTGCATCCCGACTCCACTTTCACAAGAGACTTGCAGAGCTCCTCGCGGAGCATCCTGTGCAGGCAAACCCCAGACTCACGCTCGAGATTGCTTGGCATTTCTTGAAAGGCGGTTCAGGCGGGCGTGCAATCCCGTTTGCTCATGCTGCATCTGAAGCCTTCCTGGCGATAGGGGCACCCCATGAAGCCGAAGAGATTCTGAGAGCACTTTCAGACATTGAGCAAAGTGCCGCTACGCTTCGGCATACGCACATGCTACTAGTGAAGGCATTACTAGATCAATCCAAAGCCGAATCCGCAATTCCATTTCTTCGGAGACTTGCAGAAGATCAGACGTTGTCACCAAGCGAGCAGGCCGAAGTCGCCATGTTTAGAGCATCGGCGGAATTTCTGCTTAATAGCGAACCCGGCGAGAAATACTGCGAAATCGCTCGGAGCGCCTTGGAACATGCAACAAAATCGGACGATCCGCGCCTAATTGCACGCGCACTCTTTGAATGCGCGCGCGCGGGAACGGAACAGGGACTTGTCGAGCTTCTCACGCTAGCCGAGGAGGGATTAGAGCAGCTAAGGACGAGAGTCGACATCAGCGCGCTACCGTTGGCCGCGGTTACGCAACTCTTTTGTCGTCTCAACAGCGACCCCAAGGGTTGCCTGCGCGATCTCCTCCGCACGGCTGAAGTGAATAGCCCCAAGGCAAACGCTGCTGAACTGGCGTTCCTTTATTCTGGAATAGGACTCGCATCCATTACGCTTTGTCGGCTTAAGGATGCGTACGACGCGTGTATGAAGGCGTTTGATCTGTCGAAAAGCGTGGGAGATGATGAGCGAATGTCTGTGTTGGCTTCAAATCTCGGGGTCATTCAGGTCGCCCGTGGTTTCTACGACGATGCTATAAGCTGGGGGGAGAGGAGTGTTGCACTTGGAGAGTCTACTAAAAGCAGCGCTCTCCAAATGGCCTACACGAACCTGGTTGACGCATATGTCTTGGTCGGGAGGGAAGGCGATGCTGTTGCGTCTATGGAGCGCGCGAGGGAATGGTTGGTTCCGAGGAGGCGTTGGAAGTTTCATTGCGGATTCCTGGTGGTAAATGCTGCCTTCTCGCTTATACGAGGAAATATCGGCCTGGCATTGGACCTCATTGGTCAACTCGAGGCAGTTTCTCGAGGCAGGGAAGGAGCAGTTCCAATCCCCGGTGCTTACTGGAAGCTCAGAATTCTGAAGGAAGCGCACGTGGGCAGTGTAGAGGAGGCTCATAGACTTGTTCAATCACGTACGGAACTGTTCCGTGATGGTTGCCTGATCCATTACCTCGACGTTCTAGCCGCGAAGGCTTGGCTAGAGATCCGCGTGAATGGCGAGAATACGCCGGAAACACTTCGAGACCTTTGTATTTTCGAACAGGTTGGTGCGGTGGGGAAACGTGAACTCCTAACTGCGCAGGGTTTCCTGCGGCCTCTGCCCTCGTTCGAATCCAGTGACGATTATGCATTGCGGCCGACGGCGTCGAATCCAAAAAGTTCTCGCCTCCCTGCCACGCAGACTTGATGGACTCCTAATTGCTTGTCGGCAGAGAGCAAGAGGCAATTCAGTGTCTTGAGGGTACTCGCAAGTGATTTATTCTGCAAAAGCGCTGGAAATTTCATTGTGCATTCTTGATCGCAGGAGCGAGCTTTGCAGTTATTCTCAACGGCACCCGGTGAACGAAACGAATTCCGGTCGGGTTAGCTGATGAACGGCGCCGGCGGGAAGGATTGTAGTATCTGAAACTCTCAGGCTACAGTACTGCCTTCTCCTCGGGTACGACCTGCACGCGAAGGCACTTGCATGCTTGCCACCGTCGGAGTACCCGTCACAAGCTGGGGACCAAGCAACCGCCGGATGCTGGGTGATTTTGCCACGAGTTGCACCAGTTTGGGATCGAACTGTCGTCCGGAATGTTTAGCCATTTCCTCCAGAGCCTTCGAAAGACTAAGAGCTTTTCTGTAGGGTCGGTCAGTAGTCATCGCGTCGATCGTATCCGCAATCATGATAATTCGCGCGCCAATCGGTATGGCCTCGCCCGCCAACCCGTCCGGATACCCCGTGCCATCGTAATTCTCATGATGGTTTCTAATGTCCGTCTGTACTTTTCCTCGAAACTCCGCAATTGTGCTTGCGAGGTCAGCACTACGGACTGGATGAGCCTGCATCAACATCCGCTCTTCTGGTGTAAGACGACCGGCTTTTCTTAAAAGGGGTGCAAAATCCTCGTGGATCTTGCCCACGTCATGGAGAAGTGCAGCTGTCCCGATCTGATCGACTTGCTTGGGATTCAAGCCAAGCTCGCGCGCGATCTGACGGGCATACTCCGAAACGCGCACAGAATGGCCAGATGTGTACGGGTCTCGCGCTTCAATGGCCTTCACCATCAGTTCGAGAAGTTCTCTGTTGACTCGTTCGACCTGAAGGTTCATGTGATACATGTGACGAACGAAGAACAACGGTAGCACAAGCACGGCGAGCCCTACTATCTGCAACCTGGTGAAAAGGAAGGCGAGCACGATTGCGAGCGAGCTCGAAACAAGATCATAAGGGAGCGAGTCCCCTGCGATTCGCGTCCATGCTTCACGAATCGAGATATCTGTCGTCACTGAGACAGCGAGAGCCACGGTTCCCTGGTTCACGACAAAGAACACAAGAACCATCGCTGCAAAGGCCGCGAAGTTCAAATGAACAGCATCGAAACCGACGTGACCGCCCAGAGCAGCGTACACTGACGCGCCCAAGCCAACGAAAAGCATGTATTGAGCAGTGTTGAACAATGCTCGTACGAGCGTCTTGCGTCTGACTATGTAGTGGGCAACCAACCCAGTAGTGCCAGCTATTACCATTGGCCACGGCGCAGGAAACAACAGCACCGAGGCGAGAAACGGAATGAATACAACGGATGAGCCAACACGAGCGTGTGAAATACGAGGTACCGGGAGAAATGCTGAGTCGCTAGCAATTCCCAACAACGTAAAAGCGACTAACGCATTCCAGAACGCCGTGTTTGCGATTGGAGGTACGTACCACTCGGTTGCAAATAGCAGCGTAATCGCTGCCACACCAACGGCGGCGAGTAGGAGCCGAAAGCTCCATCGGTCGAATTGGGGCTGACTCTCGCCCATCCAAATTCCTTCGCTTAAGACACACTACCAAGAAAACCGAGGGGGGACCCTATGTCATCGCTAGATTGAAACCGTGCCATCTGCGAAAAACAACTTCGCGACTGCTGTGAACAGAAAAGCGAGCAGTTGCAACATCGAGCGTCACCCCCTTAATGGGTCCAGCGAGTGTTACGGCCTCGCCTTAGGAGTGGCACGCCTCTCTATAGCGTGCCCGACGC
>WNEY01000547.1_pt1 | contig 23972 bp, 23 predicted proteins | sample 5400531 | NCBI WGS metagenome assembly WNEY01 (sample SAMN13153338, study PRJNA577476) | soil metagenome | isolation source: 200 cm saprolite under Douglas fir tree site 1 | place: USA:California | collected 2015-04-18
CGTGCCTGCGGTGGCCTGACGAGAACGGTCATACGTCCACAGTAAGTCGCTTACCGGACATTTTCTGGGATTGGTGGCGGCCGGCGCGCCCATGCCTGGATCTGCGCGTCGCTTACCTGGCCGGATCACGACTCGAATTCCGGCCGCCGCTGAGGAACTGGCCGGGACGGCGCCAGACCTGGCAGAGCCATCTCAAGAGCCAACGTGGGCAGACTTCGGGCGAAAGTCACCTACGCTGAGCCACTGTTTGGGCAGAACTGACACCCACGGCTGACGCCAACGAGACTGGATCGAGCGGCAATCGGCGGACAAGCCGACTCGGCAACGCCCGCTCAGCAGCTGTGCTGGACGCGCCGCGTAGCCCGTCGACATGGCTGCCACGGCGCGCGCCCGCCTATCGACTCACGCCTCTTCCCAGTTGCGGATCATCCTTGTCAAGAGCGCGCCGCCGATCCGGAGAGGGCTGTTCGTGCCCGTCGGGAGCTGAGTACCGACACCGTGTTGCCGAAATGTTGGCGGCGTAGATGGTGTGGTCCGCGGGTCCGCCGCAACCCCGAGCGGCTCAAGGCCCACGTGGACCGTGGCCGTCACCGTGTTCGTCCGGCCGCTGATCACCGACACGCGCAGACCGCACAGATGAGGTAAAAGCCACTCGCACAGCTCCTGGCCACCCCAGGCGGCAGCAGATAAGTGATCAGCAATGGCAGGCGGCAACGCCAGCTTGGCAGGCTGGGACCCCAACGAGGCTCCTCGGACGCGGGCGATCTTGGTGGATTCCCACGTCCTACCGGAGCCTCGTTGCCTGCGTGTCACCCCATCACGGCAGGCGTGACGGTCGCGTCAACGGACCGTCTTCCCTTGCCTTCATTGTTCATCCCAGCAACGTACGATTCCCGGTGAATTGCGCTAGCCTCGACGTGCCCGCTTCGCGCATCCGCACATGGACACAGAGAGGTTCATGATGGCCGCAGGACGCTCCGCCGCCATGATCATCGCGGTTACGGCTGCGGTCTGCCCGTTAGTGTTTGCCGGGGCCGGTCAGGCGGTGGCCGGGACGCGGATGCCCGCTGGTGCCGGGGCCGCTGCCCTGGGAGGAACCTGGCACACCGCGCAGAAGGTGCCCGGCGCCGGCACCCTCAACTCGGGCGGGAACGCGCAGGTCCAATCGGTGTCGTGCGCGTCGGCGGGCAACTGCAGCGCCGGCGGAGGTTACACCGACAGTTCCGGGCACCTGCAGGCGTTCGTCGTCAGAGAGAGCTAGCCGAAAATCTGACCTGGGAAAGGCAACCGCCTGGACTTCCGCGGGCAGCCGGTGCGTTGAACGGCGTCGCGAGGTGGCACGGCTGCAAAGATGACCGTGTAAGCCCCTGACGGGCCTTTATGCAGGTACAGCGGGCTGGACAGCGGCGCTGACGACCTACAGCAAGGGACTGGCCAACGAGGTCGGGCCCAAGGGCATCCGGGTCAACAGCGTCGCCCCCGCGGCGATCGACACCGAGACGGCAAAGCGCCACACGCAGAGCATCGCCGAACGCCAGGGCATCAGCACGAAAGAAGCCCGGCTGCAGATCCTCAGCGCGCTCGGTGGCATCCCCATCGGGCGGCCCGCCCAGCCGGCCGAAGTCGCCGAGCTGGTGGCCTTCCTGGTGTCCGACCGGCCCGGTCTTCAACGGCCCCGCAAAGTTCCTGTGGCAGGGAACGCAGATGGACATGGACTACTGCCTCATCGTCACCTACACCCGCGAGGACAAGAAAGCGTCAGTCATCGAGGTCGCCGAGAGAACATCGACAGAAAAGGTGTGCATGGTCTCTTTCCTCCCACTCGAAGGAAACGCGCCACTGCTCAAGCTCATCGATGACGAGCTGGCCGATCCCGGAGAATCCGCACCGCGACCCGAGTACCAAGACCGGCTTCCCATCGTCAGCTGGCGCACCGGCATCTCGGCGAGATGACGCACGTTGTCCCGTTTGAGCCTCCAGCCGGAGGCAGTTTCTAGCTCCTCAGTCAAGCCGCGATGGACTGGCCGCAGCTCGCCGCTCTCGTCAACGCGGTCGCACCAGCGCCACTCGACCGGACCGTGGCCGCCCACCGTCCCGGGTTTGAACACTGGACGGCCCGAAACCCCATCCATAACCATCGATAATTAGCGGGTCGCCGCCGAGTTCGCGGATTTTCACCACGATCAAGGGCTGGTTGAGATCGGCAGTGCGCACGTGGTCTTCGTCGACCCGGATCAGGGTCAACGACAACGTCAGCCCGCTAATCTCCGCAGGCCTGAGACCGCCTCAAGACCGCGAGTGAGCATGGCGGTCGATGCATAATCATGCGTGCGAGCAATGCTCGCTCTATTCGGCATGTGCGGAAAGGTCGGAGCTGAGCGCCCCCAGGAGCCACTGCTGTGCGGGGCCGACTCCCCTTGGCTCTGCTGACAAGATCCGGCACACGCGAGCATCCTGGCCCGACGGCACGGGACGCCCGCGCCAGGGAAGGCTCGCGCCACCTCGCCCTCCCACCGCCCATCCCAGACCCGGCCGCCGGGGCGGCTGCCCGGTTACCATGCCCCGTAACCGATCCGGCGCCTCTGCGCTGGCCGGCCGGGCACAGCCGGGGCTAACAAGGCTTAATTCGAGTGTCGGCAAGACCACACTGATGGGGTTGCTCAACTCTGTACTCACTAGCCCCAACTTTCCCTCCAATGTCGATCCTCGATGACTGCTTGCTGTTCCGCCTGTCACTAGGTGCACAACCCACCGTGACCATGTCGGGCATGCGCTCAGCCGTTGAATGAGGACAGATCGCCGATTCCGAGCGGCTTGTGGTTGCGCGGCCAGTGTGCGTGGCTGTGGGCAGATCGTCTAGTTCTGGGCGTGCGCGGCGTGTTCAGCGGGTGGTCGGCAGGGCCCGCGCGTGCCGGGTGTCGCGTGGCTGGGCCGGTCACTGGTTGCTGGTTGTGTCGAAGTCGGCTGATTCGGTGATGGTGGCCCACTTCTCGTCCTCCGCGCTGCGGCGCGCGGTGATGTCGCGGGCCAGGCGCAGCGCACTGTTGCCGAGCAGCAGGCGCAGCGGAGGCTTGTCGGCGCCCGCGATGCCGATGATGATCTTCGCCGCGCGCGCCGGGTCGCCTTGCTGCTTGCCGGACGAGCCGCGCAGGTACTCGATGGTTGCCCCGACAGTCGGCTGGTAGTCCGGGTGGAGGTCCTGGCCGGTCTTCATGGACGAACCGGCCCAGGCGGTGCGGAACGCGCCCGGCTCGATGATCGTCACCTTCACCCCGAACGGCGCTACCTCCTGGGCGAGTACCTCCGAGAAGCCCTCGACGCCCCACTTGGACAGCTGGTACGCGCCGAGGCCGGGGGTGCCGAGCCGCCCGCCGACCGAGGAGAACTGGATGATGTGGCCGCCGCGCTGCGCGTGCAGCACGGGCAGCGCGGCGCGGGTCACATTGATGACGCCCCACAGGTCCGTCTCGACCTGCGCGCGGAAGTCCTCCGGATCGGCGTCCTCGATCGGGTCGACGTTCGCGTAGCCGGCGTTGTTGACCAGCACGTCCAGGCGGCCGAACTCCCGGACCGCCGTCTGGACGGCAGCGGTGGCCGCGCCGGGATCGGTAACGTCGAGGGTAACCGCACGGACGCGGCCGCCGTGGTTCTCGGCGAGATCCTTCAGCGAGCCGGTGCTGCGGGCGGTGGCGACCAGGTTGTCGCCCGCCTCGAGCACGGCCTCGGCCAGCCGGCGGCCGAAGCCGCGCGAGCTGCCGGTGATCATCCAGGTCTTGGTCATGTCGTGGTCCCTTCTGGTTACGGGAGTCCCGGGCCGGGGCCGGTCAGGCGAGCCAGCCGCCGTCGACGGCGAGGTGGGCGCCGGTGATGTAGGAGGCCTCGTCGGAGAGCAGGAAGCAGATCGCGGGCGCCAGCTCCTCCGGCAGGCCGAGCCGGCCGACCGGGATCGACTCGGCGAACTGGGCGGCGTGGCTGCTGTCGGAGTTGAGCATCGGGGTCGCGATGACACCCGGCTGCAGCTCGTTCACCCGGATGCCGTGCTTGCCGTAGTCGATGGCAGCCGAGCGGGTCAGGCCGCGGATGCCGTGCTTGGCCGCCGCGTACCCGGCGCGGGTTAGCTGGCCGCGGTCGGCGATGGCGCTCGACACGTTGACGATCGCGCCGCCGCCTGCCTCGAGCATCGGCGGCACCTCATAATGCATGCCGTAGAACAGGCCGGACAGGTTGATGCGGACGATCTCGTCCCAGGCATCGACGGGCATCTCATGCGGGACCGCGGACGGGCCGGCGATCCCGGCGTTGTTCACCGCCAGGTTCAGCCCGCCGAACTCGGCGACGGTCTGCTCGACCGCGTCCTTGACCTCGCCGGCGACGCCGACATCCGCGGTCACCACCAGCGCGCGGCCGCCCGCCTCGCGGATGCTCCCGGCGACCTCCTCTAGCGGCTCCTTGCGCCGCCCCGATGTTGCAGCGCTCGCGCGAGCGGAAGGCAGAGCTGTCGTCACGGAGAATGTCGCGGACTTCGCCGCCGAGCGTGACGTCGTGCTCGTTTTCGTGCTGAAGAAGAACCTGCCTGCGGGCAGCGGACAGGAACCCGCGCTCGCCAAGGTCCTCGACCGCTGGAGCCGGGATTACCCCGACCCCTATCTCGGCCCGCACTGGCCGCGCATGAACTAGTCCGCGTCTGGATCGGCCACGCCGCCGCTTAAGTTCGACTCGTCTCCTCGCCACCTTTGACCAGGCAACTCGCTTGCCGATGCCCGGTTTGCCGGTGGCCAATGGATGGGGACAGGTTTGATCGGCGAACGTCTTCTTCGCACCCGCGACCGCCCGTGCGCGCCACCCCGTCCAGGTAGGGTGGCCGAGGATCTGCACGTTGTCCGCCGCGAGGACGAACGCCGGGTGCCGGGTCTGCTCCAGGGCGAAGCCGACGCGCACGCCAGCCACGGTGACGTCGCCGGTGGCGATGAGCGGCGGGCCGGCCGTGCCCCGCTGGCCGGCCCCGGCCGCGATCTCCAGCGCGGGCACCGCGAGCGCGCTGCCGGTGCCGAGGTCGAGCCTGGCCAGCTCGATCTCGGCGTGCAGGTCGACGTCGGTCGCTGGCACGATCAGCTCGGCGGCCAGGGACACCACCGGGTGCCCGGTCGTGCCGGGCACGGTGCGGAGCCTAAGACTCACGTCGGCGACCCCGAGCGTGAACGTGACCTGGCCGGCCGCCGCGTCGGCCACTCCAGTCCCCAGCAGCCAGGCCGCCGAGGAAGGCTGCGCGGGCGGTGTCGCTGGCGACCACCCCCTCCAGCCAGGCGGAGATCGCCTGCGGGGTGAGCCGGTCCCAGGGCAGCGGCGGGACGGCCGCGCCGGTAAGCCCGAGCATCGCCGCGAGCCCGCGTACCGGCCCGGCGTTCGCCGCCTCCCGCCTGGCCAGCTCAAGCAGCAGGTCGCGGGCGCTGGTGGCCAGCTGGTCAGGGTGGCCGAGGTCGAGCGTCAGGTCCTGCGACGGGCCGGCTCCGGGGAGCTGAAGTCCCTGCAGCGCAAGGCTTATCGCCGCGCTCGGCCCGGCAGCGGTCGGCACCACCGCGGTCAGGCGCACGCCCTGCAGGCCGGCCTCGCCGGGCGCGGGCGCCGCGAACGTCAGGTGCAAGCAACGGGCTCGCCAGGATTGACCGGCATCCAGCCAGCGGTGGCGCCTGACCTGGCATGTCCCGGTCTCAGCGGCAATGGGCGACTCCCTGATGTTCTATCAATGTTAGAGAGATTTTTGCCAAGTAATTACCAAGATGCTACGAACCGGTAAGATTGCCCGGCCGGCGGAAGGCATGCCGGGGAAGGCGGTCCCGGGATGGTGAAGCTCAGCGTCGTCGTGCCGGTCTACAACGTCGAGGCTTATCTGCAGGAGGCGCTTGAGTCGGTCGCCCGGCAGACGCTGCGCGATCTTGAAGTGATCATGATCGATGACGGGTCCACCGACGGCAGCGCGCTGATCGCGAAGTCGTTCGCCTCCCGCGACCCGCGATTCCGGCTCTTGCAGCAGGACAACCAGGGCCAGGGCCCCGCGCGCAACCGGGGCGTGCGGCACGCTGCGGGTGACTACCTCGCCTTCTTCGACGCCGATGACGTGCTGCCGGCGCATGCATATGACCTGCTCGTCGGCTCGCTGGAGGCAACCGGCTCGGACATCGCCGCCGGCGCTGTGCGCCGCTTCAGCACCGGCTGGGTCTCCCAGACCGTGGTCCATGCGGACGCGTACCGGACGAAGATCCCGCACACGAATGTCTGGCAGCATCCGGCGTTGCTCCGGGATTGCACGGTGTGGAACAAGGTGTACCGCCGGTCGTTCTGGATTGCGGCTCGGCTGGAATTTCCCGCCGCCAGGTATGAGGACATTCCAGTCACCATCCGCGCCTATGTACTGGCGCGATCCGTGGACATCCACCACGAAATCGTCTATTACTGGCGAGCCCGGGAGTCCGGCGAGCTGTCCAGAAACCAGCGGTCCCGGGAGCTGGAAAACGTCGAGGGCCGGATGGCGGCGGTACTCGACGCAAGCAGCTTCCTCGCCGGACGCGCACCCGCGCTCAAGCCGGCTTTTGATCGCCGCGTGCTTGACAATGATCTCGCGGTGCTGATCCGCGCCGTCGAATTCGCCGGTGAGCCCGAGCGGAGGCGGATGCTTGAGCTGGCGGCTAGCTATCTCAGCTCGGTGGATGATTCGGTATTCCGTGAGGCGAAGGTGCTTCAGCGGCTGCGGTATCACCTCATCCGCGAGGGCATGCACGCGGAGCTTCTCGAGGTGCTCCGTTACTCACGCCGCGGAGACGGCGCGAAGACGCCGCTGGTGCGGCTCGGGCTGCTGCGGCGCAAGTGGTACATCGGCTACCCGTACCTTACTGACCGGTCCCGCGGAGTTCCCCGTCATGTCTACGATGCTCGCCGCGAGATGACGCTTAACGTGCGGCTTGATGCGGTCACCTGGCACGCCGGGAGGCTGCGGGTCGAGGGTCACGCCTACATTCGCCGGCTGCACGCCCCCCGCCGGCAAGACACCCGTATCAAGGTGATGCTGCGCAACACCGTGATCGGGCGGAGCATCCCGCTCAAGGTCACGCGCATCGAGCGGCCCGATATCACGGCCCGGTCCGGCCAGGCGGCCGCCTGCTACGACTGGTCCGGCTTCATGGTCGAGATCAAGCCGGAGCGGCTTTCCAACCTCGGCACGTGGCGGGCGGCGAGCTGGGAGCTGCAGGTCAAGGTGCGCGGGCGCGGTGCCAGGCGCAAGGGACCGGTTCGCAGTATCGCGCCGGGATCTGCGACGTTGCCGGAAGGCCGCTGGGTTGCTGCCGGGGTACGGCTGCAGCCCGCACCGGAACATGACGGCCGATTCGTGATCCGGGCCGAGCGGCCTGGCGCGGTGGTGACCGCATGCCGTGCCGACGGCGGCGACCTTCAGGTCGAGGGCTGGTCAGCGCTCCCGCTCGGCGACAGGGCAGCGATTGTCATCTCGCTTCAGCAGGGCGGCGGGAAATCGGCGCGCGTGCCGGCCGCCGCCACCGGCGCAGCCTCAGGCCGCTACGGTTTCCGCGCCGCCGTGCCCAGCACGCGGCTGCTCTCCGTCTGCGGCACAGCTGACCGGGAAGCTAGTGACCGAGGCTGCGCGGACGAGCCGGTCATGCAGGCCGGCGACGAGGTCGGCGATGAGGTCCGGCTGGATCTCGCCCTCGATCCGGGAACCGGGCGCGCGGTCCGGCTGGCCGGGGAAACCGGCGCTGCCGGAAGCCGGCTCGCCGCGGGCGGGCAGGAGATCACGACCTACCTGACGCCGTATGGCAACCTCTCGGTCGTCCAGCGGGCATGCCGCCTGGTTGTCCGGCAGGCAGACTGGACCGCGGCAGGCAGGCTGGTGCTCCGCGGCGACTGCACCGGCACCGAAGCGGCGCCGCCGGCGATCCTGCTGCGCAGCACCGGATCTGGTTACCAGCACACGGTCCCGCTGCGCTGGCAGGACCGCGCGTTCAGCGCAGACCTATCGCCAGGCTGCATGCCAGGCCAGGCCGGTGATCTGCCGCTTGCCAGCGGAAAGTGGGAGCTGCTTAGCCGGACTCCGGCGGGCGAGACCCGGGTGGTAGCCGACCGCAGTTTGCTTGCCCGGCTGCCAGCGCCGCGCCAGGCCGGCGTGCACGAGGTGACGGTGGAAACGAACCGTGGCGACGCTCTCCGGCTTGCCGTCCGGCTGGTTTCCGCGGACACGGGTGCCTACGCCCAGCGGCAGCTGCGGGAATGGTACGGCTCGCGGGACGCGTGCGGCCGAATCGATGACCTTGCGGTTTTCGACAGCCACGGCGGCAGGCAGTACTCCTGCAATCCGCGCGCCGTCTACGAGGAGCTGCGGCGCCGCGACACCGGGCTGCAGTGCGTGTGGATTGCCCGCGACGGCCAGGTCACGGTGCCGGACGGCGGTCGCGTCGTGGTCCGTCGGAGCCGCGAGCACTACGAGCTCGCCGCGCGGGCGCGCTTCATCGTGAGCAACATGCTGCAACCGGACTGGTACCGCAAGCCAGCTGGCCAGCTATACCTGCAGACTTGGCATGGCACGCCGCTTAAGCGAATCTGCCTCGATGTGGAGAGTCCGCAATTCGCTAGCGGAGTGGCTTATCATGATCGAGTTCGCAGTGACGTCGCCCATTGGGATGCGCTGCTGTCGGAAAACGCGTTCAGCACGCCAATCTTCCGCAAGGCCTTCGGCTTCGATGGCGACATCCTGGAATTCGGCTATCCGCGAAACGACGTGCTTCGCAGCCCGGACACGGCTAAGCGGGCATCCCGCATCCGCCGCCAGCTAGGCCTGCCAGCGGGGACGCGAACCGTGCTGTACGCCCCAACATGGCGAGACGACGCGAACACAAGGGCTGGCGGTTACGGCTTCCCGCAGCACCTGGACCTCGACGCCATCACTCGGGCCCTCGGCGCCGATCACGTCACGCTGGTGCGCGGACACCATATGATCAGGGAAGCCCTGATCACCGGCGTCACTGACAGCAGGGTCATCGACGTCACAAGTTATCCGGACATCGCCGATCTCTTCCTGATCACTGATGTCCTCATTACCGACTACTCGTCGGCAATGTTTGATTTTGCCGTGACCGGTCGGCCGATGCTTTTCTTCACCTACGATCTCGAACGTTACCGCGACAAGCTGCGAGGATTCTATTTCGACTTCGAGGCCGAGGCTCCTGGCCCGCTGCTTCGCACCAGCGACGGCGTCATTGACGCCCTGCGGAACCTAGCCGACATCAACCGCAGCTACCACGCTGCCTACGATGCCTTCGCCGCGAGGTTCTGCGGCCTCGAGGACGGCCACGCAGCGACGCGAACCGTCGACTGGCTGCTCAGCCAGTCCGCCTGAAGGCGCGCTCAGCCGGCCCCGCAGCGCGCACAATGGGGGCTGCTACCTGCCGGAGGCGTCGGCAGGCAAGGTGGTCTGGGCGATCGCGACCCAGGCGACGATATAAGCCCGGCGCCGCCCGCAGTCTGCAGCGCGCTGCGGCACCGGTATATGTTCCCGAGGTACCGGGTATGCTCCGCACCATCTACTCAGCGCATGAACACTATTAACCGGAAGTCCGTAACGAGTTCGTAGCGCACGGCATTTCGTATTTACTGGATGCGGGGGAAGAATCCAGTCATTGTCCATGAAAGCCATATTGTGGCGGGCAATGCGAGTCGTCACGGTCGCCGTGGCGCTCGCGGGTTGCGGCCACTCGGTCCCGCACGGGCGAACCGCTGACCAGCCTGCCGCGGCGGATCCTGCCACCACCCGGCCATCCGCGACGCATCCTGCCGCCGCCCGGCCATCCGTCGCGCCCGCCAAGGCAAAGATGCTCCTTGGCGTGTTCGAACTCGGTGCGGAGGCTTCCTACCAGCGCGTAGAGACATTCAGCGCCACCGTGGGCCGCCAACCGGACATCGTGGTCAGCTTCGCCGTATGGGGGCAGCCCTTCAACGCCTCGTTCGCTGGCATCGCCCACGCTCACGGCGCGAAACCGCTCATCCAGATTGAGCCCGTGCATGCCAGCCTCGCCTCGATCGCGGCCGGCCGGCAGGACAAGTACCTCGGCTCTTACGCGACCGCGGTCCGGAAATCCGGGTACCCAGTCATCCTGAGCTTCGCCCCGGAATTCAATGGCCCGTGGTACCCGTGGGGCTGGACTCGGTCCCCCCCGGCCACCTGGAAAGCCGCGTGGCGTCATGTCGTCACGCTCTTCAGGGAACGCGGAGCCAGCAAGGTCACCTGGCTGTGGACGGTCAACAGGCGGTTCACGGGCTCCGGTCCGCTGGCCGATTACTGGCCTGGCTCAGACTACGTAGACTGGGTCGGCATCGATGCGTATTACATCCATCATGACGACACTTTCGCGACTGTATTCGACCCCACGATCAACGACGTACGGAAAATCACCAGCAAACCGGTACTGATCTCGGAGACCGCGGCTGGACAGGTCGCCGGGCAGGCCAGGGTCATCCCGGGCTTGTTCGCCGGGAGCATCCGGCGCCACCTGCTCGGGCTGGTGTGGTTCGACATGGCCCAGCATCGCGGGATCTACCATCAGGACTGGCGACTGGAAGGGCATCCCGCCGCGATTGCCGCATTCCGTCGCAGGCTGGCCAGCTGGAAGCCTCGGACCTGACCTGGCTGCTCCAGCCGGGAAGCTAGTATTCGTCTACTGATGTCCCTGGAACCAGGGAATGGGATGTCCCTGGAACCAGGGATGGTGAGTGCGCGTGAGTATCGGGCGGGTCGGATGGCGCGGCCTGGCGCTGCTGGCGGCCACCGGGGCAGTCGGCGTGATTCTGGGCGTGCACGGCTGGTCGGCCCGCAGCACCGGACTTCCAGCGGGATCTCTGGCCAGCGGCTCGCCGCAGGCCGCCGCACCCTCAGCGTCCGCAGCCCCGCACGCATCCAGCTCACCGAGCCAGCCGGCCTCGCGCAGGCATGGCCCGCTGCTCAGCTCGCAGCCGTACGCGAAGGCGGCCTATCAAGTCTGGCCCGGCCACATGAGCGCCGCGGCACGGCTGGCGCTGACAGGGCTGAAGGTCTCGGTGCACCGCAGGGGATCGGGCATATCGGTAACCGCGGGCGTCATCGGGCAGGCATCGCCCGCTCCCCGGTTGTACCCGCAGGGCGCGCGGGTGTACGTCGTCGAGACTTCCATGGGCGACGACTCGGGTAACACGGACTACAACTTGGGCGATGATGGCCTGGTGGTCACCACCGCTCAGGGTTCGATCGTCCAGTGAGCAGGCCACGCGGCCCGGATCCGCGCGGGACGTCCGCCATCCCGCGGCGTCCGCCGGCTGCGGATGCCGCCGCCCCGTCCGCAGCTGCCATGGCGGAGTCGGCCAGCGCGCTCGCGGCGGAGTGGGCTCCAGTCGCCGCCAGGGTGCTACTTGGCCTCGTGCTCGCATGGTTCGGTTATCACGAGCTTGTCCAGCCGTCGCTGTGGACCGGGTACGTGCCCGTCCTGTCCGCCACATCTGACCTGGCGGTGATCCTCGTGCTGGCACACGGCTGGGTGCTGCTGCTGCTCGCGGTGGCACTGGTGGCCGCGATCGCCCCGCGCACCGCCGCCGCGGTGTCCGCGGTCCTGCTACTTGAGATCGTCATCTCATTGACGGTGACCGGCGGGCTTTCTGATCTGACTCTCCGGGATGTCGGCGTGCTCGGCCTTGCAATATGCCTGACGGGGATCCCGCAGCAACGGCTGCTGCTGACTCGCGACGAGGCTCAGGGACCGCACGGTGCACGGCGCTGACCATTCTCAGACCGGGTCAGGCCTGGCAGTCCGGCGCGAAACCGACATCCTGGACGAGGGCGGCGTAAACCGGCCCGATCGTCTCCGCGTCCTAGTAACTGAGCCATCTCGCACTGTTGCTGACCGCGGCTAAAAGTCCCCTGCTCGACCCCAGGCTCCGCAAGCCGCCCGCCCGGCGGCATGCGACGCGACAGAGCGGGGGATTTCACATGGTCACCAACGAACCAGCGAGTCAGCCACCTGGCGTGCCTCTACCGCCTAGCCCGTTACTGCCGCCTAGCCCGTTACTGCCGCCTAGCCCGTTACTGCCGCCTAGCCCGATGCAGGTGCCCGGCGCGCTGCCGCCGCTCAGCCCGTCGCCGGCACCATCCAGCCAGCCGGCACCATCCAGCGCGCCGCCGCCGACACCCAGGCCGCCGACACCCACCACGGTGCCGCCGACACCCACCACGGTGCCGCCGACACCCACCACGGTGCCGCCGACATCCACCGCGGTCCCGCCGGCCCCTGACCGGACCAGGCCTGCTGGCAGGCTCCGCTGGCGCGGGAAGCGGCTGCTGTCCGTCGGTATTCCGATGGCGGCCCTGGCTGCCATCGCTATCTCTGCCGCTATCACCGGGCCGATGTCCGCCTCCCGGCCCAGCGCAGCAGCGCCAGCGACGCGCCTCAGCCCGAGCGCGAGTGTCCCGGGCGCCCCTGGCACCAGCACCGGGGCACCGCCTGCGCCAAGTACCGCGGCGGGCAGTGTGCCCGCATCGCAGACCAGGAGGCAGCGGTGGGTCAAGGGCCTGGCCTCGCTGCAGCGGCGCATGACCAACGCCATGGGTTCGGGACCAGCGGTCGTGACGTCGGCCGAGTTGCGGTCGCAGGCTAGGAAGCTGAGCCGTTGCCCGGCGGAACTTGCCCGGCTCGGGCCGCCTTCCGCCGGGCTCCGGTCGGAGTATCGGCAGGCCAGGCAGGCCTGCGCCGGATTCGAGCAGGGCGCAAGATGCGACCTGGCGGCTGCCCGGATCCTCAATCCGAATGGCACCGGGCCGCAGGCAAAGCTCACCAGGCTGTTTCGCTGCAGCGACGCCGGCATCAACAGGGGCAGCGAGCTCATCTCCGTGGCCGCTTCGGACGCCTCCTTCCAGGGCTAGCTGAGGCCGAACGGCCGCTCAACGGCTCCCTAGCTTGACAAAACAGGCTGCTGCTAAATATAGTAAGCAATACAAGGAGACGAACATACCGAGCCCGAACATAACCGGGCCAAGGAGGAGAAATGATCGACACTCGTGTCGTCAGCCAGGAGCTTCAGGACAAGATCCTCGAGCAGGTCCGGAAGGGCCAGGAGCAGTTCCGCAAGGGCCAGGAGACGATGGCAGAAGCCTTCAAGAGCTGGACGGCTACCGCCCAGTCCATCGCACCGCAGCTGCCGATGCCGACCTGGACCGCCAGGCTGCCCAAGCCGGAGGAGCTCGTCGCGAACGCCCAGGAGTTCGCCGCGCAGTGGCTTGCCGCGCAGCGGAAGTCTTCCGAGCAGCTGTTCGCCGCGCAGAAGAAGTTCGCCGAGGAAGCGCTCGACGCCGTCAAGCCGCTGCTCGCCCTGGCCGCCGCCGCGCCCGGCACGTCAGGCAGCAAGCCCGGCTCGCACGGCGCGCGCGCATCGCACACCGCGAAGCCTGCCCAGTCCGCCAAGCCGGCCAGCGCGACGGCAAAGAAGCCAGGCACCGCCAAGAAGTAACGGTGCCAGCAGCATAGGCTCAGCCAGCACAGGCTCAGCCAGGCCAGCGAGGCGACCATGAATGATCCGTGGCAGATGCAGATGGAGGCGCTCGGCGCCTTCATCCGCAGTACCCGTAAGAATGCCAACCTGTCGCTGCGCCAGCTAGCGGAGATGACGAGGCTCTCCAACCCCTACCTGAGCCAGATAGAGCGCGGCCTGCACCAGCCATCCGTCCGCGTCATCAGGCTCATCTCGGACGCGCTCAACGTCTCCGCCGAGACCTTGCTTGTCCAGGCGGGGCTGCTGCACGGGACCGAGCCAGGCGATGACGCCGATCCGCAGGCCGCGGTCTCCGCCGAGGCCGCGATCCAGGCCGACGAGCGGCTCACCCCGGAGCAGAAGACGGCGCTGATCGCCGTCTATCACAGCATGCTCAGGCCCGGCTAGCCCGGCAGCGGCGGCACCAGCACGCGCTGCCGGGCCGGCGAGATCCGCGAAGGCTGGTCGCGCCCCTGGAGGCGCGACTACGATAACTGGGCGTGGATGACGCCAGCGATGCCCCGGAGCCGCTGCCGCGGCGACGCCCTGCAGGTGAGCCGCCGGGTAAGCCGCCGCCGCAGGACCCGCTGCCCCGGCGGACGCCCGGCACGCCGAACGCCCTCCCCCCGCGCCCCGGCGCTGGCGTGCCGCCCGGGCGGTCCGTCTTCCAGCCAGCCGGCCATCCAGGCAGCCTGCCAAACGGGCAGGGGAACGGCCAGGGGAACGGCCAGCTTCCCCGTCGGCCACCGGCCGTCCGGCCGGCCGGCCGGCATCGCAGCCCGCACCGGCTGACCCTGCCGCCTGACGCCCCGCCGCTCGTGCTCGCGGTGGCCGGCGTCGCCTGCCCGGCCAGCGACGACATCGTTGCCGAGATAGCCGGCGCGGTCGGCGACTCGTGCCCTGGCGCGACCATCCGGGCGGGCTACCTGGAAGGCTCCGTCCGCAGCCTGGCTGAAATGCTCGCGGCGCCGGGCCCGGACGGGCTGCCGCTGACCCAGCCGTGCGTCATCGTGCCGCTACTGGCCGGCCCGCATCCGCGCTCTGGCACACCGCTGGCCAGCGCGGTCGCAGCGGCGGCAGCGCCCACCCTGGTCACCGCGCCGCTCGGCCCGCACCCGCTGATCGCCGAGGCGCTGCACGCCCGGCTCGCCGAGGCGGGGCTGGCCCGCGCGTCCCGGACCAGGGGTCTGTCCATCACCAGCCCGGCCAACGGCATCATCGTGCTGGCCGACCGCGGCGACGAGGCCACGCAGGCAGCCGGGGTTGCCGCGGTGCTGCTTTCCTCGCGGCTCGCCGTCCCAGCGGTGCCTGCCTCGCTTGGCGAGGCGGCCAGCCTGCGTGCCGCGATCGCCCGGCTGCAAGCCGCCGGGGCATCCCGGCTGGCCATCGCGCCGTGCGTGATCGGCCCGGAGAACGATCCCGGCGAGCTGGAGGCAGCCTGCGCGGCCGCCGGAGCGCAGCGCGCCCAGGCGCTGGCGGCGCATCCCGCGGTCAGCAGGCTCGTCGCCATGCGCTACGGTGCCGCCCTGGCCGACCGCCGCCTGGCTGGATAGCACCGCTGGATCGCGAACTCTAGAGAGGTGAAGGCATGGGCGAGTGGGACGCCACGTCGTATGAGGGCAAGGACACCATCCTGCGCGTGGTCCGCGAGGAGGCGGAACGCATGTTCGCGCTGGCCGGCCAGCCGGCCGCCTGGGATGCCCCCACGGCGTGCGAGAGCTGGCAGGTCAAGGACATCATCGGCCACCTGGTCGATACCACCGAGGGCTACTTCAGGGCATTCGACATCACCCGCAGCGGCGAGACCGGTCCGGACGCCTTCGGCCTGGTCGCCATGCACGAGCGGGCCGGCCAGACGGCGCAGTCCTTCCGCGACCTGTCACAGCAGGAACTGATGGCACGGGTCCGGGCCGACCTGGACAAGATGATGGGCATCCTGCAGCCGCTCACGGCCGACGAGTGGACCGGGCTGATCGTCCCGCACAGCTACATGGGCCCGGTGCCGGCCTTCATCTACGCGGCCGGCCAGCTGATGGACTACGGCGTGCACACCTGGGACATCGAGCAGGGCACCGGCAGCGCGCACGGCATCTCCGGCGAGGCCGCCGACCTGCTCGTCCCGTTCATGTTCGTGATCTGGCAGTACACGATCAAGCCGGGCGCCGACCTCAGCCCGTTCACCGTCGGCATCCGGGTGACCTCCGGGCAGAACGCTGGCGACTACCGGGTCTCGATCAGCGACCAGGGCATGGCGTACGAGCCTGGCAGCGTCGACGATCTGCCGGCGGTGATCGAATTCGACCCGGGCAGCCTGGTGCTCACCGCGTTCGGCCGGATGAACGCCGGCACCGTGCGCGGCGACGCGGCGCTGGCCAACCGGTTCCTGAACCTGTTCTTCAGGATTTAGGCGGCGCGTACCTGACCGCCCGGCCGGCCTCGGCGTATATCCCGGGGCCGGCCGGGCGGCGGATTTCCTCGGCCAGGTGCCCGAGCAGCCCGGCGGCCCTGGCCAGCAGCGCGAACCCGCGCAGGGTGTCCGGCTCGAAGCCCAGGTCGGCCAGCGCGGCCCCGCCGACCCCGGCCCCGTTCAGCGGCAGCGTCCGGCCGAGTATCGCCGGGTGGACCCTGCCCACCGCCTGCAGCAGCCGCAGGTGCGGCCCGCGGGTTCCGGCATCTTCCGCGATGCGCAGCAGCACCGGGGTGCGCGGGTCGCCGGCCTTGTGCAGCGGGTGGCCGAGCCCGGGCACCAGCAGGCCGGCCGCCCGCTGGGCGCGTACCGCCCGGTCGGCGATCGCGTCAAAGCCGGCCTCATCGGCTGGCGGCGGCCCGTCGTGGGCAGCCAGCGCGGCAGCCAGAAACCGGCCGCAGTCCTCGGTCACGCCGAGGAACCGCGAGCCGCCGCCGAGCAGCCCGGCGGCCATCGCGCCCTGCACCGACTCCGGCGCGCCGGTCAGCGTGAGCCGCGCGGCGATCGCGGACGGGGTGAACCCGTGATCGGCCAGCGCGACCAGCACCGCCTCGAACACCCGCAGCTCGCCTGGCGCCGGGCGGCGCAGCGCCACCAGCCAGAACGCCAGCTCACCGAAGCTGACCTGCCCCATCAGGTCCCCGGCCAGGTCCTGGCCGAGCAAGGATATGGAGGTCGCATCCGCGGTACCGATAGCAGTGAGGTACGGATCCGTCATGGCCGGTCATCTCCCTCGGGCAACGTCTCTGCTGGCATAGCCTCGGCATCGTACTCACCGGGCGGGTGCCCGGCAGGCAGCCGGTGCTTGGCCACCCGGGCGGTCGGCGTCCGCGGCAGATCATCGACCTGCTGCCAGTACCTGGGCACCTTGAACGCGGCCAGCCGCGCGGCCGCGAACGCCCGCAGCCCGGCGAAGTCCAGCGTCGCGTCGCCGGCCGCCACCACGAACGCCTTCACCTCTTCATCGGACAGTTCGGACGGCACCCCGACGACGGCGCATTCCAGCACGTCCGGGTGCGCGGCGAGGACTTCCTCGACCTCAAGCGGGGAGAGGTTCTCGCCCCGGCGGCGTAGCACTTCCTTCACCCGGGACACGAACGTGTACGTGCCGTCGGCGCCGACCGTGACCAGGTCCCCGGTATGCAGCCAGCCCCCGGTCAGCACGCGGGCGGTCTCCTCCGGCATCCCCAAGTACCCGCGGGTTAGCACCGGGTTGCGCAGCAGCAGCTCGCCGGTCTCCCCCGGGCCGAGCTCGGCGCCAGCCTGGTCTACCACCCGCGCCTCGTTGACGACGCCGAGCACGGGGTGCTGCCGGACCGCGCCGAGCGTGCCGAACGGCCGGGTGCCGCGGGGCCAGATCAGCCCGTACGGCGACTCGGACATCGCGTAGCCGACCACGATCCGGAGCCCGAACCTCGCCTCGATCTCCTGCTGCCTGGCCCGCTCGGGGGCTGGCCCCGTGTAGCAGAGCCGCAGCGGATTATCGGCGTCATCGGCCCGCGGCGGCTGCCGCATCAGGATCTCCAGCATCGCCCCGATCGCGTTGAACTCGGTGGCGCCGTGCCGACGCGCGGAGTCGAGAAACCCGCTGGCGGAGAACCGCGGCAGCAGCACCAGGCCGGCCCCGCAGGCCAGCGATCCCATCACCGAGTAGGCGGGCGCGTTGATGTGAAAAAGCGGCAGCGAGGTCATCAGCCGGTCAGCGGCGGACAGCTCCATCCAGAACGGGAACCCCTCGCCCGCCATCGCGTACGCCCGGTGGGTCTGCATCACCAGCTTGGACTTGCCCGTCGTGCCGGACGTCGGGATCGCCGTGGCAAGGTCGTCCGGGCCGACCCCCGCGTCCGGTAGTTCCGCCGCGTCGGGCCCGGCGCCGAGCGCGTCCACGTCGAGCACGCCGAGCTCGGGCAGGTCCGCGATGTCCGCCTCAGCGACCAGGCCGGCCAGCCCGGCGTCGGTGATCAGTGCCCGCGGCGCGACCTGACGGACCAGGCCCGCCAGCTCGGCCGGGGCACTGCGCGGGTTGGTCGCCGCGGTGACCGCGCCGAGCGAGGCCAGTGCCAGCCAGCAGAGCAGGTACGGCGGGGTGGTGCGCGCGGTGACCACCACGAGGTCGCCGCGGCGGACGCCAGCATTTTGCAGGGAGACAGCCACGGCGCCGACCCGGCCGGCCGTGCCGGAAAAGGTCAGCCGGGCGTCGTCGGCGCGCAGCCAGATGCCGTCCGGATCCTGGCTGGCCGCGCGGGAGAGCATTCCGGGAATGGTGAGGACGGGCACCGGTCCGTTGATCATGCCCCCGACGATACGTCGAGCCCGCCCTGCGGCTGCGGCGGCTCCTGGCTGGCCGGCGACTCCGGGCCGGCCGGATGCGGCTCCTGGCCGGCCGGCTGCGGCTGCGGCGTCAGGCCGTGCGCGAGCACCCGCATCAGGTCATCGAGCACGTCGTCGGGCACCCGGCCGCCCGCGGTCCATTCGGCCCAGCGCATGCCGACGAAATTGCCGAGGCCGGCGTAGACGTACGCGACGACCTCCGGGTCGTATCGCGCATCCACCTCGCCGGCCAGCTGCGCGACCCGCACGCCGCGGGCGTACCCCCTGGCCAGCCGCTCGTAGTACTCCTTGAACAGCCCTGGCGCGACGAACTCGGCCTCGCGCACGATCCGGTAGATCCACGGCCGCTCGGACATCAGGTCGAAGTACGCGCGGAAGCTGGCCCGCTCCCTGGCCCGCTGGTTGCCGTCGGCCTGCTTCAGCGCGGCGGCCATCGCCGACCGCAGGTCGGCATTGATCTGCCGGATCACGGCGGTGAAGATGTCCGCCTTCGACCGGTAGTGCGCGTAGAAACTGCCGGTCGCGATGCCCGCCCGGGCGCAGATCCCGGCCACGCTGGTCCGCCGGTAGCTCCGCTCCCCGAACAGGTGCTCGGCCGCGGAGAGCAGTCGCTCGCCAGGCGGCCTTTCATCGGCCGCGGCCGGCTTCCGGCTCGCGGTCACAGTCACGGTGCTACCCCCCGTTTCAGAATATTTTGCCGACGGGCCCGTGCCGGGGGGCAGCCCGCAGGCCACCCCCCGGCGCCCGGTCATGGTGACGGCACCCCGCTGGCCGGCGCGGCCGGCTGGGTTGCCGTGTCCGGGGTGATCGCGCCGGTCGGGCTGGTGTCGGTGACGAGCACCGGGCCCTTCGGCGCGAGCGCCCCGTTCTTGATGACGGCCATGTAGGCCCCGGTGATGCCGTTGTGGTCGGTCGCCGAGTAGGCGTACGGCGCCACCGACGGGCCCTGCGGCAGGCCTGCCTGGATCGCGTTGATCAGGTCCTGCCTGGTCGGGTTCCGGCCCGCCTTGAGCATCGCCTGGACAAACGTGTAGCCGACCGCCAGGCCGTACGCGACGTTGCCGTCGAACGGCAGCTTCGGGATGTACTGGTCGTGGACCTTCTTGAACAGGGCGATCCAGCTGCTGCTCGCGTCGCCCAGCGACGGCAGGTAGCCGTCGGTGATGATGCCCTGGGTGAGCGCGCTGAGCTTCTTGTTCTTGCCGAACGCCGCGAGCAGGCCGCCCAGCGTGGTCGGGTCCGAGCCCACGTCGCTGACCACGAGCTGCGGCTTGAACTGCAGCTTCAGGCTGGTCAGCTGGAGCAGCGCGGTGAAGGCGGGCACCGAGAAGGAGACCACGACCTGCGCGCCTGCTGCCTTCAGCGCGGCCACCTGCGGGCCGACGTTGACGTTGGCCGGGTTGTAGCTCTCCTTGGCGACGACCTGCGACTTGGGGATCTCGTAGTTCAGGCCCTTGACGCCGTCCAGGCCGAACTCGTCGTCCTGGTAGAAGTAGCCGATCTTCTTGCCCTTGAAGTGCTGCTTGACGTAGTTGCCGAGGATCTTGCCCTCGCGCACGTAGTCGAGCTGCCAGCCGAACGTGTCCGGGTACTTGCCCGGGTTGTCCCAGCACTCGCAGCCGGAGGCAACGAACACATCGGGTACCTTCTGCGAGTTCAGGTACTGCGCGACCGCCAGGTGGGTAGGCGTGCCGAGGCCGTTGAAGATCGCGTACACGCCGTCCTGCAGCACAAGCTGGTGCACCACGTTCGAGGTGTTGGTCGGGTTGTACACGTCGTTGAGGTACTTGTAGACGATCTTCCGGCCGTAGATGCCGCCGCGGGAGTTCACGTAGTCGAAGTAGGCCTTGGAGGCCGGCGCAATCTCGCTGTACCCGGGGGCTGCGACGCCGGTCAGCGGCTGGTGGCTGCCGATCAGGATCTGGGTAGGCGTGATGCCCGGCGCCGATGCGGTCAGCGCCGCGGCCGACGAGGAGCCGGAACTCGGGCTTGAGCTCGCGCCCGGGGTCGAGGTGCCGCTCGACCCGCAGGCCGCGATGACCATCGCGACGATGGCCGTCCCGGCGGTAAGTGCCAGGTTGGCCCGGTGTGTTCGCTTCATGTAGTGCCTTCCTCCTGGTGTTCGCTGGCCGACCCGCGCCGGCGCAACGCGTTGAAGGGTGTGCTCGCCGCTGGCGCGACGGGGCCGAGTAGACGGCGCAGGCCGCCCTGGATTCCGGTGGGGAAGAGGAGCATGACCGCGATGAGCACGACGCCGTAGGCGGCGATCGGCACGTTGGAGCTTGCCGCGCTGGACAGGCCGTGGCTGGTGGCCACGTCCTGCACGTAGGTGGGCACGAAGACGAGGACGACGGCGCCCCAGACCGCGCCGGCCAGGCTGCCGAGGCCGCCGAGTATCGCGCCGGTGATCAGCCCGATGGACAGCGTGAGGGTAAATGCGCCCGGCGAGACGATCGCCGACACGGCCGCCAGCAGGGCGCCGCCGAGTCCAGCGCAGGCCGAGCTGATCACGAACGCGAGTACCTGCAGCCTGGCGACGTTCAGGCCGGACAGCGAGGCGGCGATCTCGTTGTCCCGCAGCGCCCGCCAGCTGCGGCCGATCCTGCTGCGGCCGAGGTTCGCCAGCAGCACCAGGGTGATCAGCGCGCCGATGCACGCGATCCAGGCCAGCCAGCGGGTCGGCGGGAAGGTCACGCCGAGGAAGGCCGGCGTGGTCACGCTGAAGCTGAGGCCCTGATCGCCGCCGAGCAGCCCGGCGTAGCGGTTGGCAAGGGAAGGCAGCGCGACCGCGAGCATCAGCGTCGCCCCGGCCAGGTAGGGACCGCGCAGCCGGGCCGCCGCGACTCCGACGATCCCGCCGGCCACCGCCGCGGCTACCGTGCTCGCGAGGAAGATCAGCTCAAGCGGCCAGTGCTGGTGCAGTCCGATCAGCGCCGCGATGTAGGCACCGATGGCCATGAACGCGCCGTGCCCGATCGAGACCTGGCCGCTCAGCCCGATGAGGTAGGTCAGCCCGGCGATGGCGGTCGCGTAGGCGGCCACCTCCGCGATCTGGAAATCCCGGAACGGGCTGAGCCGGACGGTAAGGATCAGCAGCACGACCGCGACGAGCAGCGCGGCGCCGGTGTGGCGACCCAGGGTCATGGGTTACACCTGCCGGGTTGCCGTGGTGGAGAACAGGCCGGACGGCCGGACCATCAGGACGACCGCGAGCACCGCGAGGCCGAACAGCGACACCAGGTCGGAGCCCAGGTAACCGCCGGCGTAGCTGAGCACAACGCCGAGGATGAGGCCGCCGGCCACGGCCCCGACCGGGCTCTCCAGGCCGCCGATGACGGCGGCGGTGAAGCCGAGCACGAAGATCGAGTCCATGCTGTTCGGGTAGAGGAACGTGGCCGGGGTGACGAGCACGCCCGCGAGCGCGCCGATCAGCCCGGCCAGCGCCCAGCCGAGCGTGAGCACCCGTCCGATCCTGACTCCGAGCAGCCGGGCCACGTTCGGGGCGAACGCCGTGGCGCGCAGCCGCAGGCCGACCGACGTGGCCCGGAACAGCACCGCGAGCAGCAGCGCCGCGGCGAGCACGGCGCCGCCGGTGAACAGGTCGGCCCGCGAGACGCCGAGCGCAGTGCCGCCGATCTTGAGCCCGACGACGGAGAAGGCTGGCGGGAATGACCGGAACTGGCCGCCGTAGATGATGCCGGCCAGCCCCTCAAGGAAGATCAGCAGGCCGATCGTCACGATGACGGCGTTCAGCGGCGGCTTGTTCTCGACCGGCCGGATGACGGTCCGTTCGAGCACCGCGCCGAGCACCAGCCCGGCGGCGAGCGCCACGCCGAAGCCCTCCCAGTAGTTCCCCGTGTGGTTGATGACGATCAGCGCCACGTAGGTGGTGAACATCGCCATGCCGCCCTGGGCGTAGTTCAGGATCCGGGTGCCGCGCCAGATCAGCACAAGCGACAGGCCGATCGCGGCATAGATCATGCCGAATGCGATCCCGCCGAGGGTGAACTCCAGGAATTCCTGCATGTCCCGCCTTCCCGCCTTCGCGTGCCCTAGAAACCCAGATAGTGGCGCCGGAGCCCGACGTCGACGAGCAGCTCGGCGGCCGGCGACTCGGCGACGACCTTGCCGACGTTGAGCACGATGCCCTGGTCGGCGATGCTCAGCGCGCTGCGCGCGTTCTGTTCCACCAGCAGGACCGTCAGGCCCGAGTCGTCCCGCAGCTGGCGCACCAGGTCCATCACCTGCGCCACGATCCTGGGTGCCAGGCCGAGCGACGGCTCGTCCAGGAGCAGCACCCGCGGCCTGGCCATCAGCGCCCTGGCGATGACGAGGATCTGGCGCTCGCCGCCGGACAGCGTGCCGGCCGCGAGGTGCCTGCGCTCGGCGAGGATCCGGAAGCGCTGATAGGACTCGGCCAGCGCGGCGCGCCGCTGCATGCCGCCGCTGCGGAGCAGCCCGCCCAGCCGGAGGTTCTCCTCCACGGTCAGCTCGGTGATCACGCCCTGCCCCTCGGGCACGTGCGCGACGCCCGCCCGCGCGACGGCCTCCGGCCGGCGCCTGGCCACGTTGACGCCGTCCACCATGATCCGGCCCTGCCGGGGCCGGACCAGTCCGGTGATGGCGCGCAGCAGCGTCGTCTTGCCCGCCCCGTTCGCGCCGAGGACGGCGGTGATCGTGGCTGGCTTGACCAGGACCGAGACGCCGTCGAGCACCGGGGCGCCGCCGTAGCCGGCCACCACGTCCTCGACGCCCAGAGCCGCGGCATCACTCATCTGCGGGCGCTCCTTCCTGGGCCTTGCCGACCTCGACTCCCAGATAGGCCGCGGTAACGGCAGGGTCGGCCTGCACCTGGGCCGGCGTGCCGCCGGCGATCACCTTGCCGAAATCCAGCACCGTGATCGTGTCGCAGACCGACATCATCAGGTCCATCCGGTGCTCGATCACCACGACCGACGCGTCGGCGACCAGCTTCTCGATCAGGTCGCCGAGCTCGGGAAGCTCGCTCTCGGACAGCCCGCTGGCCGGCTCGTCGAGCAGCAGCAGCCTGGGCCTGGAGACCACGGCGCGGGCCAGCGCGATCCGCTTGCGGACTCCGTACGCCAGGGTTCCCGGAGGACTGTCGGCGTGGTCGGCCACGCCGACCAGGTCCAGTGCGTCCAGTGCCTGCTTCCTGAGCAGCCGCTCGTCCCGGTCCGACCTGGGCAGCCCGAGCATCCCCGACCAGAAACCGGCCCGCGCGTGAGAGGTTGCCCCGATCATGACGTTCTCCACCGCGGACAGCCCGTCGAAGAGACCGACGCCCTGCAGCGTGCGGGCGATGCCGAGGCTGACCAGCCGGTGCGGCCGCAGCCTGGTGAGCTCGAGGCCGTCGAACCAGATCCGGCCGGAATGGGCGCGGACCAGCCCGCAGAGCACGTTGAGCAGCGTCGTCTTGCCGGCCCCGTTCGGCCCGATGATCCCGGTGACCTGGCGCGGCGCTGCGGTAAGCGACACGTCATCAAGCGCCGTCAGGCCACCGAAGCGCACCGTCACGCCTCTGACCTCCAGGGCCCCGGCCTCGTGGGCTCCGGATTTCGACGTCGACGGCTGCACTCGCTCTCCCCCGGATGAACCACCATTC
>WNEY01000914.1_pt1 | contig 23958 bp, 18 predicted proteins | sample 5400531 | NCBI WGS metagenome assembly WNEY01 (sample SAMN13153338, study PRJNA577476) | soil metagenome | isolation source: 200 cm saprolite under Douglas fir tree site 1 | place: USA:California | collected 2015-04-18
CATCACCGGCGAGACCATCGCGCTCACCCCGCCGCTGATCGTGACCGAGCGCGAGATCGAGGAGATCTTCGGCAAGGTCGCGAGCGTGATCAAGGCGGTGGCGTAGGGAATCCCTCCCCCGAAGGGGGAGGGTGGCCGAGCGAAGCGAGGCCGGGTGGGGGCCATGGCTAACGAAATCGCGCGCAGCCTTCGCAAACGAATGACCCCGCAAGAGGTGAAATTGTGGGTTCGTCTGCGCTATCGTCCTCCATCCGCTCGCCCCCGCGTAAGCGGGGGCCCAGGAGTCCGAGGCACCGAGCCTGCCGCCTCTGGGTCCCCGCTTACGCGGGGACGAGCGGAGGTGCGGCGGACGCAATTCCCCGGCGGCGCGCCCGATGGAATCTGGAGGGCGTGCTGACGCTGATCGATGACGCGCTGCGCAACCCCCCACCCGGCCTCGCTTCGCTCGGCCACCCTCCCCCTTCGGGGGAGGGATTCAGCGGCTACCCCCCGGGATATTCGTCGCGCAGCCGCACCCAATCCATGTGATACGGCAGCGCCGCCTCGTCGCGGCCCTTGGGCGTGATGTCGAGGTAGTGATAGGCGCCATTGACCACGTCGAGGCCGCGCGAATAGGTCGAATAGGTGTGATAGATCGTCCCGTCGGGGTCCCGGAAGAACACGCTGACAACCGGCACGTCCTCGATGTCGAAGCGGCGGGTGCCGTAATTGGAATTGTTGCCTTCCTTCTTCAAATCCTCCTTCGACAGATAGGCGCCGAAATCGCGATTGAACGGCGCATCGCTGCCGCAGGAGACCCATTCGAAGGTCCAGCCCATGCGCCGCTTGAAGGCGTCGATCTTGGCGATCGGCGCGCGCGACACCGCCACGAGGTTGGTATCGCGGGCGCGCAGATGGACGCCGATGCGCTCGAAATTGTCGGCCCAGAACGAGCAGCTCTTGCACGCCGCGTTCCAGTCCGGGTGGAACATGAGGTGGTAGACGATGAGCTGCGATTTCCCTCGAAACAGATCGCCGAGCCGCACCTTGCCGGACGGCCCGTCGAAGACATAGTCCCCGATCTTGACCCAGGGCAGGTTGCGGCGCTCGGCGCTGAGCGCGTCGCGCGCCCGCGTGAACGCCTTCTCGTTGGCGAGGTGCTTGACGCGCTCCTTCACCCATTCGTCGCGCGATACGATCCTGTGCGCCGTCATCGTCGTCTCCATTCCCGGTCCGCCGCCGGATTGATGCTTGGGGTTAATTAACAATATTGTTAATTAATACGCCCTGTCAACCCTCCGGGTCCTGGGCGCGTCCCACCGATCCCCGCGAACGCCGGCTGCGGCCTTAAGATCGCCCAGCCGACGGTGAGCACGTGGTCGCCGCGCCGGAACGGCAGCGTGAACGGCGGCTGGACCTGGGCGTCGCCGCCAACCGTGCGCAGCTCGACCGGCATCACGCCGGGATCGCCGGCGGTCCACACCACCACCGCGCCCTTGCTGCGCAGGTCGCCGAGGTCGATCCAGGGCGCCCGGCGCGGGTTGCCGTCGATCAGCACGCGCGGCTGCTCGCGGGCGTAATGGGCGACGTTGCCGCCGTCCCACATGCTGCCGATGACATAGGCGAGCGGCTCTCCGGTCGCGGCCCGGAAGCGCCGCGAGAGCGCGTCGGCGAGCGCCTCGCCGGGATAGAACACCGCGCGGTAGCGGTGATCGAAGGGGGGCAGCACCGCATAGCTGGCGACGAACGCGAGCGCGAACAGCGCGAACACCGCCGCCCAGGCCCCGGCGACGCGGGCGAGGCGGGCGCGGTCGAGCGCGGCGCGGGCGGCAAGCACGATGAAGAGGCCGAGGAACAGCCAGAGCGGGTAGCCCCACATGGCGATGGTGCCGCGCCCGCTGACCGCCGACAGAGCGAGCGTCGCCGCCGCCGGCCCGAACGCCAGCAGCGTCACGATCCGGCGGTCGAAGGCGTCGGCGGTGGCGGCGACCGGAGCCTTCGGCCGCGGCCAGATCAACGCGCCGGCGATCAACAGCGCCGGCAGCATCCCCACCAATTGAACGAGCGCGAACACCACGGGATGGAGGACGTGGTCGAGCAGCCCGCGCGAGGGCGCCGCGCGGGCGCTGGCATAGGCGAAGGGCAGGAAATCGTTGCGCAGGAGCCAGACGAGGTGCGGCGCCATGACGGCGAGCGCGACGGCGAGCGCGATCCAGGGGCCCGGCGTCGCCAGCGCCGCCCGCGCGTCGCGGTCGAGGAGGAGGAACAAGGCGAGCGGCGCCGCCAGCACGACCACGAAATATTTCGCCCACAGCGCGAGGCCGATGGCGAGCCCGAGCAGCAGCCAGTGGGCGAGCCGCCCGCGCTTGAGGGAGGCATGGAAGGCGTAGCCGGCGAGCCCCCAGAGCGGCAGCTCGATCACGTCGTGATTGAACTTGGCGGCGGTGAAATGGAAGTAGTGCAGGCCGTCGAGGATGAGGACGGCGACCAGCGCGCCGAGCGGGCCGACGAGTGGGCGCGCGGTCAGCCAGACCGCCGCGAACGCGGCGACCACCGCCACCTGCGCCAAGGCGTAATAGGCGGCGTCGATCCCCACCGCCTGGTGGACGGCCTCGATCAGCCACCAGGGCAGCGGCGGCAGCTTGTCGTAGCCGAGCTGCCATTCGCGGCCATAGGTCAGGGCCTCGATGAGGTCGAGCGGGAGGTTGGGATAGAGCAGCGTCGGCAGCGCCGTCCAGACCAGGCAATGCAGGGCGAGGAACGAGGCAAAGGCCGCCTGCGGGCGGCGCTCGATCAAGGCGATCAATCCCGACATCGACGCGGCGGAGGCCCTCGCTCGAGAATACCGGCGGCCCTTATAGCGGCCGGCGGCCCGACCGGGATAGGCGGCGTTTCGGTGAGATCGATGCACAATGGGGCCACAAGCTCGGTGGGACTCCCTCTCCCCGCTTGCGGGGAGAGGGTGGGGGTGAGGGGGTTACCGGCCCGTCGACCATCATCCCGGTTGAACAGAGAAGCGCCCCTCACCCCACCCCTCTCAGCCGAAGTCGGATATATCCGACTTCGGCCAATCATTAGTGACCGAACTCGGGCAAGCCCGAGTTCGGTTGGAAGAGCGGGGAGAGGGAGCAGACCGAGTCTGCCGCCGCGCTGATCTCTCCTGACCGACACGTGCGATAGGCCGCGGCGGCGGCCGCCCGCTATTCACCGCCGGCCCCGGTGCGCCGCAAGATCGCTTGCGCGCGGCCGTCTTGTCATGAAGAGTGCGGTTACGCCAGCGAATCAGGCCGCGGCGGCAAGGCGGGCCTGCCCGACTTGCGCCGCTTGCGGAACCCGCCGGCGATCGGACCATCCCGATGCGTCTTGGTGCCATCTTCGTCGCAGTCTGCATGGTGATCATCGCGGGCTCCGCCGGCGCGATCGTCCATTTCTATTTCGGCGTCGGCGCGGCCGAGGCCACCGGCGTCGGCATCGCCGCGCTGACCGCGCTCGCCCTCTACAACACGGTCGCGACCCGCATCCGCGCGCGCGCCGCGCTCGGCCGCCAGCTCGCCGACCTCTCGGGCGGGGTCGCCGAGCTGGCGCGCCAGGTCGGCGATTTCGGGCGGCGCCTCGCCGCGCTCGAGAGCCGGATCGAGGCCGCCGTCGACCACACGCGGGCGGCAACCGATCCGCTCACCCTCGAGATCGGCGAGCTCGGCACGCTGCTCACGCAGCTCGCCGACACGGTCGCCGACCACCAGGTGACCCTCGACGCGCTGGCGCGCGTGCCGGTTCCTCCGCCGGCGCCGGCGCCGCCGCCGGCCGGCGTGCTCGCGGCCGAGGCGCTGGCACAGCGCCTGGCGGCGGCGACCCCCGCGGCGGCCGAAGCCGTGCCCGCGGAAGAGCCCCCCTCCGCGCCCGCCCCCAAGCCCGAACCGAAGGCCAAGCCGCAAGCAGAGCCGCAACCCGAGCCGAGGTCCGAGCCGCAACCCGAAATCGCGCCCGAGCCGCCTCCGCCGGCGGCGCCCGATGCCCGCGCGCAGGAGGCGGCGCTGGCGTCGATCCGCAGCGCCATCGACGCCAATCGCGTCGATCTCTATCTGCAGCCGATCGTGACGCTGCCGCAGCGCAAGGTGCGCTACTACGAGGCGATGTCGCGGCTGCGCAACGAGAGCGGCGAGGTCGTGCACGCCGCCGACTTCATTCCCCAGGCCGAGAGCGGCGGATTGATGCCGAGGATCGACAACCTCGTGATCTTCCGCTGCGTCCAGGTGACCCGGCGGCTGCTGCTCAAGAACCGCGACATCGGCCTGTTCTGCAATCTGTCGGCGTCGACGCTGACCGATTCCGCGTACTTCACGCAGCTCCTCGAGTTCATGGACGCGAACCGCGCGATCGCGCCGTCGCTGGTGCTGGAATTCGCGCAGGGCGCGGTGCGCGCCATGGGGCCGATCGAGCACGAGAGCCTGGCGGCGCTGGCCGACCGCGGATACCGTTTCTCGCTCGACAACGTGGCCGACCTGCGCATCGAGCCGCGCGAGCTCGCCGATCGCGGCTTCCGCTTCATCAAGGTGCAGGCCGGCCTGCTGCTCAATCGCGGCGGCACCGCCGCGAGCGACATCCATCCCGCCGACCTCTCCGACCTGCTCGGCCGGTTCGGCATCGACCTGATCGCCGAGCGGATCGAGAGCGAGGGCAGCGTCGTCGACCTGCTCGATTACGACGTGCGCTTCGGCCAGGGCTTCCTGTTCTCGCCGCCGCGGCCGGTGCGCGCGGAGGCGCTGCAGGGGCTCGCGGAGCGCGCCGACGTGGTGGCGCGCGATGCCGCCGCGGACCCGGTCCCGCCGGCGACCGCGGCCGGGCGCGGCGCGCAGCCCCCCGCCGCCGAGGCGACGCGGAGCGAGCGGATCAGCGCGCTCGCCAAGCTCGCGCGGTCCAGATGACGGACGGCGGAGGACCGATGACAGACGACAGAGGACAGACCTCTCAGGCGCCAGGTTTGGCAGCTTAGGGGGTCGTCATGCCCGGGCTTGACCCGGGCATCCATCTTCTTCGCAAGAAGGCTCTTCGCGACGCGGATGGATTGCCGGGTCAAGCCCGGCAATGACGAGAGGAGAGTCAGGCTCCAGCGCCGTTGGTATGACATCCGCCAATGCTCCTCCGTCGCTTCGCCACGCTCGCCTCCGGCTACGACGTCGTCCTCTGCGACGTCTGGGGCGTCGTCCACAACGGGGTCGCCGCCACGCCCGCGGCCTGCGACGCGCTCGCGCGCTTCCGCCGCGGCGGCGGCACCGTCGTGCTGATCACCAACGCGCCGCGGCCGGGCGAGGTGGTGGCGCGCCTCACCCTCGACCGTCTCGGCGTGCCGCGCGCGGCCTACGACGAAATCATCAGCTCGGGCGACGTCACCCATGCGCTGATCGCCGCGCGCGCGGGCCAGCGCGTGTTCCATGTCGGTCCGAAGCGGGACCTGCCGATCTTCGAGGGGCTCGACGCGCCGGTCGCCCCGTTGGAGAGCGCGGACTACGTGGTCTGCTCGGGCCTCATCGACGATACCGTCGAGACACCGCAGGATTACCACGAGCTGATCGAGCGCATGCGCGCGCGCGCACTCCCGATGATCTGCGCCAATCCCGACGTGGTGGTCGAGCGCGGCGACACGCTCGTCTATTGCGCGGGCGCGATCGCCGATCTCTACCATGCCGCGGGCGGCGAGGTGATCTATGCCGGCAAGCCCTACCGGCCGATCTACGAGCAGGCGCTCGCCATCGCGCAAGCCGCGCGCGGCGGGGAGGTAGAGCACCATCGCGTGCTGGCGATCGGCGATTCCGTGCGCACCGACCTCAAGGGCGCCGCCGCCTTCGGCGTCGATTGCCTGTTCGTGACCGCCGGCATCCATGCCGAGGAGCTCGGCAACCGGGAGGAGCCCGACGTCGCCGCGCTGTCAAAGATTTTCGCGGCCGCCGGCCTGTTTCCGAAGGCGGTGATGCCCCGGCTCGAGTGGTGAGCGGAGGTTTATCGACCGCTCGTCCCCGCGCGGGGTCCCCATCGCGCAAGCGCGATGGGGTGCCCCGTTGCGGGGACCCAGAGGGCTACGATCAGCCGCGGCTTGACCGGTCGAGAGAGGCCGCAAGATAATCGGGAGTGATGGAGAAAACCCGATGACGAGCGAGCCCGACACCGATCTCATCGAGAGCAGGAAGAAGATGGTCAGCGGCAGGTATCTGCGCAACGCGTGGTACGTCGCCGCCTGGGCGGACGACCTCGCCGACGGCCGATTGCTCGACCGCACGATCATGCAGGAGCCGATCGTCCTCTACCGGACCACGGACGGACGCGTCGCGGCGCTGCAGGATCGCTGTCCGCACCGATTCGCGCCCCTGCACATGGGGAAGATCGTCGGCGGCGACCGCGTGCAGTGCCCCTATCACGGCCTCGAGTTCGACGCGTCGGGCGCCTGCGTGCTCAACCCGCACGGCAGCAAGAACATTCCGCCGCGGGCGCGCGTGCGCAGCTATCCGGTGACGGAAAAGCACAAGGCGATCTGGATCTGGATGGGCGAGGAGCCGGCCGACCCGGCCAAGGTGCCGGACTTCGGCGTGCTCGACAACGTTCCGGAGCTGCACGCGACCAAGCGCGACCGCATCACCATTCGCGCGAACTACGAGCTGATCATCGACAACCTGCTCGATCTGAGCCACACCAGCTACCTGCACGACGGAATTCTCGGCAACTCGGATACGGTCGAATCGGAGATCGCCGTCGAGCAGGACGGCGACGACGTGGTCGTCTCCCGCCGCGCCGGCAACGCGGCCGCGCCGGGACTGTTCGCCATCCTGATGCCGTCGAAGCCCCCCCGCGTCGACAAGTTCACCCGCATGCGCTGGATGCCGCCCAGCAATCTGCGCCTGCTGACCGGGATCTGCATGCCGGGCGCGGTCGCGGAAAGCGGCACCGGCTATCATGCCATCCACATGCTGACCCCGGAGAGCGACAAGACCACGCACTATTTCTTCACCGCCGTGCGGTTCAACGTGCTGACGGCGGACGCGGCCTTGAACGCGCAGATCAAGGAGAAGATCTCGACCACCCGCCGGTTCGCGTTCGAGGAGCAGGACGCGCCGGTGATCGAGGCGCAACAGCAGATCATCGACGCCGCGGCGACGCCGGTCGATCCGGTCATCCTGGCGATCGACGTCGGGCCGGTGCGATACAAGCAGATCCTGCAACGACTGATCCGGGCCGAGCAGGCGCAATAGCGCATGTTTCGATGAGTTGGAATCAGGTCGAGCGGCAGACTCGGTCTGCTCCCTCCCCCGCAAGCGGGGGAGGGAACGCACCGAGTGTGCCGCGCGGTTTGTGCATCAACCTGACCGAAACATCCAGCAGCGGACGCCACCGGCCCGCGACTTTACAAAACTTTACCTCACCGACACCGGCGGGAAATCGCCGGCCCCTAGCTTGTCGTGCGCAGGCGAGGCCGCCTGCGACCACGACAGGAGATCAGGATGACCGATCAGAACAATTCCCCGAGCCAAGCCCCGGCTCGCAGCGCCGGTCGCCGCGGCACGCTCGTCATCGCGTTCATCGCCGTGGCGCTGCTCGCCGGCACCACCGGCAACATGCTGTCGACGGCGTTCGGCCAGGGCTTCGGCTGGCATCACGGCGGCTGGCACGAGGGCGGCGCCTTCGGCGGCCCGCTCACGCCGGCCCAGATCGACGATCGCATCGACCGCATGACCAAGCACGCGGCGATCGAGCTCGACGCCACGGCGGACCAGCAGGGGAAACTCGCCGGCATCTTCAAGGCCGCGGTCGGCGATCTGCGGCCGCTGCGGGAAAAGGCGCAAGCGGCACGGGGCCAGGCGGTCACGCTCTTGACCGCGCCCACCGTCGATCGTACTGCGATCGAGCGGCTGCGCGCCGAGCAGATCGGCCTCGCGGAGACGGCGAGCAAACGCATCGCGCAGGCGCTGTCCGATGCCGCCGACGTGCTCAATCCGGAGCAGCGCAAGAAGATCGCGGTCTTCATCGAGTCGGGTGGGCCGTGGTGGCGCTGGCATCGCGGCTGATGCGCGGCGGTTGATCGCGACCGGGCGATGAACTGATCACGAACAGCTGGTGTAGCCCGGATGAGCGCAGCGAAATCCGGGGGCGCCTTGGACCGCGGCAAAGCCGTCCCGCATTTCGCTTCGCTCATGCGGGCTACGAGCACGGTATTGAACGCGTGTGACACCTTGGGCGAGCGCATCCTGTTGATCGAAGATGACTCCCGTCTTGCCGGGATGGTCGGCGAATACCTCGGCAAGGCGGGATTTCACGTGCTGCATGCCGAGAACGGCACGCGCGGGCTGGCGCTGCACGGGCGCGAGCCGGTCGATGTGGTGATCCTCGACCTGATGCTGCCGGATGTCGACGGCCTGGAAATCTGCCGCCGCATCCGCGCCCGCTCCGACAGCCCGATCCTGATGCTGACCGCCCGCGGCGATCCCATGGACCGGGTGGTCGGGCTCGAGATGGGCGCCGACGATTATCTGCCGAAACCGTTCGAGCCGCGCGAGCTCCTGGCGCGGCTGCGGGCGATCCTGCGCCGCGGCCGGGCCGGACCGCGATCCGACGTGCTGCGCCATGGGCGCCTCGAGATCGACCGCGCCGCCCGCGCGGTCCGGCTCGACGGCGCGCCGCGCGCGCTCACCAGCTATCAATTCGCCCTGCTGCTGGCACTCGCCGAGCACGCCGGCCGCGTCATGTCGCGGGACGCGTTGATGGATCTGGTCAAGGGCGAGGCGATCGAGGCGTTCGACCGCTCGATCGACGTCCACGTCTCGCGCATCCGCGCGGCGATCGAGGACGATCCGAAAAAGCCTCGCCGCATCATCACCGTGCGCGGCACGGGCTACGTGTTCGCCAAGGCGCAGGACTGATACCAATGGCACTGCCTCTCGACCCGTCATGCCCGGGCTTGACCCGGGCATCCATCAGAAAAAGCGCTTCTTGATTCAAGGTGATGGATTGCCGGGTCAAGCCCGGCAATGACGAGAGGAGGGTCGCCGTTGGTATGAGCATCGCCCGGCGCTGGCGGCGCCGGAGCGGCAGCCTGGAAGCAGGTTTCGATGCGACGCCTCTATCTTCAGGTCTACCTCACGATCGTGGGCAGTCTGGTCCTGGTCGTGGTCGCGGCCGGCCTCGTTTGGCGCTTCGTCGCCGACGTTCCCCCGTTCAACCAGCCGTTCGAGGTGGCCGGCGAGGTCATCGCCGAGGTCGTCCCGCCGGCGAGCGCGCCGGCGCGCGACCAGCAGCAGGCCATCGATCGGCTGGCCCAGCGCCTCGACGCCGATCTCGCGCTGTTTAGCCCCGCGCGCGAGCCGCTGGCCGCCGCTGGTCGGCCGCTCCCGGCTCCCGGCCGCGGCGGCCGCGGATGGCTGCACACGCCGGCCGGGCCCGTCCTTTCGATCGCGCTTCCCGACGGGCGCTGGCTCGTCGCCCGCCTGCCGCCCCGGCACCGCCCGAGCGCGCTGGTGCTGGTGGCCGTGCTCGGAACCGTCGCGCTGGCGGTTGCGCTGGGCGCGCGTCCGGTCGCCCGGAGGATCACCGGACGGCTCGAGCGATTGCAGCACGGCGTCGAGTCGCTCGGGGCCGGCGATCTGCGCGCGCGCGTCAAGGTCGAGGGCCGCGACGAGGTCGCACGATTGGCGGAGAGCTTCAACCAGGCCGCCGCCCGGATCGAGAGCCTGGTCGACGCCCACAAGATGCTGCTCGCCCACGCCTCCCACGAGCTGAGGACGCCGCTCACCCGCATCAGGCTCGGCCTCGAGCTGGTCGAAGCGCATCCCGAGCGCAAGGCCGAGCTCGCGCGCGACATCGCGGAGCTCGACCAGCTCGTCGACGAGGTCCTGCTGGCGAGCCGTCTCGACGCCATCGACCGGCTCGACGTTCGCGAGGAGGTCGATCTCGCCGCGCTCGCGGCCGAGGAATGCGCGCGCTACGACGATTGCTGCGTCGAAGGCAAGTCGGTGACGGTGCGCGGCGACCCGATGCTGCTGCGGCGGATGATCCGCAACCTGTTGGAGAATGCCCAACTGCACGGCGCGCCGCCGGTCGCGGTGACGGTGGAGCGTAAGGACGATCGTGCCTTGCTCAGCGTATCCGATGCCGGCCCGCTGATCGCCGAGAACGCGCGCGAACGGTTGTTCGCGATGTTCTATCGCATCCCCGGACGCACCGGCGCCAAGGGCACCGGGCTTGGCCTCGCGCTGGTGCGGCAGATCGCACGCCGGCACGGCGGCGACGTCACCTACAACCCCGAGCGCGGAAGCTGCTTCACCGTCGCGCTGCCGGCGGTCTGAGGCTGGATCTCGGTCGCGTGACCAACAGCAAGTAGCCCGGATTGAGCGTAGCGAAATCCGGGGTTACCAGCGACGCTCGCCGAAGCTTCCTTGATCCTGACTGAAATCGCCGCCCCAGTCCTGTGGCAACAGCCCGCGTCGCACGTAACTGTGAAACGAGGAATGCGGCCAATCGCGCACGCGGGCGGCCAAGCCATGCCTAACCGGATCTTCAATCTAACCCCAATCTAACCCGGATTTCGCTGCGCTCAATCCGGGCTACAAGGGCGCAAAGGTGATAGGCTCGATCGACACCGCACATCTGCGAAGGGAGGGCGCCGATGCAGGAGCTGGGAACCGCGACCGTTCCCGACGTCGCCTCGGTCAAGGTGCGCGACGGAACCGAGATCGCGGTCGCCGTCTACTCGCCGAGCGGGCGCGGTCCGTTTCCGGCATTGTTCGCGCCCTCCCCCTACCGCTTCGACAACAACGTGCTGCCGGCGAGCCCGCAGTTTCTGTGGCGCGAGACCGGTCCGATCGATTTCTACGTCGAGCAGGGCTACGCCTACGTCCACATGGACGTGCGCGGCTCCGGCCGCTCCGGCGGCGAATTCGATTTCTTCGGCCGGCTCGATCAGCGCGACCTCTACGACGTCATCGAATGGATCGGCGGGCAGCCGTGGTCGAACGGCAGGGTCGGGGGCATCGGACAGTCCTACTATTGCAATCCCGGCGGGGAGGTCGTCACCAGGGGCTGACTGCGCGCCTCGCACCGCGCGCTCGATCCCGCCCGCAGCACGGAATTCGAGCCCTACCACACCCACGCCGCGCCCGAGCCGATCGTGCCGGGGGAAGTCTATCGCTTCGACATCAGCCTCGAGCCGATGGCGTTCCGGTTCCGGCAGGGTCACCGGATCAGGCTCGAGATCGTCAACGGCGATTCGCCGGTGACCGAGGTGCTGTGGACGCACTATTACCGCCCGGACAAGATCGGCCGCGACACGATCCATCACGATGCCCGCCATCCCTCGGCGCTGATCCTGCCGGTGACGAGCGGATAGTCCGTAAAGCAACGAGCTACGGGTCAGGCCTTCAGGCGCGGCAGCAAGGAGAGCGCGTTGCCGCGGTCGATCGCCTCGCGCTCGGCGTCCGACATCGGCGTGTGCCGCAACTCCTCGATGCCGATCGCGGCTTTCACGAAGGGGTAATCGGATCCGTAGAGGATGTGGCTCGTCGGCGCCATCATCCGCAAGGCTGCCATCGAGGCCGGCGAGGCGGCGCTCGCGGTATCGTAATAGAGCTTGCGCAATTCCGCGGACACTCCGTTCGGCATGATCGCGACGGCATTCGGCCGGCGACCGACGGTCTCGGCCATGCGGCCCGCCAGCATCGGCGTCGCTCCGCCGCCGTGGGAGAAGACCCATCGGATGTCGGGATTCCTGGCCAGGCTGCCGTTGATGAGCAGGCTGGTGATGGTCCGCGTGGTATCGAAGGGATATTCGATCGCCTGCGGCTGCAGGCCGGCAATCACGCTGCCGCAGCAGGCCGACACGGTCGGATGGACATAGACGATGGTCCTGCGGCGATTGAGCTCCTCGAGCACCGGCGCGAAGGCGGCGTCGCCGAGATATTTGCCGTCGTAGGAGCTCAGGAAGCCGATGCCGTCGGCCTTGAGCGTATCGAGCGCGTATTCGATCTCCTTGAGGCTGCCGTCGACGTCCGGCAGCGGCGCGACCGCGAACAGCCCGTAGCGCCCGGGATGATTGCGGATCTGCTCGGCGGCATACTCGTTCCACATCCGCGACGATCGGCGGCCGGCGGCGACGTCGCCGAACCAGACGCCGGGCGTGGTGATCGAGACGATCGCGGTCGCGATGCCGCTCTGGTCCATGACCTCGAGCGACTGGCTCGGAGACCAGGACAGCAGCTGGCTCGCTCCGACGCTGTGGCCGAAATTGACCCGCTCGTGCTCCTCCTTCATGTGTTGCGGCGGCAGGAAATGGTGATGCACGTCGATCCGCTTCCCGCTCGCGGGCCTCGCTGCCGGCGCCTGGGCAAGCGCGCGGCTCGCGGGAGCCACGGCCGCCACGGCCGCCGCGGCGAGACCGGCAAGGAACCGGCGGCGTCCGATGCAGCAGCTGCACGATGGAGCACCCTCGTCCGCCGCGAAGGCGCCGGGCTTACGGTCGGCAAAAGAAGGCATCGCGCTGTCCTCCGGTCTGCAATTCGGGCATGCGCGCGAAGTGTATGCGCGCTCGGGGGCGGGGACAACGAGCCGCGGTTCGCGGTCATGCGGCCAGCGCGGCACTCGTCGATTGCAGCGCTGGCGGGCGCGAGCCGCGGCGCGGAGGGCGGGCGGAGAGCGCGGCCGGTCGGGCGCCCGGCGGCGTCCTTCAGGAGCGGAGCACGCGCAGCGCGCGGCTCGAAACCCCGGGCGCGGACGCCGGCCGCACCCGCGGCATCGGCGGCGGCTCGGCATCGGCGGACGGCACGTCGCCGACCCGGAAAAGGCTCACGCGCTCGTCCATCGCCTGCGACTGCTGCTCCAGCGCCTTTGCCGCCGCCGCGTTCTGCTCGACCAGCGCCGAGTTCTGCTGCGTGACCTCGTCCATCTGGGCAAGCGCCGTGCTGACCTGGTCGATGCCGGACGACTGCTCGCCGCTGGCTGCCGCGATGTCGGACACGATCTCGGCCACCTTCTTGATCGATTCCACGATCTCGGTGAGCGAGGCGCCGGCGCGGTTGACCAGATCGACCCCCTCCTTCACCTGGTTCGAGCTGTTGGTGATGAGGCCCTTGATGTCCTTCGCCGCCTGCGACGAGCGCTGGGCGAGACTGCGCACCTCGGAAGCGACGACCGCGAAGCCGCGGCCGGCCTCGCCGGCGCGGGCGGCCTCGACCGCGGCGTTGAGGGCGAGCAGGTTGGTCTGTCGGGCGATCTCGTCGATCACGCCGATGATGTCGGAGATCTTGCGCGAGGATCCCTCGATGCGCGACATCGCGCCGACGGCCTGGGCGACCACCGCGCCGCCGCGGTCGGCGACCTCGCGGGTGCCGGCGGCGAGCTGATTGGCGTGCCGGGCGTTCTCGGCGTTGTTCTTCACGGTCGCGGAGATCTGCTCCATCGCGGCCGAGGTCTCTTCCAGGCTGGCGGCCTGCTCCTCGGTGCGCTGCGAGAGGTCGGTGGTGCTGCTCGCGATCTCGACCGCCGTGCTGGCGACGTCGCGGACCGAGGCCGCGAGCGCCTCGATCGTTTCCTGCAGCCGCGCGATGGTGGCGTTGAAGTCGTCCCTGATCTGCTTGTAGGTGTCGGTGAACCCGTCGCCGAGGCGGAAGGTGAGATCGCCCTCGGCGAGCTTGCCCAGTCCCTCGCCCAGCGAGCGCACCACCGCGGCCCGCTCCTCCGCCGTCTTGGCCTGCAAGGCGGCCTCGGCCTGCTGGCGCTGCGCCGTCTCCTCGGCTTCGCGGGCATGGCGGGCCATGATCTCTTCGGCTTCGCGATTGGCCTTCTCGACCGCCTTGAGCTTGAGCGCCCCGACGGCGGCAGCGATGCCGCCGATCTCGTCCCGGCGGCCGAGCCCGGGCAGCATCTGGTCGAAGTCGCCTTGCGCCATGCGCTCGATCGCGGCGGTGAGGCCGACCGCCGGCCGGGCAATGCCGCGGCTGACGATCAGCGAGACCAGGCAGCCGACGAGGACCGCGCCCAGCATGACCGCGACCAGCACGACCGCCTGCCGGCCGAGCTCGGCGTTGGCGACGGCGATTTCCCGGTCGCGGACGTCGTTGCTGGTCTCGGTCATCTCGTCGGTGAGCTTCTCGATCGCTGCGAAGCCGCGTTCCGCGCCGGTCATGAACATCAGCGCCGAGGCGGGATCGCCATCGGCCATCTCGATGACGTTCTTCGCCTGCTTCATGTAGCCGGCGACCGCGGACTTGAGCTTGGCGAGATTCTGGGCGCTCTTGGCATGCTCGAACTTGACGGCTTCCAGGGCCCGCAGCTTTTCCTCGACGGCCGACAGCGCCGCCGACGTCTGCGACGCGACGGCTTTGATCTTCTTTTCGTCGGTCTCGTTGGCCGCGGTCGCGGTCAGCCGATAGAGGCGGGCCTGCGCGCTCCATGCCGCGGTGCCGAACGCCGCGATGGTTTCCGCCTGCAGCACCGGGCCGACCATGAGCGCGCCGACGGCGGCCTGGTTCGAGCGTTGCACGTGCAAGGCATGGCCGCCGACGCCGATCACGACCAGGATCAGGAACGCCGGCGCGAGCAGGACCTTCCAGCGCAGCTTGAGATGATTAAACCACCCGAACATGGATTCCGAACCGCACCATTTCAATCGAACGCCGCCGCGGCGCATGCACGTCGGATGCCGCGCTCAAATCCGATGCCCGACGGTCAGAACTTGTAGATGCCGGAGCAGACGGCGGTCTCGTCGAGCCGCTCGCAGTACATCTCTTTCGGCTCGACCTTCTTGGTGGTCGGATTGACGAACTTATAGTCCTGCCAGAACGAGGATTGCTTGCGGGCGAGCTCGGTGCGCTCCTTGACGAAATACTTGCCGTCCACGTCCTGCGCCTCGAGCATGTCCTTGCCGACGAGCTTGGCGTTTCCGCCATGGGCCAGCACTTTTCCGTCCAATCCGTAGACGACGACATAGAGGTCGCGATCGACGAATTTGCCGGTGCGACTGGATATTTCGGGGTAGGCCTTGTCCGGGCCCTGGTCCTTGATGAAGGTGATCGCGACCTTGACCATCGCCACGGCTTCATCCTTGGTCCCGAACTCGCCGGTTGCGGCGAGGGCCGCGCTCGCGACAAGGGTGATCGCGGCTGCGACGTTGATGGCCCGCATGGTTCGTCTTCCTCCGTTAAGCGACGCGTCGCCTGGGCATCCGAGCGGCCGCGCGGGCGTTGCCGGCCATTCCTCCCCACCGTTCGTGGGCGAATGGATGGGCCGGTTTCGTCGTGCGCACCCGCCGCCGCGGCACGGGTCCGCCCTCGGCGCCGCGCCGGGCGGACCCGGATTCGCAGGGCTGACATTGCCGCAAACGAGATGCTCGCCCAAAAGTATGAAAAAGAAATTTACGCAAAGTCTATGCGGTTTCGTCGGCGTCGGTTTCGGGTGACCGGCGCCGAAGCTAATTCAACCCCGACGAGGGCACCGCAGCCCGCTCGCGCAGCCGATAGAATTGAACCGCCGTTTTTGCCGTCTCCGTCCGCAGCTTGTTGAATTTTGCCAGGGATCGATTGATCTCGTGGGTCGAGCTGACCCTGTGGCCCGCCTGCAAAAGCAAGAGCGCCTTGGTGGTGTCCCACGCCAGCCCGATCGCCTTGGCCACAATCAGAATCGGGTCCGATCGGTCCTGGGTCAGGAGGCGCTCGATGAGACCGATCGAGAGACCGCTCATGATCGACAGCGCGATCGCGGCTTCGTCGAACTTGCCCTCGGTGGCGGACGCCTCGAGCTGCGCCGCCGTGAGCTTGCCCAATTCGTCGAGCCCCTGCACGAAGGCGCGCGCCGCCGCATGCTCGGCCGAGCGCTTCCTGGCTTCGGTCTGGATTTCATCGGACGCTTGCGCGACCATGTCGCGAAGCATGTTCGCCTTGCCGCGATCGGCGGCCTCGAGCTTGCGGCGAACAGTCTCGGAGGCGTCGGCGAACGCTTTCAGCAGGTGCTGGCGCGGGAGGTCGCGCCGCGACAGGACGCGCAGCGCCAATTCCGGATCGTGCCCGGATCGCTCGACCAGCGTCGAATACCCGAACTCCGAGAATTTCGCGCCCGGATTCTCCGCCGTGCCCTGGGCGACCCGCGGGTCGCCGCGCTCGACGAGCACGTCGGTCACGACCTCCGCGAGCGTCTCGCGACGCGAGATCGCGAGCAGGTGGTCCTGGCTTTTCGTCCTGGCGCCTTCGAGCAGGGTCGCTTCGTCGAGCGAGGCGGATCGGGTCAAGACCGGACCGGCGACCTCGATCTCATCATCGAGCGCCAAGGCGCGCATGATTCGCGGCGGCGCGTTCGCGATCGGGGCCAGCCGCTGGCCGAAGAGCGCGCGCGCGGCACTCTCGATTTCGCGGGCGAGAAGGTTCATCACGTCGTCGAACAGAGCGATCTGATCGCCGGAAAACCCGGAACAGCCGGACACGAACAGATCGGTCACGCGCCGCAAGGTATCGGCGCGACGGCCGATCTCCTTGCTCGCGATGGCTTCCTCGAGCTCGTCGATCACGCTGTTGTGGGCAACCATCACGATTTTCTCGATGCCGGGCGTGGACACTAGAGCGTTTTCCGTTCAGGTTGACCGTACCCTGAATTTGCGAGGTATGCGGCACATTGCTGGCCTCCTCGCCAGTGCGAAGCATGAATCATATCCGCGCAACCATGGGAATCCCCCACAGAGTCAACCTTTTCGGAGAATGCTCTAGGCGGCTCTCTCCGCCCCGCTATCCGCAGCGTCGGATGCGAAGCTGAGCTCGGATACCGGGCAAGGTCTGCCGAACAAATAGCCCTGCACCGTGTTGATACCCGTCGCGCGCAGCATCTCGAATTGCTGCTCGGTCTCGACCCCCTCCGCCGTGGTCGTGATGTCGAGGCTGTAGCCGAGCGCGCGCACCGAGGCGATGATCGCCGCGCATTCCGCGCGCTTGGTCAGGTTCTGCGTGAATGACTTGTCGATCTTGATCTTGTCGAACGGGAACTTGGTCAGGTAGCTGAGCGATGAATAGCCGGTCCCGAAATCGTCGAGCACCAGCGCCACGCCGAGATTCTTCAGCTGACGGACCACGGCGAGGATATTCAGCTCGTTCTCGATCAGGATCGATTCCGTGATCTCCAGCTCCAGCCGGTCGGGAGCGAGCCCCGACTCGACGAGCGTGCACAAGATCACGTCCAGCAGATTGCATTTGCGGAATTGCACGATCGACAGGTTGACCGCGACCTTGAGGTGCGGCGGCCAGCAGGCGGCGTCGGAACAGGCCTTTTGCAGGACCCGTTCGCCGAGCGGAATGATCAGGCCGGTCTCTTCCGCCAGCGGGATGAACTGGTCCGGCGGGATGTACCCCCGTTGCGGGTGGCGCCAGCGAACCAGGGCTTCGGCTCCGAGCGGCTTGCGGGTCTTGACGTCGATGATCGGCTGGTAATGGACCTCGAGCTCGTTGCGCGATATCGCTTCGCGCAGATCGTGCTCCAGTTGATGGCGCGCGTCGGCGGCCGCCGTCATCTGGGCATCGAAGAAGCGATAGCCGTCGCGACCTTCCGACTTCGCCCGATAGAGCGCCAGGTCGGCCTTCTTCATGAGATCGCTGGGCTCGATCCCGTCCGCGGGCGCGAGCGCGACTCCGATGCTGGCGCCGATGGAAACCTTGCTGCCGTTGATCTCGTAGGGCTCCCTGACGAGATCGATGATCCGGTCGGCAAGCGCGGTGGCGGCAAGGCGCTGGTCCGCCTCGCCGGCCTGCAGGATCGCGAATTCATCGCCGCCGAGACGCGCCAGGACGTCGGTTTCGCGCAACGCCGACTTCAGCCGCCGTGCCGTCTCCTTGAGCAGAATGTCGCCCTCGGGATGCCCGAGCGAATCGTTGACGTTCTTGAATCGGTCGAGGTCGAGCATGAAGATCGTGAAGGTCTCGTTGCGCCGGCGCAGGCGCGCGCCCGCCTCCTCGATCTTCTCCATGAACAGCGCACGGTTGCAGAGGCCGGTCAGCAGGTCGTGGTGCGCCAGATATCTCATGCGCTCGTCCGCCTGCGCGCGCTCGGTGACGTCCTCGACGACGCCGAGCAGGTATTCCGGCTTTCCGTCCGCGCCGACAAGGGCGATCCGGCGCGATTCGACGAGGTGCGCGCCGTTGTTGGGCGTTTCGACCCCGTGGGTGGTATGGAATAGCTGCCCAGGATGCGCCAAGAGCTCCAGATCGTGCTCGAAGATCACATCGGCGGTCCGCTCCGGAAACAGGTCGTGGGCGGTCTTGCCGATCACGTCCTTGCGCGGCAGCCCCCACAGTTCCTCGGCTGCGCGATTGACCAGCACATAGCGGTGCTCGCGCGCTTCCTTGGCGAAGATCGTCACCGGCACGTTTTCGATGATGGTGTTCAAAAATGTCTGGCTGCGATCGCGCTCCCCTTCAAGACGCCTCCGTTCGGTCGCGTCTTCCAGCACACCGATAAGGTACTTCGGGTTTCCATCACGATCACTGATCGTGAGCCTTTTCGAGGAGGCATATCGTATTCCATTGCGAGGAGTGTGCATCTCGCGTTCGGCATAATCTAGTTCACCTGACCTCACCAATTCGTCATCGCGCGCAGCAATCAAATCAGCATCCTGCTTGGAGAACATGTCACTCGCGACCCGCCCGATCATTTCGTCACGCACAATGCCCCAAAATTTTTCGGCCGCTCGATTGATCAGGACATACCGTCGATCGCGCGCGTCCTTCACGAAAACCGGTACCGGCACGTTTTCGATGATCAGGTCCAGGAATTCTCGGTTACGATCGCGCTCCTCTTCCGCCCGCCGCCGTTCGGTGATGTCCTCGTGCATAGACACCCAGCCGCTGCCTGGAATCGACTGGTTCACGATGGAGATCGTCCGTCCGTCCGGAAGCTCCATCGCCTTGGTTTCGACTCTTCCGTCCTCGAACAGCTCGGCAACCTGCCGGTCCGGATCGCCTTTGAAGGCCCCGTCCGCGTCCACGAGCTTGGCAATGTAGCGATCCGGATCTCCCTTGAAGGTCCCGGCCGCCTTGCGAAGCCGCAACAGACCGCTCAGCGTCAAGCCTGGTTTCACGGCTTCCGGCGACAGCCCATACATTTGCAGAAAGCGTTGATTGTAAAGGACAAGTCGGCCGCCCGAGTCGAACATCACGAGGCCCTGGCGCATGTTGTTGAGGGCGGCGTCGAGCTGCACCTTTTGATCGTTCTCGGCCCGCGCCTTGACCAGGGCCTCGTAGCTCCTGATCTGGCGAATGCTGAGCCGGACGATGACGCCGATCACGAGCAGCAGCAGGCCGGCCGCACCGGCGATGTAGAGCGCGGCACTGCGCCACTCGGCGAGCGCAGCCGCCTCGGTCCTGGTGACGACCGTCACCAGCGGGTAATGGGCGAGGGCATGGCCCGCGACCTGGCGGACCGTGCCGTCGATGATGCTCACGAGCCGCACCGCGCCGCTATCCGCGTGCGACAGCACTTTCGTGAACAGATCGCCTTTGGCGTAGGAAAGCCCGGGCGAATGAGCCTTGACCGGCGGCTCGCGGACCAGCAGCATGCCGTCGCGGCGAACCAGGGAAATCGAGCTGTCGTCTCCAAGCGCGATGGCTTTGAAGAATTTCTCGAAGTATTGCGGCGCGACGGCGCCGAGCACCAGCCCCACGAGCTCGCCATTCGGACCGGCGAGCTTGCGCGCGAGATAGAACGTCCACGTGCCGGTAGCGCGGAGACGTCGATGTCGGGAATTGGCCAGGAGCGGGAAAAGTTGAGCAACTTGCCCCGCGCACTAATCACCGCGACGGCCTCGAGGTAGGCCAGCCCGCCGATCCTGTCCTTGAGCATCAGGTGAACGTCATGACCGGACATTTCCCGTTCATGGTCCTCGCTGGAACGGATGCCGAGCTGGCGCAACCGCTCGATCAAGCTCGTCTGGACGACCTCGACGGCGTGAAAGGCGCGGTCGGTCTGCTCGGCGAGCACGAGTGCGGTGTTCTTGAGCTCGCGTTCACTGGCGGCGAGGGAGCGCTCGCGCAGATCGATCACCATCACCGCGGTCGCGGCGGCGATGACGGCCGCCAGCGACAACCCGCAGATCACGAGCAGCCCGACCGCGCGGGAGCGGCGCGTCGTCTCGCGCTCGCTGGTGCGAGCCGCGACCGGCGCCGACGCGCCGGCCGGGGCCGCCTGGCTCACGTCTTGGACTCGGGGTGGCGAAAATTCGCGCATCCCGGCATTTGATTAACATTGCCCATAATTTCCTGTTAAACGCCAAGCAGCGCAGAGGCTTAATCTGGGGCTTGCCTTAATCTCGGGTAAAACCGATCGCTCGCAATCGAGATGAAGAATCGAGCTTCACGCAAGCGGACGGGTTCGGCTGCGTGGCCGGCGCCGGCTCCGCTCGATTCGGGACGACTGCGTGTCGGAAAACGTGCGTGTCACGCCGCTTGCGGCGGCAGCGGCGCCTGGCCGGGAAACACCGACTCGATCTTGCGCTGCAGCGTCTGGGCGTTGAACGGCTTGACGATGTAATTGTTGACGCCGGCCTTCTTGGCGGCGATCACGTTCTCGGTCTTGGACTCGGCGGTGACCATGATGAACGGAATCCGGCCGAGCGACGGATCGGCACGAACCTCCTTGAGCAGCTCGTAGCCCGTCATCGGCTCCATGTTCCAATCGGAGATCACGAGCCCGTATTTCCTCCCGCGCAACTTGGCGAGCGCGGTGGCGCCATTGCAGGCGTCGTCGACGTCCTGGAAGCCTATCTGCTTGAGAAGATTGCGAATGATGCGGACCATCGTGTTGTAGTCGTCGACCACGAGAACCGGCATCGACAGATCAACGGCCATCGCGTGCTCCTTCAGGCGTCGAACGGCGCTTTCGCCCCGGAACGATATCTTCGCGGGGCAAGCACCGCCGACCGGCCCGCGGCCGGCGGCCCCTGCCCTACCCCTAGCGAAACCCGTTGAAAATCCGGTTAACTACGCAGCAATCAGGCCAAGGGGCACCGGCTCGGTTTCCGGCTTACATGTCGTTAATGATCCGTTTCCACCGCTGGCACCCTCGCGCCGTCCGCCGGTCGAGCGACCGCAGCCCATGAAGCCCTTCGTCGTGGTCCGCGGCGAACCGTCCGCCAGCCGCGCGCTCGACGGCGCCGTCGTCGCCATCGGCAATTTCGACGGCGTGCATCGCGGCCACCGCGCGGTCATCGCGACCGCGCTCGCGCGCGCCCGAGCGCTGGGGCGGCCGGCCGCCGCGCTGACCTTCGAGCCGCATCCGCGCAGCTTCTTCCGCCCGGACGAGCGGCTGTTCCGCCTCACCGACGAGCGCGCGAAGCTGCGCCTGCTGGCGGGGACCGGATTGGACGGCGCAATCGTGCTGCGGTTCGACGCGGCGCTGGCGGGGCTTTCCGCGCAGGACTTCGTCTCGCGCGTTCTGCTCGCGCAATTCGCGGTCGCCGGCGTCGCGATCGGCTTCGACTTTCATTTCGGCCTCAATCGCGCGGGCTCCCCCGATTACCTCGCGGCGCAAGGGGCGCGGCTCGGTTTTGCGGTCGACGTCGTGCCGCGGTTCGAGGCCGAGGGCCGGCCGGTGCGCTCCGGCCCGGTGCGCGCGGCGCTCGCCGCCGGCCGGGTGGCCGAGGCGAGAGAGCTGCTCGGCTATCCGTGGTTCGTCAGCGCCCCGGTCGCGCACGGCGACAAGCGCGGGCGCACGCTCGGCTATCCGACCGCCAACCTGCGCCTCGACCCCGATTGCGGGCTCAAGCACGGCATCTATGCGGTCCGCGTCGGGGTGGGCGAGCGCCGCCATCACGGCGTTGCGAGCTTCGGTCGGCGGCCGATGTTCGACCAGGGCACCGTGCTGCTGGAAGCATTCCTGTTCGATTTTTCCGGCGACCTCTACGGCGAGGTCATCGACGTCGCCTTCATCGATTGGATAAGGCCCGAGATGAAGTTCGCGGGCATCGACGATCTGGTGCGGCGGATGGACGAGGATTCGCGGCTCGCGCGCGCGGCGCTCGAGCGCGCGCCGGACGCCTTTCCCCCGCTCGGATTGGTGGCGAGCCCGTGAGTCGAACGATCTACGAGCTCTCGGATTCCGTTTTCGGCTCCTCCTCGTCCGTCTCCGCGCGACGGAACCATTCGCCGGTCAGGCCGGCCGCCAGCACGCCGACGGCCACGAGCGAAGCGAGCCGGCGCCAGCCGATCGCCTGCCCGATCTGGAGGGCGACGGCCAGCAGCTTGGGATCGAGCCAGCCGGCGCCGGCGCTGCTGCGGGCCGCGAGCTCGAGGCGGGCGCGCTCCCGGTTGCGGCGGCGCGTGAGCAGGCAGGCGATCAACGCGATCAACGCGATCGCGGCGAAGCAGGCGGCCAGCACCAGGCCGGCGGTCAAGCCGTCGTAGCGGTCCGCCAGGAAGACGAAGGCGGCGATCAGGAGGAAAATCAGCGCCAGCGCCGCCGCGACCGCGGCGAGCAGCGTCCAGATCACGAGGCTGCCGCTCACGCCGGTGCGAGCCTGGGTGGTGAGCGCGAAGTGGCGGAGCCAGCCGCTCATTCGCCCAAGCTCGGCGACGCCACAAGCGGCCGCAAGGCGCTCATCGAGCGTCAACGCCTCCAGGTGGCGCCGAACAGGAAGCCGATCGCGACCGCGAGCGCGAGGGTGGTGTAGGGGCGCTGCTTGAGCGACTGGTCGATGGCGTCGACCATGTTGTCGCCGACCTCGCGCACCGCGTCGACGGCTTCCTGGCCCTTGGCGCCGGCTTCCGACATCGCGCCCTCGAGACTCGACTGGATGTTCGACTTGGCGCGGCTCCACGCCGCGCTGCCCCTCGCCGCGACGATATCGGCGAACTGCGAGGCGAGGTGCGCCACGTCGTTGCGCAACGCTTCGAGATCGGCCTGGATATCGCCGCTCGCCGCGGAGGCGGCTTTGCCGGCGTCCCGGGCGGCGTCCCTGGCGTCCCGCGCCGCGTCGCGAACCGTATCCCGCGTCCCTGAAGTATTGGACATGACGTGCTCCACATTGGTCGGGAAATCTTCGCTGTGGCCCCAACCGGACGCAAGCGGAAAAGTTCCCGCCGGCGCCGAAAACGACCTGCCAAGGCGGCAGCTTACCGGCATCGCAGTCGAAAGGGCGGGGAATCCATATCCGCGCCGGCTCCGGTCCGGGAGCACGGGCCTTTTCGGTCGCGCGACGATCTGCTAGGAAGCGCCATGACGGCGCATGTTTCTTTCGCGGGTCTCTTCGCCGCGGCCGCTCGGCGAATTATCGGCCCGGTCCGCGCCTGACCGTCGGTCGGCGGGACCGGGATTGCGTGCCGAGCCGCTCTTGCCATCGAATTCCAAGTAGACAGCCTTTGCCTCGATCATGACCGACGCCGCCCGCGATTACAGCGAGACTCTATTCCTGCCCAAGACCGACTTTCCCATGCGCGCCGGCCTGCCGCAGCGGGAGCCCGAAATCCTCGCGCGCTGGCAGAGGCTCGGCCTCTACCAGCGTCTGCGCGCCGCCGCGCGCGGCCGCGCCAAGTTCATCCTCCACGACGGGCCGCCCTATGCCAACGGCAACATCCATATCGGCCACGCGCTCAACAAGATCCTGAAGGACGTGGTGACGCGCTCGCAGCAGATGCTGGGCTTCGACTCCAATTACGTGCCGGGCTGGGACTGCCACGGGCTGCCGATCGAATGGAAGATCGAGGAGGACTATCGCGCCAAGGGCAAGAACAAGGACGCGGTGCCGGTGATCGAGTTCCGCCGCGAGTGCCGCGCCTTCGCCGAGCGATGGATCGACGTGCAGCGCGAAGAGTTCAAGCGGCTCGGCGTCGAGGGCGACTGGGCCCATCCCTACACCACCATGGACTTCGCCGCCGAGGCGCAGATCGCGCGCGAGCTCATGAAATTCGCGCAGAACGGCACGCTCTATCGCGGAAGCAAGCCGGTGATGTGGTCGGTGGTGGAGAAGACCGCGCTCGCCGA
>WNEY01000549.1_pt1 | contig 23939 bp, 21 predicted proteins | sample 5400531 | NCBI WGS metagenome assembly WNEY01 (sample SAMN13153338, study PRJNA577476) | soil metagenome | isolation source: 200 cm saprolite under Douglas fir tree site 1 | place: USA:California | collected 2015-04-18
CGATCGCAGGGGTCGTCGAGCGCTTGCTGGGGATCCAATTTTTTTCCCCTGACGTCTATTTCCTGGACAAGCTCCCAGTGCAGATTCACGCGATGGACATCGCGCTAATCGTGCTGACGGCGATCTGCGTGAGTTTTTTCGCCACGCTGTACCCGGCATGGAATGCCTCACGGCTTGATCCGGTTGTGGCTTTGCGATATGAATAGTTCGTGTTATTATTAGGAGCGGGTAAGCAACGCACGGAAGATGGGGGCAGCCTTAAGTCGATGTTGATCCAGGTCGATAATGTGTATAAACACTATGTGCAACCCAATGTGCAACCCACGACGACCGTTGAGGTGCTACGCGGGGTGGACTTCGCAGTGGCTGCGGGGGAGATGGTCGCTATTGTCGGACCCTCTGGGGCCGGGAAGAGTACGCTCCTGCATCTCATCGGAGGACTGGATCGTCCTACGCAGGGCTCGATAGGCTGCTGTGGGATTGATCTGGCACAACTACGGGACTATGAATTGGCCGATTTTCGCAATCGTCGCATCGGATTTGTGTTTCAGTTTCATCATTTGTTGCCGGAATTTTCGGCGTTGGAAAACACCATGATGCCGGCCCTCATCCAGCGTCGGGCCAAGCGCGAAGCACAGCAAGACGCTCGTCATCTGTTAGTGAGTGTTGGGTTGGGGGATAGACTGCATCATCGACCTGGGGAGCTCTCTGGGGGAGAGCAACAGCGGGTGGCTGTCGCCCGGGCCTTGATTAACAAACCAGATGTGGTGCTGGCCGATGAGCCGACTGGCAACCTGGATCGCGGGACAGGTCAAGCCATGCAAAAGCTCTTACGCCAGCTCAATGAGGAAGTAGGGCAAACGTTTGTCATTGTGACGCACGACCGTGAGTTTGCTGCACACATGGACCGGGCCATTTCCCTTGTCGATGGAAAGGTCAGCGCAGCCTGAGGAGACGCGACTTATGTTCAAGAGATTCACAGAACGAGCCAGACGGGTCATCATTCTCGCAAGGGAAGAAGCAGAGCGGCACCATCATGAATACCTTGGCACCGAACATATTTTGCTCGGTATGCTTAAAGATGGCGGCGGCATTGCGATTACCGTCCTGCAGAAAGCGGGCTTGAGCATCGATCAGATCCGTATGGAGGTCGAGCGTCACCTGCCGCGCAATGCCAACGCGCTCATCGTGGGGGAAATCCCCTTCACGCCGAAGGCCAAAAAGGTGTTGGAGTATGGCGTCGAGGAAGCGCGCCTCATGGGGCACAATTACATTGGGACGGAGCACCTCTTGCTTGGCCTCCTGAAAGAAAAGGAGGGCATTGCCGCCAAGGTGCTCAATGCTCTAGGGATCCGCCTCGTTGAGACACGCGAGAAGATCCTCAATCTGTTGCAAGAACCGGCGACAAAAACCAAAGAGAAGAGCAAAACCCCGGCGCTCGACGAGTTTGGGCGCGACCTCACGGAACTCGCCCAGGTCGGCAAGCTGGACCCAGTCATTGGGCGCGAAAACGAGATCGAGCGGGTGGTGCAGATCCTCAGCCGGCGTACCAAGAACAATCCGGTGCTCATTGGCGAGCCAGGCGTGGGCAAGACGGCCATTGTCGAGGGGCTGGCGCAGCGCATTGTGAACCGTGAAGTGCCGCAACTGCTCTTTGATAAACGCGTCGTGGCGCTTGATTTGGGGGCGCTGGTGGCCGGGACCAAGTATCGTGGGCAGTTTGAGGCGCGCATGAAAGCCATCATGAAGGAGATTGTACAAGCCGAAAACGTCATGATTTTCATCGATGAGCTGCACACCTTAGTGGGTGCTGGCGCGGCGGAAGGCTCGGTGGATGCCTCGAACATGCTCAAGCCGGCGCTGTCACGCGGGGAGATCCAGTGCATTGGGGCGACAACGCTGGACGAATATCGCAAGTACATCGAGAAGAATGGCGCGCTGGAGCGGCGCTTTCAGCCCATCATGGTCGATCCGCCGAGTGTTGAAGAAAGTATCGAAATTCTCAAAGGCCTGCGGGACCGCTATGAAACACATCACCATCTGCGTATTCCAGATGAGTCGATCGTCCAGGCGGTCAAACTCTCAGCCCGTTATGTGACCGACCGCTTCTTGCCCGATAAGGCGATCGATGTTATGGACGAAGCCGGGGCGCGCGTGCGCTTGCGGCGCATCACGCCGCCTTCAACGGTGCGGGAGCTGCAGCGCAAGATCAATGAGATCGTGCGCCTGAAAAAAGAGAAGATTGAGAATCAAGAGTTTGAAAAAGCTGTCGAATTGCGCGATCAAGAGGAAGACATTCGCCGTCAGATTGAGACCCTGAAGCAAGAGTGGGAAGAGACGCACGACGAACGCGAACTGGTCGTGACCGAAGAAGACATGGCCTATGTGGTGTCCCGCATGACGGGCATTCCGCTGTCGAAGATTGAGGAAGCGGAATCGCAGCGCCTGTTGAATATGGAGGAGGAGCTGCACAAGCGGGTCGTGGGGCAGGAGGAGGCCATTGCCGTGGTGACGCGTGCCATTCGGCGCTCACGCGCCGGCCTGAAGGATCCGCGGCGGCCAGTTGGGTCGTTCATTTTCTTAGGACCAACGGGTGTGGGCAAAACGGAGTTGGCCCGGGCCCTGGCCGAGTTTTTGTTTGGCAATGAAAGCGCTCTTATCCGGGTCGATATGTCGGAGTATATGGAGCGCTTCAACGTCTCGCGCCTCACCGGAGCGCCTCCGGGATATATCGGCTATGACGAAGGCGGCCAGCTCACCGAGCAGGTGCGGCGCAAGCCCTACTCGGTCGTGCTCTTAGATGAGATCGAAAAGGCCCATCCGGACATCTATCATGTGTTGTTACAGGTGATGGACGACGGACATCTCACCGATAGCTATGGGCGCAAGGTCGACTTCAAGAACGTGGTCTTGATCATGACCTCGAACCTCAGCGCCCGAGCGATTGAAAAGAACACCGCGATTGGGTTCCAGAAGGACGCCGAGGAGGTGACGTTCGCGAAGATGAAAGAGAGCGTCATGGCCGAACTCAAAAAGACCTTCAACCCGGAGTTTCTCAATCGTATCGACGAAGCCGTCATGTTCCACACGCTGACTATGGACCACATCAAACAGATCGTGGACATCATGCTGCGGGGCTTGAATCAGCAGATGGGTGAGCGTGGTATCACGCTCGAAATCGACGACAGCGCCAGGGAATGGCTGGCACAGCAAGGCTATGACTCCGCGTACGGTGCCCGTCCCCTGCGGCGTGCCATCCAGCGCCATATTGAAGACCCGCTGTCTGAGGAGGTCTTACGTGGCGAATTTCCCAACGGTGGTATCGTGGAAATCAAGCTGGCAGGCGAGGAGTTGGTGTTTATTGCGAAGCAGGAAGACGCCGTTGAAAGTCTCTCCGATAACTAGATAAGCGTCGCAGCCCATGCACGCATCGGTCAAAGCCCGGTGGACGAGATCTTCCATCGGGCTTTGGTGTGTCTGGACGACTGATGCACGCTAGGCCAGCGTGAGCGTCGTGCAAAGCCAGGGGTCTGGGTGGATGATGCGTTGCCTCGTCATCGGCTGCTCGTTGTTGCTCCTTGTTGTGCTCTCCCCTGCATGGCAAGCGGTAGCAGCCATTGGGCCAGGGGTGATCGTACGCGATATCGAAATCCGTGGCAATCGCCGTACGCAAGAGTCAACTATCCGTTTCTATGTCAAGACGGAGGTTGGGAAGCCCTACGTGCCACAAACCCTCAGTGAGGATATCAAACGGCTCTATGCCCTAGGGACGTTCGATGACATCCAAGTGACTGCTGAGGAGGTCGCGGACGGTATACGTCTCATGATTACGGTGGTCGAAAAGCCGGCAGTCCGCAATGTGACGTTCAGCGGCAACCGCTTTGTTGACAAAGACGAAATCCGTAAGCGTCTGTTGCTCAAAGAACGCTCCACCTTTGCACGAAATCAGCTCAATGATACCGTAGCGGCCCTGCAGAAGTATTACCGCGAAGAAGGCTATTATTTTGCCCATGTCAGTCCGGAGGTGACCGAGGTCGCCGACAACCAGGTCGACGTCCACTTGCGCATCACAGAAGGGAGAAAAATTCACATTAGCCGCATTCGCTTCACTGGCAATAGAGCGTTTACGGATAACGAGCTACGCAAGGAAGTCCAGCTCAAAGAGTATACGCTCCCCGTGATCAGTGGCTCCTCGGCCCTCTATAAGCCTGAGACGCTCCGTGTCGATCTGCAACTCCTCGAAAATGTGTATCAAAATAACGGTTATATCAATGTGCAGATCGGTGAACCCGTGGTGGAGATTAACCGTGAGGCAGGGGGAATCGTCATTACGATCCCCATTACGCGTGAGGGAGAACAATTCAAAGTCGGCAAGGTCACCCTGACCGGCGATAATGTCTTTAAAGTGGAAGAATTGCGCCAAAAGGTCCGCCTCACCGCTGGAGAAATCTATAGCCGTGAGGCAGTCCGACGCGATATTATGACGCTGACGGATGCCTATGCCGACCGCGGGTATGCCTTTGCCGATGTGGCGCCGACGGTGTCTATAGACCAAACAGCGCGTTCAGTGAATCTGAGCTTTACGACCCGCCCTGGCCCTAAAGTCTACATTGGGCGTATTGATATTATCGGGAATGAGCGCACCCGGGATCAGGTGATCCGGCGTGAGATGCGCCTCGACGAAGGTGACCTCTACAGTGCCACAAAAGTGCAGCGGTCGCGGCAGCGTCTGATGAATTTGCAGTATTTCGAGGAAGTCAAAATCGATACGAAACGGCGTGGTGAAGAAGACCTGCTGGAGCTGGAGGTCGAGGTCACCGAGCGCTCCACGGGCCAGTTTACGGCTGGTGTCGGTTTTAGCTCGATAGAATCCGTTGTCTTTACAGGCTCCATCGGCCAGAGTAATCTCTTCGGACGTGGGCAGTCGATTAGTGCCAGTGTGCGGTTCGGGACTCTGTCACAGGATTTTGTGATCGATTTCCAGGAGCCGTACCTCTTCGACCAGCCCATCAACGCTGGCATCAGTCTGTTTCGGCGTTCGTTCGACTTTCAAACCTTTCAGTCGACACGGACTGGTACGGCACTGACTCTAGGACGTGCCTTAGGCGAGTATGCGCGGGCCTCAGTGACGTACGATTTTGAGATACTGAAGGTGAGCAATTTCGACCCCGGCGCTTCTGATCTGCTGCGCCAGCAGGAAGGCACGTCGACTACCAGCAGCGTGACACCACGCCTCGTCTGGGATTCGCGTGACAATCAGTTCGATCCCTCACAAGGCTCTTTGCAGGCCTTTGAGATCACTGGGGCTGGGTTAGGGGGCACGAACCGCTTTTACAAGATCATTGGGAGTTCCACCTGGTATTTCCCCTTACCGGCAAGCCTCACGGGTTTTGTGCGTGGACGCTTCGGCATTGGCGAGGGGTATGGGGGCAAAAATCTGCCCGCCTCAGAGCGCTTTTTTCTCGGCGGAGCCACGTCTCTACGTGGCTTCGAATTTCGTGACATTGGTCCGAAAGATTCGCGTGGTAACCCTCTCGGGGGGACATCGTTCCTGCAGTTTAATTTGGAGGTGGGGCGTAGTCTGGGCCGCCTTATACGTCTGGTAACCTTTCTGGATGCCGGGAACGTCTACATTCCAGGCAGCCAATTTGACTTCGGGGACTTACGCCGGAGTGTTGGGGTTGGCGTCCGGCTCATCACCCCCGTAGGACCGATTCGCTTAGACTATGGATTCAAGCTCGACAGGCGACGTGGTGAAAGTCTCGGCGCCTTGGGTTTTCTCCTGGGCACCTTCTAGGGTGGGCGTAAGGGAAGAAGGAGTTGGCTGGATGGATAAGGGACGCGTGTGCAGGGCTGGGCTGTGGGCGTGTATGCTGGCTGTGGTCTTAGGACTGAGCATGGCCAGGACAGCGCAGGCACAGAAAGTCGGTATAGTTGACCTACAGGCGGTGCTGGACCAATCCGTGCGTGGCAGAGCGGCCAAAGATCGGCTGCGGGATCTGGGTGACAAATTACAGCAAGAAATCAAGATCAAGCTTGATCTCAAGAAACAGAAAGAAGATGAACTGCAGAAACTGCAAACCGAGTTCCGCTCCCAGAAGGACTTGTTAACCGAACAGGCACGGGCTGCCAAGGACGAAGAGTATCGCCGGAGAGCGCGGGAACTCAAACGTTTTATAGACGATACCAACCGCTTTACCGAGGATGTGACCCAGGAGTTTCGCGAGCGAGAAATGCGGGAAACGCAGCTTCTCCTGCTTACCGTGCGTAAGGTCGTGCAAGAGATCGGCGAGCGTGAAGGCTATAGTCTGGTCCTCGAAGGGAACGAAAACACCGCCGTCGTTCTCTACTTCAATAAGGCGATTGATATCACGCCGAAGATCGTGCAGCGTTTCGATCAAACCCCGGCAGAACAAACGCTGGCAGCACCTCCAGCGGCAACACCTCCGGCGGCAACATCTTCGGGGAAAAAACGCTAACCTGCAAAGGAAGCACCATGCACGTGACGCTGGCTGAGTTGGCGTGTTTACTGACAGGCGAACTTGAGGGGGATGGAGAGACGATTATTTGCGGCCTTGCCCCCCTGGACCAGGCGCAAGCAGACGACCTTGCCTTTGTGGCGGAGAGCACGCCTGCGACGCAGTTGGCAGCCTCACGTGCTACGGCTGTGCTGGTCGCTCCCCAGGTACGCGTTGACCGCCCGGCTATCCGTGTTGCAGACCCCTATCTGGGCTTCATTCACCTGCTTGAACACTTCTTCCCGCAGCAACATCCCGCGTGGGGCATTGATGCCCGTGCTATTATTGCTCCTGAAGTAGAACTCGGTGCACGCGTCAACATTGGTCCGTATGTCGTGATTGAGCGCGGCGTGCGCCTGGGGGATGACGTCACGGTATATCCCGGGACCTATATTGGTGCAGTGTGTGAGGTCGGCGCCAGCTGCGTCCTGTATGCGCATGTCAGTCTCTATCCGCGGGTGCATCTTGGACGCCAGGTGATCATCCACAGTGGTGCTGTCATTGGGGCGGATGGTTTTGGCTTTTATGCCTTGCCAGATGGTGTACAGCGCAAGATTCCTCAGGTCGGACGTGTCGTCATTGGCGATGCGGTGGAGATTGGAGCCAATACCTGTATTGACCGTGCTACTCTGGGTGATACGATCATCGAGCCTGGAGTCAAGCTCGACAATTTGGTACAGATCGGCCACAATAGCGTGGTGGGCGCGCATTCGGTCTTCGCAGGACAGGTAGGGCTTTCAGGTAGCGTACGTATAGGCTCTGGTGTGCGTATAGGGGGGCAGGCGGGTATCGCCGACCATATCACGGTGGGGGACAAGGTATCCATCTCTGCACAAGCGGGAGTACTCTCCGATCTCGAGCCAGGTGCGACAGTGTATGGGACCCCAGCCCTGCCTGGCCCAGTTGCGAAGCGTATGCATTTGTACAGCCTGAGGCTGGGTGATTTGTTTCAACAGGTGAAGCAACTCCAACGACGCCTTGAGGAGCTCGAGGGTCGGGAGACAAGATCGTGAGCGCACTGGGACCGGAAGAAATTCTGGCGATACTGCCGCATCGCTACCCGTTTTTGCTCGTAGATCGCATTCAGGAAATTGTCCGCAATGAGTATGCTGTCGGCATCAAAAATGTGACGCTCAACGAGCCGTTCTTCCGGGGACACTTTCCCCACTACCCGGTTATGCCAGGCGTCTTGGTGATCGAAGCGATGGCCCAAGTGGGGGGAGTGCTCGTGTACTATTCAGATACAGTGACCGTGGGTAAGACACCGCTGTTCACGGGTATCGATCGTGGTAAATTTCGGCGCCAGGTGATTCCGGGAGATCAGCTCCGCATGCGCCTGGAGATCATACGCCAACACGGCCCACTCTGGCATGTACGCGGGCGGGCGTTCGTCGAAAAGACCCTGGCTGCCGAAGCTGAGCTCCACGTGTTTTTGGCGGATACTCCTCGAGAGGGGCACAAACGGTGACGGTCTCCATCGACCCACGGGCTATCGTACATCCCACGGCAAAACTTGCTGAAGGGGTCAGTATAGGCCCTTTTGCTATCATCGGTGAAGAGGTCACCATTGGAGTGTCTACTTCAATTGGGGCCCATACGGTTATTGAACGCTGGACAACCATAGGAGCGCGGTGTCGCATTGGTACAGGGGCGGTGTTGGGCGGTGCTCCGCAGCATCTGCAGTACGATGGCAGCCCGAGTTACTTACATATTGGCGATGCCAATGATATCCGAGAATTAGTGGTCATCCAGCGCAGCATGAAGCCTGGAGGCAGTACACGCCTGGGATCGCACAATTTCATCATGGCGCAGGCCCACATCGCACACGACTGTGTGCTGGGCAATCATGTGGTTGTGTCCAGCCTGACGGCGCTCGCTGGGCATGTGGAAGTGGAAGATGGGGCCATGATTGGCGGTGTGACCGGCGTGCATCAGTTTGTCCGTATTGGGACCTACAGCATGGTAGGCGGGAGTTCACGGCTCGTACAGGATGTGCCCCCCTTTCTCCTGGCAGCGGGGAGTCCAGCGACAGTGTATGGCTTGAACACGGTGGGACTCCGACGTGCTGGGTTTAGCCCAGAGGCGCGTCGTGAGTTGAAACTCGCCTACCGCATGCTCTATCGCTCCGGCTTGAACGGCAGCCAGGCACTTGATACAATACGTTGCCAGTTGAACCTTAGCGGCCCTGTCGCACACCTCATACGTTTCATTGAGCATTCACAACGCGGTATCTGTTCCTAACCTCAGATGACTTGCCATGGCCGCGGTCGTGGTATCACCGTATGCTTACTGGTAGCGGGACACGATAATGCAAAAAGTGAGAGCTGGAGTGGTGGGCGTTGGACAGATGGGGCAATACCACGTAGGGATCTACAGTGAGCTGTTCAACGTCGACCTGGTTGGTATTGCCGATTGTGACTATGACCGCATCACCGCCATAGCCGAGAAATACAATACGACACCTTATACGGATTACCATGCGCTGCTTGATGCTGTCGACGTGGTCAGTATCGCTGTGCCCACCTCGCTGCATTACAGCGTTGCCCGCGACTTTCTTGAAGCTGGCGTGCATGTCCTACTCGAAAAGCCGATGACGCATACGCTGGAGGAAGCCCGCGAACTCTTTCGCCTCGCTGAGGCACAGGGCGTGGTCCTCCATGTTGGGCATGTGGAGCGTTTTAATGGCGCCGTGCAGGAGCTGAAAAAGATCGTCCATGATCCATGGTTGATCGAGAGCCGTCGCCTGGGGCCTTTTGTGCCACGCATCAAGGAAGATGGTGTCATCTTGGATGTGATGATCCATGATATTGACATCATTCTGAATCTGGTACACTCGCCGGTACGCTGCATGTATGCCCTGGGGAAGGCCATCTACACAGCCCACGAAGATCTCGCCAATGTCCAGATCTGTTTCCAAAATGGTTGTATTGCCAATATCATCGCCTCACGCGCCACAGAGATCAAGATCCGCACCATGACCATTACGCAGCGCGATGCGTACATCGTGCTTGATTACACCGATCAGGATATTCGCGTCCATCGCCAAGCCTCGTCGGAACATCTCGTGACACGCGGGGCCTTGCGCTATAAACAGGAATCGCTCATCGAGCGCATTTTTGTCCACAAGGAAAACCCGCTCAAGTTGGAAATCAAACACCTTATCGACTGCGCTACGCAGGGGGCTCTGCCAGTCGTCTCCGTGGACGAAGAACTCTGTTCGCTCCAGGTGGCACTGCAAGTGCTCGAGAGCCTCGAGAAGGATGGCCTTGTCTGAGCGGAGCCTGGCATGTCACAGGTAGGAATGATGGCCGGCGCCGGAGAACTCCCCGAAATTATTGCTCGGCGAGCGTACGCTGAGGGCTCGCCTGTGCCCACCGTGGCACTGTCGGCGCACGTCGCAGCACAACTGACGCCCTACTGTCCCACCCTGGTGCAGTATGGCCCTGGACAGCTCACCAAGATTATTCGGGCCTTCCAACGCTACAAGGTGCAGCAGGTCGTCATGGTCGGCAAGGTGGAGAAGCGCTTGCTCTTCGAGAACCCTCGTCTCGATCTGCGCGGATTGCGGAGGCTGAGCCGCATGCGCGACTACCGGGATGTCACCCTGTTGCACGCCATTGTCGCCGAATTTGCCGAGGAAGGTCTGGAGGTGATCGAGCAGACGCGGCTCCTCGGTCACCTGGTCACCCCAGAGGGGGTCCTCGGAAAACGCTGTCCGAGCCTGCGCGCCTGGGACGATATCCGCTACGGTTTTGCGCGGGCGAAACAGCTCGCGGCGTTGGACATCGGGCAAACCATCGTCGTGCGCCGTCAAACTGTGCTGGCCGTGGAAGCGTTAGAGGGGACGGATGCCACGATCGCGCGGGGATGCCAGTACGGGGGCCGTGGTACTGTCGTCGTCAAAGTGAGTCGCCCGCAGCAGGATATGCGCTTCGATGTGCCCACGGTCGGGCCGCACACGCTCCAGCAGGCAGTGGCTGGACGAGCTGCAGTCCTGGCCGTCGAAGCCGGGACGACATTAATGTTACGTCTGCCAGAACTGGTGGCCATGGCGGATGCGCGCCGTATTGCGCTGGTGGGGGTATCAGCCGCATCGCTGCAGCAAGCTGAGGCGCGCAGGAGAGGCTAGTGGACTACCCGTCTCACACTGGACACTACGCACCGCTGTTGATGGTGGCTGCTGAGGCGTCGGGCGATCAGCATGGGGCAGCATTGGTGCGGGCCCTGCACGAGCGTTTCCCGTATCTGCAGGTGTATGGGCTGGGTGGGGACCACATGCGTGCCGCTGGCGTCGATATCCTGTTCGATGTACAGGCGCTGAACGTCGTCGGCGTCGTGGAAATTCTCGCCAAAGTGCCCGCAGGTCTACGCATGGCACATCGCCTCCTGCGTGCAGCGGCGTGCCGTGGTACACGTGTGGTCGTACTCATCGATGCGCCCGGCTTCAATCTCAATTTTGCGCGTTTGGCGAAGCGTGCCGGGCTGTCTGTGGTGTACTACATCAGTCCCCAGATCTGGGCCTGGCGTCAGCAGCGGGTGAAGAGGGTGGCACGTTATGTCGATAAAATGCTCACGCTGTTTCCCTTTGAGGTGCCATGCTACACCGCCGCAGGCGTAGATGCTGAGTACGTCGGCCACCCTCTCCTGGACCGTGTGCACCATCTGCCTGCACCTGCACAAGCAGCACAGACTGTAGGACTCGACGCGCGGTATCCCATTATGGCGCTCTTGCCTGGCAGTCGCCGTCAGGAACTCCGGCGTCTGCTGCCCCCGATGCTAGCTGCCTTCCAGCGCGTGCAGCGACGCCTGCCCTCTCTCCAAGGGATCATACCAGTGGCGCCGACACTCCCCATGGAGGAGATCCAGCAGATGCTGCGACACTACCCTATCCCAGTCACGGTCATCGCTGGGCAAAGCCATACCGCGTTACGGGCTGCAGATGTTGCGCTCGTAGCCTCCGGTACGGCCACGCTGGAGGCGGGTCTGATCGGGACTCCCATGGTGGTGGTGTATAAGATGCATCCGGTCACCACCTGGCTGGTACGACGTGTGATACGTATTCCCTATATTGGACTGGTCAATATCGTTGCTGGCCGGCCCATGGTCCCTGAACTCCTGCACGAAGCCCTATGTCCCCAAACCCTCGCAGCCTTGGCCCTGCACTGCCTCGAGCATCCTGAAGTGGCGCAGCACATCAGGAGCGAGTTAGCCACACTGCATCACGCCTTGGGCATGGGGGATGGGGCGCGGCGCGCTGCCGCGTGCGTAGGGCAATTCCTGCGGCCCGCAAGGATGTGTACTGCGCCACCGGTGACAGGATGAGGCCGCCCAGCAACGAGCCCTGGCATCGCCGTTGGCTGATGGCCGGCGCTGTGCAACTGGTCACGTGGGGACTGCGCCTCCTCTACGTCACCTTACGGCCTGTGCACGTGCAGCAACATTTTGAGCGGTGTGTGTGGAGTGGGGGCACGCCTGTCGTGCTTGCCTTCTGGCATGGACGGATGCTGTACTTTCTGCACCTCTACCACCGCCAGCGTTTTACGATCCTGGTCAGCCGCAGCCGAGATGGCGAGTGTGTCAGCCGCATCCTGCAACGCTTTGGCGTGCATGTGACACGCGGTTCAAGCAGCCGTGGAGGCGCCCAGGCCCTGTTAGAAATCGCTAGGCAAGTCCACCGTGGGTATCATGCTGCCTTGACCCCAGATGGACCGCGTGGTCCGCGTTATGAAGTCCAGCCAGGTGTTGTCGCGCTGGCGCAGCAGACGGGGGCGACGATTTTACCGGTGACCTATAGCGCACGCTGGAAAAAGGTGTTACGGAGTTGGGACAGTTTTCTCGTGCCGTTGCCTTTCAGCCGGGTGGTCGTGATCTATGGCGAACCCATCTCGGTGCCAGCGGGTGCATCGCCCGCGGTCTTCCAGGCCAAGCGGCAAGAGGTCGAGGTGCGTCTGCGTCAGATCACGGAGATGGCTGATCACTATTTTTCTCCATAACGCGCTCACACGCTTTTTCCCTCTCGCGAGAGCCGAATAACGCCTATGTATGTCCTGTACACTGTGCTCCTGCTCCTCGCTGGGCTCGGACTGTTGCCACATATACTGTGGCGCTGCCTGCGAGGGGCAACGTATCATCAGGACCTCGCCGAGCGCTGTGGTTATGGGATCGTCCCACCCACAGAGGTCCAGGCTGGCAGCGGCTGCTTATGGTTTCATGCCGCTTCGGTAGGAGAAGTGCAAGGGGTGCGCCCGATCATTGCGAGTCTGCACCAATGCCTGCCTGAGCTGCCCATTGTGCTCTCTGCCTTTACCCCGGCCGGTAAGCAGATGGCACAGCGGATCGTTCCTGAGGCCACGTTGGTGTTTGTGCTGCCTCTGGACCTGCCATGGCTCATGCGGCGCATGATACGCCGCCTGCGTCCGCGTGCCTTGCTCGTCCAGGAGACAGAGTTGTGGCCCAATCTCTTCCGCGCCGCAGCGCGTCAGCATGTCCCAGTCGTGCTCGTCAATGGACGCCTGTCTCCACGCGCCTTCCGATACTACCACTGGGGCCGGCCCCTCATGCGGCGGGTGTTAGCGGACGTGACCTTACTCCTGGTGCAATCGGAGGAGGGGGCACAGCGCTTTCAACACCTTGGTGCGGATACCAGGCGTCTGCACGTGGCTGGCAACACCAACATTGATCGTGCGCTGCTGGCGACAGAGCAGCCCACAGCTCCGCATGCCCTGACTGCCCTCGTGACGGGCCGGCGTCTGCTGGTGGCCGGCAGTACCCATGAAGGTGAAGAAACGGTGCTACTGTCAGTCTATCGTCGCTTGCAGGTGCAATACCCCGATCTCCTCCTGGTACTCGCCCCGCGGCATGTGGAACGGGTGGAAACCGTGGTACGCCAGGTGCAGGCGCACTACTGCCGTGCTGTGTGCCGGTCGCAGTGCGAGCACCTGCACACGGAGGATGTCGCTGGCGCTACCGTGATCGTCCTGGACACTATGGGAGAACTCGCTACGCTCTATAGTCTGTGTACGGTAGCCTTTATTGGCGGGAGCTTGGTACCCATCGGGGGCCATAATGCTTTAGAGCCAGCGGTGTTTGCCAAACCCCTCTTTTTTGGTCCCTATATGGATCACTTTCCGGAGTTGGCAGCCCTGTTGCAACAGGCCGGCGGCGCCATACAGGTGCACGGGGCGGAGGAACTGTATGAGCGCCTGGCATGCTGCCTTACCCATCCAGAGGCAGGGAGCGCTATGGGGCGACGCGCCTTGGCGGCCCTCGCCGCCAACCGTGGTGCGCTGGAACGCACCACGCAAGCAGTTGCGGCGCTGCTCAGCACCGCTCTGATCCCATAGGAGCTGCGAGTCTCTGCGCGTAAGGGACAGAAGGGACGTGCGTGGAAACGATCCTCATGGGTGGCCTGCGCTGGCGGCGAGCGTTGTACACTCGTATGTGGGGGCCGACGGCTCCATCCCTGTGGTGGCAGGTAGGACTCACTCCCTTATGGCTGGCCTCACAGTGTTACCGTGGCCTCGTGCATGGCCATCTGGCCAGCTATGCCTGGGGCATGCGCCGCAGGCGCCAGCTCCCCTGTGCGGTGGTGAGTATTGGCAATCTCACGCTCGGTGGCACGGGGAAAACCCCACTCACCATGTGGGTAGCCCGCTGGTACCAGCAGCAGGGCTGGCGCGTTGCCGTGCTAAGCCGCGGCTACGGGGCACGACCGCCAGCACGCTTGCGGGTGGTGTCGTCAGGCCATGGTCCCTTGGTAGACTGGCAGGCAGCAGGCGATGAGCCGTATCTGCTGGCGCGTTGCCTCCCAGGCGTGCCAGTACTTATTGGCAAGGATCGCTATCGCATTGGGCGCTATGCGTACGAGCAGTTTGGCGCGCACGTGCTCATTCTCGACGATGGCTTTCAGCATCATGCGCTGCAGCGTGACCTGGACATTGTGTTGATTGACGCGAGCAATCCCTTTGGGTCTGGAGCGCTCTTCCCGCGTGGCATCTTGCGTGAGCCCATACGGGCCTTGCACCGCGCCGATGCCATAGTGCTGACGCGTGTAGAGATGGCTGGAGAGACGTTGCCAGCGCTCTGGCAGCAGATGCGTCAATGGAACAAGCAGCAGCCCATTTATTGCCTGGCGACAGTCGTCGAAGCGTTACACTGCCAGGGCACCCACAGCACGGTCGACCTGGCTGCCCTGCACCAGGGCCGGGTAGTGGCTTTTGTGGGCATTGGCAATCCCCAGGCGTTTGTCACCACGCTCACGCGGCTTGGGGCGGAGGTTGCGGCGCTGCTGATGTTCCCCGATCATCACCCGTATACACAGGAGGACTGGCAGACCATTGTGGCCACCGCTGACAAGCAGCAGGCAGCGTGCCTGGTAACAACTGAAAAAGATGCCGTGCGCCTGGCCCCCTCCTGGCAGGCGTCGGTCCCAGTCTATACGCTGCGCATTGGCGTGACGTTTGCTGCCAGTGACGCACTGTTTTCCCATCAACTGCAGGCACTCATGCATCATGCAGACGCTCGGTAATAGGCTCCTCTACGGCCTGGCAACGCGTGCGCTCAGCAGCCTGGCGCGCCTGCCCCTGGGCCTGGCGTACTGGCTCGGCGCGCGCCTTGGTGACTTGCTCTACCTCGTGCTGGCAGAGCGTCGCCGCATCACGCTCGCCAACCTCGCCCTGGCTTTTGATACAGACAAAACGGCTGCAGAGCGCCACCGGCTGGCTCGTACGACCTTTCGTCACCTGGGACAGCACCTGGTCGATTTTAGCCATTTGTCCCAGCTCACACCGTCCACATTCGCTACCATGTGTCACGTCGAGGGACTCGAGCACATCGAGGCGCTGCTGCAGCGCCGCATGGGCTTATTGGTCCTGTCAGCGCATTTCGGCAGTTGGGAACTAGCACCAGCCATGGCCTTGTGTCTTACTACGCCGGTGCACGTTATTGTCCGTCCCCTCGACAATCCTGCCCTGCAGCGCCTCGCCGAGGCCTATCGCCAGCGCTGTGGCTACCGCGCCATTCCCAGGCGGGCAGCATTGACGGAATGTCTGAAAGTGTTGCGCCGAGGAGAGATCGTTGCCGTCCTGATGGACCAGAGCGGCTTACAGCGCGAAAGTGTCCAGGTGGAGTTTTTTGGCACGAAAGCCTATACTTCGATTGGCCCAGCGCTATTGGCCTTACGTACCGGATGCCCTGTTGTCAGTGCATTCCTGATCCGTGCCGGCCAGGGACGTCATCGACTGGTGTTTAGCCAGGAAATCCCCGTGCGTCGGACGGGGAATGTGCAGCAAGATATCATCGAGAACACGCGCGCGTTCACGCACATTATTGAGTCCTATGTACGGCGCTACCCGGATCACTGGTTCTGGCTGCATCGGCGCTGGAAGCAGCGCCCCGCCTAGTGCTGTGCCCCGGTGCTGCGCACGGCTACTGCGTAGGGCTAATTACCCCCGCCAGTTTGGCGGGGGTGTGTATAGCCAATTAGCCGTGCGCAGCACCCCCGCCATACTGGCGGGGCCAATTGCGGTACGCAGTACCCAGTTTGGCGGGGTGAGGCGATACCTGTTCTGTTCGCGCGCAGCCAGAGGCCATCAGAGCATGCTAGTGCAAAGTGACCGCAGCCACAGGGTACAGCAGATACTCGAGCAGGTGACCGTCGGGGCTCTCTATGTATATACCGTCTGCTCGGTCATTTCCATTAGCGCCATGCAGGCAGCGTATATCTTCGCCCTGGTTACCTGGGCAGCGCGCGTCTACCTCCAAGGCCACACTCGGCAGCTGTACTTGCCCCTACTCATACCCTTCGGCGCTTTTGCCCTGGCTTCAGGGCTTGCCACGGTTATGGCTGTCGACCCCTACCACAGTCTGGGCAAATTCCGCAATGTCTTTACAGCGCTGCTGTTTTACCTCGTGGTGAATCAGGTCACCACCGCAGCGCGTGGGACAGCGCTGACCAGAGTGCTTATTGCGAGCGGTACTGTCATGGCTCTGTATGGTTTGGACCAGTCGCTCGCGCAAGGGGCAAGCTTTCGGGTGGGTGGCACCATGAGCATTTATATGACGTTTGCCGGCCTCCTCATGCTGGTGGACCTCATGACTCTAGCGCAGCTGCTGTGGCAGACACACAGCCGGCAGGCTCTGTGGACTGTCCCAGCCCTGCTCCTCATCACTGCCTCACTCCTCATGACGCACACGCGTAGCGCCTGGCTCGGACTCCTGGCCGGCGGCTGTGTGCTCCTCGGCCTGCACAAAAAAGTGCTCTTGCTGGGCTTGCCACTGCTCGTGCTCGTAGTGCTCCTCCTGGTTCCACAGGCCGTCAAAACTCGTGTCCTAAGCACACTCAACTGGCATGAGAAAACCGCCCAAGAGCGTCTCTCGATGTGGTCCAGCGGCTTACGCATTATCCGTGACCATCCCTGGACAGGGGTCGGTATGGGTGCCATGGTAGACAGGTACAAGCACTATAGAGAAGAGAACAGCCCTGTTGATCCCAACAGACGCATCGGGCATTTGCACAACAATATCATTCAAGTGGCAGCGGAACGGGGGCTGCTGGGTCTGGCCTGCTGGCTGTGGATATGGCTGGCCTATGGCTATGAGACCTGGCGCATTTATAGACGTTTGGGGCCAGAGCACACGGGCGCCAAGGCACTGGTGCTCGGCAGCCTGGCGAGTGTCGTCGCGTTTCATGTCGAGGGACTCTTCGAGCACACCTTTGGGGATTCAGAAGTCATCACGCTGGTCTATTTCCTGATGGCGCTGCCCTTTGTGGTCCAGCGCTCCCATAGCAACGATCACCCATTGGCGTCTAGCGCGGCGGTATCTCGCCAGACATGAGGAACGTGGTGATGCTAGAGCGCTTCGATTCTCCCGCACACCGTCTCCAGGCACTTCTGGGACAGGCGTATACATCATTACCGGATACACTGCGTGCTGTACTGGACGTCGTGCCCTGGTATAGACGCCTGACAGAGGACTGGGCCCAGCAGCCAGGCGCGCCGCTCCTCCCCATGCCAGGGTTCCCGGTGCCAGGGCTCGCCTGGGCGCACCGACTGCATATGGACAACTTTCGCCTGTGGCACATAGAGGACAGTGTGCGTCGGCCGGGAGCCGCTGATCATGTCATCGCCCAGAGTAAACGGGCCATTGACACCTTCAACCAACAGCGTCATGAACACATTGAGCAGCTCGATACCTGGCTATTCGCGTATCTCTATGAGCACAACTCCAGGCCCCTCGCCAATGCAGAACTGCACTCGGAAACTCCTGGCAATCTCCTCGATCGCCTGTCTATTCTGACGCTGAAAGTGTACTATATGGGCCGTGAGGCGGAACGGCAGGATGCCACGGTTGTCCACCGCCAGACGTGCCAGCACCGCCTGGCCGTGCTGGAAGAGCAGCGTGACGACATCTATGGGTGTTTGGGCCGCCTCTGTCTTGATCTCTGGTCTGGTCGGAAAACGTTCAAGGTCTACCGCCAATTTAAAATGTACAACGATCCTGATCTCAACCCGGAGATCTACCGTCATCATCCCCCGCAATGAGGCGTGAGAGCCGGAGACAAGGATGGCAGACACGAGGCCTGAGGAGCAACAGTGCATCACCGCGAAACGTATCCTGGTGATCCAGTTTCGCCAAATCGGGGATGTGTTACTCAGTACACCCATACTCCGAGCCCTGCGTCAGCACTATCCACAGAGCTATATTGCCTTTCTGACTGAGCCATCTCCTGGGCGGGTGCTCCAGGGCAACCCGTTTCTCAATGAAGTACTCATCCAACCGCGTCATGCCACATGGCGCCAGCAGTGGCAATTATGGCGCCAGATCCGTCGCCAGCGCTTCGATCTCGTCATCGATCTGATCGGCAATCCACGCAGTGCACTCTTAACCTACCTGAGTGGTGCCAAACACCGCCTGGCATTTGCCCGCTTTCCACGTTCTCTCCTCTATACGATCCTGGTCACGCATCACCAGCCCGTCCCGGAATATACGGTGGCCAAACGTCTGCGTCTCCTTGAGCCGCTTGGCATCCGGGCCACAGACCTGAGCCCTATCCTGGCCTACACGCAGCGCGAGCAGGATGCCGTCACCACATTTTTGTGTGCGCATACTATTGCCCCGGATGACCTCCTCATCTGTATTGACCCGACGCATCATGTACCAACACGGCGGTGGCCCGGAGAACATTTTAGTGCGTTAGCCGATATGCTCAGCGAGCGTCTAGGTGCTCGTGTACTGCTGCTGTGGGGCCCTGGGGAAGAAGCCCAGGTCCGAGCTATCGCTGCGGCAGCACGCTCTCATCCCACGCTTATCCCTGCCTGGGGTCTCGATACGCTGACGGCGCTGCTGGCCCGGGCCGACCTCTTGGTGGGGTGCAACTCTGCTCCCCTGCATATCGCGGTCAGCCAGGGCACACCAACCTTGACGATCATGGGAGCAACGCTCAGCGTCGGCTGGATTCCGCCCGTGCCGCAACATCGCGCTGTCCTCGCGGGTCTGCCCTGTCAGCCGTGCGAGAGAAATGCCTGTGGACCACCGCTGAACATCGCCTGTCTGCGTACACTGACGGTTGAAACGGTCTTTGCTGCCGTGCGGGCGTGTTCGCCCTGGGTGGCGAAACTCTGACACTGGATGCTCTATGCGTATTGGTTTCGAGGTCAGCAATGTTACTATGGATCAACCTATAGGCATAGCCCGCTCTATTATCGCCCTGATCTCGGCGTTAGCCGGACAGCTCGAGACCCGTGACCACCTCACACTGTTCTACAAGCTCTCACGCTGGCAGCGGCGACAGCAGTGGTGGCGCCTCCCTGGTTTACAGGTGCGCCTCTATCACGGACGCTGGTGGCCGCCTGTGAAAGGGGTTGAGATCCTGCATGGCTTGGACGGCGTCATACCACCCTGGTCAGGAGTGCAACGCGTTGTGACCCTGTATGATCTTCTGGTGCTGCGCTCGCAGGACACGCAGATCGCTCCGCTCGGATTCCAACGCAAAAAACGCCAGTTTTACAAGACAGTCGCGGCCCGTGCAGATGCCATTATTACCATCAGTGCGACCACTAAGCAGGACGTCGTCGATCTCCTTGGGGTGCCTGAGACACAGGTCTATGTTACCCATCTGGGCATTGACCAGCACTTTTGGCATCATGTGCCAGAAGCCACGCAGCAAGTGCTGCAGTCCTACGAGTTGGTCCCAGGCTATTTGCTCTTCGTTGGCGCCATATCGGGACGGAAAAATACCGCCAGGCTGGTGCAGGCCTATGCGCGCTCTCGAGCCAGCAAGGAGCGCCCGCTGGTGCTCGTTGGCGCCATGTCGTATCGCGGCGAAGACACCCTAGAGGCGATTCAGCAATGTGGGCTGGGACAGCATGTGCGACTGGTGGGCTATGTCCCAGATAAGGACTTGCCAGCCCTGTATGCCGGTGCCGCTTGCTTTGTGTTTCCTACCCTCTATGAGGGCTTTGGTATGCCCATTCTGGAAGCGATGGCGAGTGGTACGTCGGTGCTGACGAGTACAACGGGTGCCGCTCCCGAAATTGGTGGCGGGTTGGCGGTGAGCGTGGACCCGTATGATGTCGAGGCCATTGCCGATGGTATCGATCGTGCCCTGGAGACGCCTGCTACGGTGATTGCGCAGGCGCGAGAGCATGCCAGGGCTTTTACCTGGGAACGGTGCGCCAGCCAAACGTTAGCGGTCTATCGGCATATAGTATGAACCACACGCAGATGCCACAAAAAATCGTAGTACGAGCCCCAAACTGGATTGGTGATCAGGTACTCGCCTATCCTTGCTTCCACTATCTGCGCCAGGGGTATCCCCAGGCCCATATTACGTCCGTGTGTCCACCCTGGGTTGCTGCCATACAGTTTCGTCATCTGGTAGATGAGGTCTGTGTGCTGCCGCAACCCAAAAACTCCTCCCCCTGGGCCTGCCTGCAGGCATTGGAGGCAGGCGCGCGGCTCTTACGCACACAAGGGCCGTGGGATTTGGGCCTTTGTCTACCCAATGCCTTTTCCTCGGCCTGGCTGTTGGCCCGCGCTGGAGTGCGATGGCGCCGTGGATACGCCACCGATGGGCGCGGCTTTCTCCTGCACGATCGACTTGACTGGAAGCCCCAAGCGGTGAGACACCGCGCCGAGGCGTACGCGTGTGTGCTCCCAGACATCGTGCGCCCGCACAGCTCGGTGCAAGGCTTCTGGGGTGAGCCTCCGCAAGGCAAGTCGGAGCCTGACACACCCGGGGTGCGCAATCAATTTGACGTGGAGCGGGCCTGGCCAGTCGTAGCCATCGTCGAACCACCCGGGTATCCTTATTGGGTTTTGGCGCCTGGGAGCAGGGCAGACGCCCGTCGTTGGCCGGAAGAACGATTCGCAGCGCTCGCCAGGCAGATTGCGCAAGCCACCGGTATGTGTGGCCTGGTGGTGGGCGGGGCAGCCGAAGCTGCCATGGCGCAACGGCTCTGTACAGATCTCGACCTCCAGCTGGTCGACTATACTGCCAGGGGATCAGTCACAGTGTATTGGAAGGTATTTCGGCAGGCACTTTTCACGGTCAGTAACGATTCAGGACTGGCGCATGTAGCGGCGTTATGTGGCTCACCGGTGTACATCGTGTGGGGGGCAGGAGACCCACACAAAACGCGACCGTTAGGTCCAGGGCGAGTCAGCATCATGCGCTATCCTGTGGACTGCTGGCCATGTGAGCGCAACGTGTGTTTCCAGCCAAAAGAGCGTACAATAGCCTGTCTACAAGGCATCCGCCCCGAAGCTGTCTGGCAGGAGATCCAGCGATTCTGAAGATCATGCACCTCGATTCACATCTATCCTGGCGTGGTGGAGAACAGCAAGTGCTGTATCTCAGCCAGTTTTTGCACGCCCACGGTTACGACAGTGTGGTGCTCTGTCCACCGCATAGCGCGCTCTATCAGCGCGCGCAAGAGGCAGACATACCGGTCAGGGCACTGCGCATGCGGCATGAACTCGATCTTGTGGCCGCCTGGCAGTTAGGACGCTATCTGCGGCAGCAACGGGCTGACATTCTCCATATACACACGCCCCACGCGCACACGATAGGCCTGCTGGCCTCTAAGCTGGCACCTGCAGTGCGTCTGGTGGTGTCGCGACGTGTGGACTTTGTGCCCATCCGTAACTGGTTGAGCAGCTGGAAATACGCTCACCCCGGTGTGCAATATCTGGCGGTGTCGGAGGCAGTGCGACAGGTGTTAATTGCCAGTGGTGTGCCAGCCCAGCGGGTGCAGACGGCTCACAGTGGCATCGATTTACGCCGTTTTGCCGTGGTGCAGCCAGCACCGTCCCTCTTTCCTGCTGGAACACGTATTATTGGCACAGTAGGACATCTCGCCGGGCACAAAGGGCACCGCTATCTGTTGGAGGCTACCGCCTTGCTCGTACGAGAAGAGCCGCGGCTTGGTGTCGTGATTGCTGGTGATGGTGCGCTACGCACGGAACTGGAGGCTCAGGCAGCCGCGCTGGGCCTTACCACACACGTCCGTTTTACTGGCTTTCGCCGGGATATTCTGGCACTCATGCAGGACTTTGAAATCTTCGTTTTTTCGTCGTACCTTGAGGGCCTTGGGACAGCCATACTGGACGCCATGGCGTTGGGTAAACCGGTGGTGGCCACGCGTGCCGGAGGTATCCCCGAGGCCGTACAGGACGGCATGACAGGACTCCTAGTGCCACCCCGCGACCCCCAGGCATTAGCTGAAGCTATACGCTCTTTCCTCCGTCACCCTGAACAAGCTAAAGCCCTAGGGGAGGCTGGGCGTAAACGAGTGGAGCACTATTTCACGGTGGAACGGATGGCCTGTCAAACTTTGCAGGTCTATAAACGGATACTGGCCGATGCATCAGCATAAAGACGTGATGGACGTTCAGGGGCTGGCCCATGTCCTGATAATACGTCTGAGTTCGCTCGGCGATATCTTGCTGACGACGCCTGTGCTGCGCCTGTTGCGTCAGCACTGCCCAGCAGCCCGGATCGATTTTCTCACCAAAGCAACATATAAGGATTTATTGTGCTCGAACCCGTGTGTGGATCGCGTGCTGCTCTTTGACCCACGGCAGGGACTCAGGCAGACGCTGCACACTTTACGTCAGACACGCTATGATGTGGTCGTGGATCTGCATCGTACCCTACGCAGCCGTCTCCTGTGCCGTGGGTTGCTGGCCCAACGCAAGCTGACATACGCGAAGCGTACGGTGCGCCGGGCGCTCCTGGTGCATCTGGGCTGGAACACGCTGCGGGCCATGACCCCGGTGCCGGAGCTCTACGCCGCTCCCCTGCGGTATTTAGGGATGATGGCGCCTCTGCCGCCCCTGGAGATGCATCTCACACCTGCGAGTCGGGAAGCGATGTGGACCTATGTGCGGCAGGCACTGCCGCACAGCGTGGAGCGGCCACTGCTGGCGATAGCACCAGGAGCGCGCTGGCCGACGAAGCGTTGGCCGATCGAGCGCTTTGCGGCTGTAGCCCAGGAGCTGGCGCAGGCGCAGCGGGCTGCGGTGGTAGTCCTGGGAGGGGTGGAGGATGTGTCGCTGGCGCAGGAGCTGTGCCAGCGGCTGCGGGTCCCGGTGCTGGACAGCACCGGCAAGCTGTCATTAATGCACACGGCGGCGCTCTTGCAGCAGTGCCGCCTGCTGCTGAGTAATGATTCGGGTCTGATGCACATGGCCACCGCCTTGCGGGTGCCAGTGGTGGCGATTTTTGGACCCACAGTGCAAGAGTTTGGGTTTTATCCGTTCAAGGCCTGCGCCCAGGTGATCAGCGCCGCTCTCCCCTGTCGCCCATGCAGCACGAAGGGCTCAGCGCGCTGCCCACGCGGTCATCACCAGTGTATGCAGCAGGTGACGGTGGCCCAGGTCGGCGCCGCCGCCCACACGCTGTGGAGAGGGAATGGGGCGTGATCACACTGCTTTTTGAGGTGGGACACCTGTACCATCGTGCGGCACTCGATCCGCTCTATCAGGTCTTCCGCCAGGACCCGCAGTACGACATTGCCTTTACCTGTTCCCACGATGCTGAGCGCCGCTTTGGGCTGTTCAACCACTCGTTGCGGTCAGAACTGGAAGCGCGTTTTCGCGCTGAAGGGTTAACGATTGCTGAGGATACACGTGGTTTTGATGTCGTCATCACCGGTGATACAGTGCGGGAGCCGCAGCGTTACGGCCGGACGCTGCTGTGCTTCCTCAATCACGGCACCGGCATCAAGAACATTGTGTATCGCAACCTGCGCGCTCAGGCTCAGACACGCTATCAGGTCTTTGTGGAGGGTGAGTATCGGGTCGACTGCATACGCCAGGCCGGCGCTGCGGGCATCTCCACGGTACACAAAGTGGGCTTACCCAAACTCGACCCGCTCTTCTGGCCCGATTTTCCTACCCGTGCGGCGATTCTCCAAC